>Ga0210133_1000312_pt1 | contig 18784 bp, 12 predicted proteins | sample Joice_ThreeSqC_D_2_FD_184874 | JGI IMG/M metagenome (GOLD analysis project Ga0210133, IMG submission 184874) | Wetland microbial communities from San Francisco Bay, California, USA, that impact long-term carbon sequestration - Joice_ThreeSqC_D1... | ecosystem: Environmental > Aquatic > Marine >...
CGGTCATGGATCCTGACGTCCCCTGACGATCTGGACCGATTCGAGACGAGCGGGCATTCTTGCCTCGGTGGATCTCCCAATCTCAAAGGCCTGGCGCTCGCGGCTCGTGCTGGGCCTCCTCGTCGCGATCCTCCTGCCGCGCGCCTACCTGGCCGTCTCCGATCAGGGGCTGGTGTGGGCCGACGAGATTTTCCAGACCCTTGAACAGGGGCATCGTCTCGCCTTCGGTTACGGCTTGGTGCCCTGGGAGTTCAGGGTCGGCGCGCGGTCGTGGCTCGTGCCTGGGGCCATCGGTGGCGCGATGAAATTGCTCGCCGCGGCCGGGGTTGGCACGGGCATGGGCCTCGCCGTCGCCCTCAAGCTCTCGTTCGCCATGTTGGCGGTCGTCACCTTCTATCCCCTGTTGCGCATGGCTTCTGCCTTGGGGGGCGATTTCGCCCTGGTGTTGCTCGGCTGTGCGGCGTGCGCGTTCCCCGCCAGCCTGCTGTACAGCAGCCGTGTCCTTGCGGAAGTGGCGAGCGCGCCCCTGGTCGCCTGGGGGGTCTGGCTGCTTCTGCCGTGGGGCATGGCGGGCCGCGCCTGCCCGGTGAAAATCGGACGCGTTGTCTGGATCGGCGGCTTCGCCGGCGGGGTCGGTTGCCTGCTCTTGGCGGGCTTTCTGCTCGGTCTCGGCTCGGTGCTGCGCCTGCAGAACGCGGTCATGCTCCCCGCCATCGTGCTCGTCGTGGCCGCGCGCCGAGGTTCGAAGGCGGCCGCGTGGCTTGCCGCTGGAATGGCGGTGGCGTTTGCCCTCGGCGGCTTGCTCGACTGGGCGACCTGGGGAAGGCCGTTCCATTCCTTCATCGTCTACGTGCGCTTCAACCTGCTCGAAGGTGGCGCGAACCAGTGGGGGATCGCCAAACGCGATTTCTACCTTCGGGTCATGCTGGCGACCAATGGCCTCGCGGTTCTTCTTCTGGCCGCGGGGTTTCTCGCCGGGCTCCGGCGCACCTGGCCGGTCGCCCTGCTGGTCTTGCTCTACCTCGTCACTTTTTCCGCGATCCCGCACAAGGAGCTGCGCTTCCTCTTTCCCGTGTTGCCTCTCTTTCTGCTTTGCGCCGCGGTCGGCTTGGCCGGCCTCATCGCCCGGCTTCCCTTCCCGGCGGGCCGGCGGCGTGCGGCAGCCGTGGGGCTTGGCCTCGGCATGGCGATGCTCTTCGCGGTGCGCGCGCGCGGCGTGACCTTCCCGGACATTGGCCAGTCGATGGTCCCGCCGGAATTCGGCGGCCCTACTTCTAGCTTGGTCTGGCGCGCCTTCGATGAGAGAAATCGCCTGTTCGAGCAAGCGGGAAGACATGAGGATCTCTGCGGAGTGGCGGCGCCGGCCATGAATCCCTACTGGACGGGCGGATATACCTACCTGCATCGGCGCGTGCCGCTTCTGTGGTCTGCCTCGCCGAGGGATCTCGCGGCAGCGAACTACGTGATTGTGTCGCCCGGACAGAGGTTCGGCGATTCACGCTACAGGATGGTCGCGCAGGTGGGACCGTACCAGCTGCAGCGGCGGGATGGCGCGTGCCTGGTCCCGCCACGCGGGAGCGCCGGTTTCGGCCGTTTGATCCCATTCGGAGTACCGGGAACATGAACGGGCTTCTTGCCGGTTGTCGCAACCTAGCGACCTGGGCGCGGCGTGGTCGCCCGGGGCTCTTTCTCTTCGTCGCCGTTGGCTGCCTGTACTTCGCGACCATGAGTCGCGAGGTGCCCTGGGGCGACGCGCGCCCGGTGTACGACGTCGCGCTTTCGCTGGTTCGAGGTGACGGCGTGTCGGTGGCGACGCGCTGGCCGTCCGACGCACCTCCCGGCCGCGGTGGCAAATTCTATGCGGTGCAGCCCTTGCTACCCTCGCTGGCCCACCTGCCCGGCGCTACCTTGCGTGCCACGCTCGGGCGTTTGCCCCTTGGTCCCGAGATGGCGCACCTGCTCGACGTACTTTCCTGCCACCTCGCGGGCGGTCTGCTCGGCGCGTTCACTGCCTGGCTCTTCTTCCTGCTCTGCCTGCGGCACGGGGCCTCGCGGCCGGTCGCACGCTTTGCCGCCATCCTTACCGCTGCGGGCAGCATCGTCTGGGTCTACGCGCGCTATCCCTATACCGAGATCGTCCAGATCGCTTGCTTCACCGGATTCTTTCTCGAGATCTCGACGCTCGCGAAGCGCCTCGATCGGCGTACGGCCGTGGCCGCCGGGCTGTGGGCGGGCATGCTTGTCAACACGAAGTACGTTTACGTGCTTTGCCTGCCCGGCGCCTTCGCGGTGCTCACGCTGGTTCATCGCCAGGCTCTGCGCGAATTCTCGCGCTCGTTGCTGTATGCCGCCTTGGGCTTCATGCCCGGACTGCTCATGATTCTCGGCTACAACTACGTTCGCTTCGGCTCCATCACCAATACCGGCTACAAGGGGGTGGCCGGGGTCATGGTCGAGAACGTGCTGTTGAGCACGTGGGGCTTCCTGTTCTCGCCGGGCAAGAGCGTGTTTCTCTATGCGCCGCCCTTGGTCCTGGCGGTACTGGGAATGCGTCGTTTCTGGCGCCAGCATCGTTCGACGGTGTGGCTCATGCTGGCCACCATCCTCCCGCTGGTCTTGTTCTATGGCCGCTTTCCTTCGTGGCCGGGCGACTGGGCGTGGGGACCTCGCTATCTCGTCTTCGCCGTTCCCGTCCTGCTTCTGCCGGTCATTGGATTTCTTCCTGGTTTGCGCTGGCCGGGGCGATCGTTTGCCGCTGGCGTGCTCATGCTCGGCATGTGCGTCCAGATTCTCGGCAATGCCTTCTACTGGGACCACTACCTGCGTGTCGCTCTCGACGTGCGCGGCAAGTGGCTGGGTCAGCCCGACCGATCGGCGTCTTTGACAAGAGACAAAGGCGGCTACTGCGAGGGCTGCTTCGAGGACGTCTACCCCACGGTGTGGCTGGCTCCGTTCCAGCCGATCCTGGGTCACTGGTGGCTGCTGCGCCACGTGCCCTTCGGGGACTCCTGGCAGCAAGCGTCGCGAGACGCCCCCTGGCGGCGTCACACGCGGCTCGATCTGGGTGGTCAGGCCACCTATCAGCGCGTGCGTGTCGATCACTGGCTCTACGACACGAACGAACACCGCTTTGCCGGCTGGCTGGTGCTGTTCCTTCTCACCGGAACCGGCGCAGCCGCCCTCGTGGTCTTCGTCCGCCGCACACGCGACGGCGATTGATTTCTTCGGGTCGTTTCCGCGCCATGGGGCGCGCGGTCTGCTATGAACGGCGGCCGTGGACGCTCTCATCTTCGATTGCGACGGGACCCTGGCCGACACCATGCCGGCCCACTACCGCGCCTGGCTCGAGATCCTTCGTCCGCACGGTATCGCCTTTCCCGAGGATCGCTTCTATTCTCTGGGTGGGATGCCGACCGGCAAGATCCTGGAGCGGCTGTTCGCCGACGTTGGTAAGGTGCCCGATGTCGAGGGCCTGACCCGGAAGAAGGAAGCAGCCTTCATCGAGCAGATGGGCGAGATTCGTCCCATAGAGAAGGTCGTCGAGGTCGCGCGAAGGGCACGCGGCAAGGCTGCGATGGCGGTCGCTTCGGGCGGGCACCGGCACATGGTCGAAATGACCTTGCGCCAGATCGGGATTCTCGATTGGTTTCCCGTGATCGTCGCGGCCGAGGACACCACCCGGCACAAGCCCGAGCCCGACGTCTTCTTGGAAGCCGCGCGCCGCCTGGGTGTCGCGCCGGTTCAGTGCACCGTGTATGAGGACACCGATCTGGGCATCGAGGCCGCGCGCAGGGCCGGCATGCGCTGGGTGGACGTGCGCAGCCTGTGATCCACGCACCTGAAGGGCGGTATTTGCCGCCCTCGCAAGCATGGGCAGGCTTCGCCTATCTGTGAATCTCCCTGGCGGCATGCTAGACCAGGGACTTGCGGTTGGGGCAGTGCTTCTCCACTGGGGATCACGCCAGGGCAGCGGGGCGATCGAGCATCACCAGAGGAGGACACCCTATGCGAGCTGAGAAATCCTTCGGCTGCCTGGCGGCGGCGACCGTGGCGCTTGTGGCCGTCGCGGCCTGCACGCCCATCGTGCGCCGGGAAGCCGGACCGGAAGGTTCCGGCGGCTCTGGCACGGGCGGAAGCGAGGCTTCTGGAGGTGTGACCGGCACGGGCGGCGCGACCGGATTCGGCGGTGTGACAGGCGAAGGGGGAATGACCGATACGGGGGGCACGACAGAGTCGGGCGGGACGTCCGGCCCGGGGGGCGAGTCAGGCGCTGGTGGGACGACCAGCTCGGGCGGTATGCTCGGCAGCGGTGGCGCGACGGGATCCGGCGGCACCACCGGGGGTGGGCTGGGCGGCACCACCAGCACCGTGTGCGGCGTGAGCACGAGCTACGGCTGGGCTTCCACGCAGGCCCTCATGGATCCCGTTTCCGACGGCAGCCACAGCCTGGTGGGAATCAAGGCCCCGACCATCGTCTTGTACAACAGCAGGTACCACGTCTTCGCCACCGTGGTGAACACCGCCGGGAGCCTGACCATGCAGTACGCCAGCTTCGCGGATTGGTCGACCATGGGCTCGGCCACCGTTGATTTCTTGGACAACAATGCGGGGTTTGCCGGCGGACGCTCGCAGCCTCAGGTCTTCAACCTCAAGGCGAAGAATACCTGGTACCTCATCACCCAATCGGGAGCGCCAGCTTATTCGACCAACGCCGACATCACCGACACCGCGGCCTGGACCAAGCCGACGAATTTCTTTGCCAGCACACCTGCCATCGTCACGCAGAACGCGGGAACCGATGGCATCGGCTGGACCGACTTCTGGGTCATCTGCGACAACACCAACTGCCACATGTTCTTCACCAACCAGAAGGGCTATCTCTTCCGTAGCCAGACGGCGATCGGGAGCTTCCCCAGCGGGTTTTCCACCCCGGTCATCGTGATGCAGAGCTCCTACCTGGTCGAGGGCGCGCGCGTCTACAAGGTGAACAGCTCCTACCTCATGCTGGTCGAGGGAACCGGCAGCGGTGGTCGCTACATCGGTGCCTGGACCGCCACCGCCCTCGATGGGAAATGGACGCCCGCGGCGGAGACCGAAGCCAACCCCTTCGCCGGCGCCATCAACGCCACCTTCTCCGGCACCAAGTGGACAAGGGACATCGGGCACGGGGAACTGATTCGCAGCTCCTACGACGAGACCATGACCATCGACAATTGCAACATGAGATACCTCTTTGCGGGGAAGGATCCCTTCGCGACGGCCAAGGCCGAGCCCTATCCCTGGAAGCTGGGGCTGCTGGTGCGCAGCCAGTGACTACTTCGGCAGCAGATCGGCGATGGTCATGTCGCCGATGCGCGCCTTGCGCGATTCTTCGAGGTCACGGATGAGGGCCATGAGCTGCGGCGCGGTGTTGCCCTCCGCCGGCTCCAGGTCGGTGGAGCGGAAGGTGGCGAGCACCTCGTCGAGAGTGATACGGCTGCCTGGGCGTCCGGGGATGAATCCTTCGCGGTCGCCGGCGACCAGGGCCAGCAGCCCTCGCGCGCGCAGGCGCGCGGCGATGCGATCGATGACATCGACCGACAAACCGAAATCGCGGCTCAAGGTGGCCCGGTCGATGCCGTGCCCGCCCCTCTCGTAATTGGCGGCGATGGCCGCCAGGAGTTGCGCTGCCACCAGTCCGTTGATGGGCTCGTCCCCGCTGTGCCGGCGCTCCTCGGCTTCGAGTAGTTTGAGGTTCTGGATGGCATTGGCGATCTCGGCACCCATCAAGACCAGCCACCAGGAAATGTAGATCCACAACAGCAAGAGCGGGATGAGGGCGAGGGGACCGTAGACGCCGCCGTAGCTGGCCAGTAGCGCGCGCTTGGCGAAATGCACGAAACCCCACTTGAGGCCCTCGAGCGCGAAGCCGGTGGTCAGCGACCCGGCCAGGGCGGCGAACCAGCGCACGCGGATGTTGGGTAGCAGCCAGTTGATGAAGAAGAGCGCGAGGAATTGAATGAGCAGCGGGCCGAAGAAACGAGCGGCGGCTCCGCTGCGAATGAGCTTGCCCGACCAGTAGAGGTAGGTGCCGGCGAGCACGGGCACCAGGGTGACCATCGGGTAGAAGATCATGAACTTGCGCATCAGGGTGCGCCGGGCGGACACGCGCCAGATGGCGTTGAACGTGCCTTCGATGGTGTAGAAGAGGTAAAAGCAGGTGGCCACGGTGAAGAGAAGGCCGAGGGCGCCGGTCGCGCCGGTCGCCACCTTGTCCGAGAAGTCCTGCAGGTGATCGACCACGCCGTCCATGTCCGGCAAGATTTGCTTGGAGAGAAAGCTGACGAGCTGCGACTGCACGTCGAGACTGTGCGTCTGCCGCAATCCCGCGAAGACCAGGGCCAGCAGCGGTACCAGCGAAAGCGTGGTCTGGTAGGTCAGGGCTGCGGCTTGCTGCGGGCAACGATCGGCCAACCACTGCTTGACGATGCGGACGGCGAGGCGGCTGAAGTAAACGCCCGCGCGAGCGCGGCGCGAAATGACGGAGGCCACCTCTGCCGACGGCATGGCGCCGCCGAGAACGGCTTTGATTTGGTGGAGCGTTTGCCGCATCTGGCTTCTAGTTCAGCACAGACCCAGCGAAAATCCCAGGCGAGGCAACTCCTGCCCGCGGCGGCCGGGTGCAGAGCGGAAACCAGGGCGGGTTCCGATCAAGCTAGAACAGCAGCGCGCCTGTGAGGCTGACGATCTTGAGATCCGACCCTCCGCTGACATCGTAGCAGTTGTCGTTGTAGTCGCAGGTGTGCGAATAGGAATGGCCGGTGAAGGTGAGCATTCCTCCGATCGACATGCGGCCCAGCGCGAAGAACATGCCCGCGTTGAGCCCATAGACGTAACCATAGGCGCTCGACGAGTAGCTGGTACCAGCATAGGAATAGCTGCTCGCCTCGGTGAAGAAGCCGAGCTTCGGCCCGACGATGAATTCCATGTGAGGGATGGGAAGATGGAAGAGCGGGCTGAAGGCCCAATCGAGCAACACGTCTGTCACATCGGGGCCGCCGCCGGTATCGACGTTGAGAAAGTCGATGGTCAGCTCGCCGTTGAACGACAGGAAGGGACCGGCATAGAAGCCCAAGAGGCCGCCGAGCTGGAGACCGGTCGATAGACCCGAGGAGCCATCTCCCGTTGGAATGTTGAGTCCAAGATACGGCAGCAGAAGCGTTCCGTGGTGGCGGGGTTGCTCGACTTCGACCGGCTGGGCAGGGTAGGGCTGCGGCTGCGCGTAGCCCTGTTGCGGGTATCCCTGGGGTTGCTGGTAGGGCTGCGCTTGCGGATATGGTTGGGCCTGCGGGTAGGGCTGGGGTTGCTGGTACTGCTGGGGCTGCTGGTATTGCTGAGGCTGCTGGTATTGCTGAGGCTGCTGGTACTGCTGGGGCTGCTGGTACTGCTGGGGTTGCTGGTACTGTTGGGGCTGCTGGTACTGTTGGGGCTGCTGGTACTGCTGCGGTTGCTGGTAGGGTTGCGGTTGCTGGTATTGCTGGGGCTGCTGGTTGTCCTGCGGTGGGTATTGCTGGGGCTGCTGGTAGCCCGGTTGAGGGGCTGGCTGTGCCTGCGGGTAGGGTTGCGGCTGCTGGTACCCCGGTTGCGCTGGATACTGCTCGGGGGTTTGCGCACTCGCAGCTTGCGGGGCCAAAGAGCCCGCCAGAAGGACGCCCAGGGAGAAGACAAGAGATCGTTCCAGTACGCGCATCAGAACCTCCAGTTGCAACTACCTTTGTATCACGGAACACGCTTACTTGCGCGCCAACGCCGCCTTCCAGGCAGCGAATCCGCCGCCCTCGCGCGCGGCCTTGAGGGCAGCCAGGCCTTCGGCGAAGCCGCCCTGGGCAAGACGGTACTCGATCCACGCCCACTTGGGCGACTCGCCGACCAGCTTGGCGTGTCCGCGCAGGGCAGTTCGCAGCCGACCGAGCTTGGCTTCGAGGATAGCCACGTTCTCGAAGGGCGATCCGTCGAGCGGAGTGTTTCGCTTGGCCACGAAAGATGAAATCGTGATGACCAAGCGGGGCGCCAAGCTGGCCAGCTCGATGGAGAATCGGACGAGCTCCTCGACGTCGGCCATGGTCTCTTCGGGCAAGCCCAGGATCATGTACACCTTGAGCGCGGCCATCCCGTGTCGCTGACACAGTCGCGCGGCATTGAGCAGGTTCTCCTCGCTGGTGCCCCGACGGACGAGGTCGCGCATGCGCTGGGAGGAACCGTCGGAAGCCGTGGTCAGGGTGCGGTAGCCGCCAGCCGCGAGCAGGCCCACGAGCTCGTCGTTGAGGCGGTCGGCGCGCAGGCTGGAAACCCCGACGCCCCGGCCCGAGTCGACCAGCGCGCGCAACACCGCGGGCAGGCGGGGGTGATCTGTCACCGCGGCGCCGACCAGACCCACGCGCCTGGCATGGTCCGGTACCCGCGCCAGGATCTGCTCCGGTTCCGCCTTGCGCATGCCACCGTTGGTCGATCGGCGCATCACGCAATAGGTGCACGTCCGGCTGCACCCGCGCGCCGCCTCGACGAGGAACATGTTTGCCAGTTCCGTGTTGGGGGTGACGATCTGCGAATACGCTGGCAGGCGGGCACGGTCGGCGGCAAGGATGGATGGCGGCCTCTCGCCATGGATGGCAGGCACGTAGAAGCCAGGGGTGCCCGCCAAAGCTTCGAGCAGCGCGTGCTTGTCGGGACTTGCGCGGAATGCCTCCACCAGCGTGGCGATCGCCTCCTCGGCCTCGCCCATCACGATGACGTCGGCCATGGGGCCGGCTGGCACCGGGTTCGAAAACGTCAGCGGCCCGCCCACCACGATCAACGGCCAGGAGCGGCTGGACGCTTCTCGCTCGGTGGCGAGCGCGGGGATACCGGCCAGGTCCAGGCATTGCGCCAGGCCCGCGATCTCGAGCTCGTAGGCAAGCGAGAAGGCGACCAGGGGAAAATCGGCCACGGGGCGATTCGATTCGTAGGTGCACAACATCTCGTGCGCCGCGACCGATGCCGCCACGTCGTCGGGCAGAAAGGCACGTTCCGCGGCCACCGAGGGCAGGGCGTTGAGCTCGCGGTAAATGGTTTGGAACCCCAGCGAGGACATGCCCACGTGGTAGGGGCTGGGATAGACCAGCGCGACCGTCAGCTCGCCTTGCGCGAACAGCGTGCCCTTCTCGTCGGCGAGACGCTCCTGCCGCAGCTCGCGGAACGACTTCACTTGGCCGGCTCGATCACGTTGCCATCGAGGTCGCGCCGCTCGACTTCGGCGAGCTTGCCGAGGGTCGCCTCGTTGCCGGCGAGATCCCCTACCACCACGGTGAGCAGGTTGTCCGGTCGCATGAGCTTCTGCGCCGTCTTTCGCACGTCCTGCCTGGTCACGGCGGCGATCTTGGACGTGAACTTGTCGAGCTCCGTCGGCGGCAGATCGTAGATGACCAGGATCGCCATCTGCCCCGCGAGTTCCGCCGCGGTGGCGAAGTGCGCGGGAAAGGCGCCGATGATCTCGTCCTTGGTCTCCGCGAGCTCCTTGTCGGTCACATCCTGGCTGCGCAGCTTTTCGATCTCCTTGCCGATCTCCACCACGGAATCGACGGTATGGCTGGCCACGAATTCGCCGCTCACGGTCCATGTGCCCGCGAGGCGCCGGGCATCGAACTTCGAGCCTACGCCGTAGGTCCACCCCTTGGTTTCCCGCAGGTTCATGGTCAGGCGCTTGAAGACGCCGCCGAGGATGTTGTTGGCCACCAGGGCACGGTAGTAGTCGGGGTTCTTGCGCGCGATGCCGGGCAAGCCGATGCGGATGGAGGATTGCGGCGCCCCGGGCTTGTCCACCAGGACCATGCGCGGATGGTCGGGGGCCTCGACCTTCGCGACCTTGATCGCGGGAACCCTCTTGGACTTCCAGCCCGCGAGCAGTGGCTCGATCTTCTTGCGCAGCTCGTGCTCGGTGATGTCGCCCGAGACGACCAAGACGGAGTTGTTGGGCGCATAGTAGGTGTCGTAAAAGCGCCTGAGCTGGGCGCGCGTGAGCTTTCCCAGCGACGCCTCGGTGCCGATGTCCGGCCAAGCAAAAGGGTGGTTGTCGCCCCAAAGGGCGCGATGGAAGACCTGATTGGCGACCACGGTCGGGTAGTCTTTGCGCTTGGCCAGCTGGGACACCAGGTTGTCGACCACGCGGGCGCGCTCGTCCTCGGCGAAGGCGGGATTGAGCACGACGTCGGCCCACACCGCGAGGGCGCGATCCATGTTCTCCGTCATCACCGAAAGCCAAGCCGCGGAGGCGTCCCAGGTAGCGTAGGTAGCCAGTCTGGCGCCAAGTTGCTCGATGTCGCTTGCGATCTGCGTCGCCGTTCGCTTCTTGGTTCCCTCGTCGAGCATGTTGGCCACCAGGCTGGCAAGCCCCGCCTGGTCCTTCGGGTTGGCGGTGCCACCGGTCTTCACCACCAGGTTCACGGAGACCAGTGGCAGCTTGTGCGATTCGGCAAGAATGACGGCTAGGCCGTTGCGCAAGCGGAGTCGCTTCACGGCGGGCACCTTGAAGGGTTGCTTTCTGCCGGGGCGCGGGAGCGTATCGCGGAAGGGGGCGTCAGGCGTCGTGCGCAGCGCCACCTGCGCGGATTTCGGCGCGGGGATGTTGGCTGGCGCGGCAGGGGCCGGCGTTGCCGGCGCGGGGATGCGGGCGCCAGCGGGCTTGGTCGTGACCGGCGCGTCGATCAGGCGGCCCATGATGGGTGCCTTGGGATTGGGCACGGCTCTGGTGACAACGCGGGCCTGCTTGACCAGGATCCTTTTCGCCCATTCACCGAGGATCTCGGGCGTGGCCCGGTCGTAGCGTTCGAGATCGCGGCGCAGGTAGGCCGGATCGCCGGCGAAGGTTGCGTAGTACAGCAGGCGCATGGCAAGGCCGGATAGCGGCTCCATGCCGCGCAACAGGTTGGTCTTGATCTGGTTTCGTGCACGCTCCAACTCTTCGGCCGACGGTGGCGTGGCGCGCAGCTTGTCCAGCTCCTCGTCGATCACCTTCTCGATCTCGGCCAGGGCGTGGCCCTGCATGGCGGTGTAAGAGATATCGAACGATCCGCCAAGCACGCGGCTGCTGTGGTACACGGAAACCGATTCCGCGATCTTCAGATCGTAGACGAGTCGCTGGTATAGGCGCGAGCCCTTCCCCTCGCCGAGGATGTTGGCGAGCATGTCCATCTCGGCATCGCCCGGTGCGAACACTGGCACCGTGGTCCACACCATGTGGCCTCGCGGCAGGTTGATCTTGGCTTCCATGACAAGTCGCCGTTCGGCCTTCGGCGTCGGAACAGCCGGCGCGGGAATGCGCTCGATGGGCGGGCCCGCGGTGATGGGGCCGAAATACTTCTCCACCAGACCCTTGGTCACGGCGGTATCGAAGTCTCCGGCGATGAGCAGCACGGCGTTGCCTGGGGCGTAGTAGTGGTTGAAGAAGTCCCGCAGGTCTCCCTCGGTGGCCGCGTCGAGATCCGCCATCGAGCCGATGACCTCGTGACGGTAGGGATGGCCCGGAGGAAAGAGGGCTTCCAGCTCCAGCCGCGCGGCGGCGCCCAGGGGCACGTTCTCGACGCGTTGGCGGCGCTCGTTCTTCACCACATCGCGCTGGTTGACGAACGAATCGTGAAGGGAAGGACGCTCGCGTGCGGAGCCTGCCGGCTTCGCCGGCAGCGCAGCGTCGCGGGAGGGCAAGGGAACCCTTTCAGGGTTCCCATCCTTTCGCTCCAGCAGGAATCCCATGCGCGAGCTTTCCATCCACAAGCCAAGCTCGAGCTGCGAGGCAGGCAGGGTTTCGAAGTAGTTGGTGCGGTCGGTATTCGTCGAGCCGTTGCGCGCCGAGGCCCCCGCTTCGGCCAGATACTTGAAGTAGCTGTCCTCGGGGATGTGCTTGCTGCCCTGGAACATCATGTGCTCGAACAGGTGCGCGAAGCCGGTCTTGCCCTTGGCCTCGTCCTTCGAGCCGACCTTGTACCAGATCTCGATGTGGGCGATGGGGACGCGGTGGTCAGCGTGGAGAACAACTTCGAGACCGTTGTCCAGACGATATGTCTCGAAGGCGATATCGGGCACGGCTGCCGCGCCAGGACGACTCGTCAGGACAGGGGTAGCCAGACACGCGGCCGCGAGCAGAAACCAAGACAAGCGCATGGCGCGAAGTGTATCGCAGATGCAGACTGCGGCCACAGGGCGCTGCGCGGCCGTCCATCGGGGCCTTTCGCCCTCGACTTCGCATGGGGGTACCAATGCTTGACGATTGGCTCTGCCTTAGTCTAGGTTGCGCGCCAACTCAGAAGGAGACCCATGAAACCGCTAAGTTACTTGTTCGGCGCGTTGGTCGGCGCAATGACTTTGCTGCTGACCGCTTCTTCGGCTCTCGCATCGGAGAGCGATCTCATCTTGCCCAACCTATCGGATGGCGACCTGGTCAAGTTCCACGGCATGACGGGCAGCACCCTCCTTACCGTCGGTCTCATCATTCCGGCGCTCGGCCTGCTGTTCGGCCTCATTATCTACAAGCAGCTCAAGAACCGGCCCGTGCACAAGACCATGCGCGACGTCTCCGAGCTCATCTACGAAACCTGCAAGACGTACCTCTACCAGCAGGGCAAGTTCATCTTGATGCTGGAGATCTTCATCGGCTCCATCATCGTCCTTTACTTCGGCGTGCTCCAGCACATGCAACCCGTTCGCGTGATCGTCATCCTGGCGTTCAGCCTGGTGGGCATCGGCGGCAGCTACTTCGTGGCGTGGTTCGGTATCCGCGTCAACACCTTCGCCAACTCGCGCACGGCCTTCGCCAGCTTGAAGGGCAAGCCGTACAACGTCTATGCCATCCCGCTGCGGGCCGGCATGAGCATAGGCATGCTGCTCATCTCCGTCGAATTGCTCATCATGCTCGGCATCCTGCTTTTCATCCCCGCCGACTGGGCCGGGCCGTGCTTCATCGGCTTCGCCATCGGCGAGTCGTTGGGCGCCGCCGCCCTGCGCATCGCGGGCGGTATCTTCACCAAGATTGCCGACATCGGGTCCGATCTCATGAAGATCGTCTTCAAGATCAAGGAAGACGACGCGCGCAACCCGGGCGTCATCGCGGATTGCACCGGCGACAACGCGGGCGACTCGGTGGGCCCCTCGGCGGACGGTTTCGAGACCTACGGCGTTACCGGCGTCGCGCTCATTTCGTTCATCCTGCTCGCGGTCCCCGAGCCGAAAGTCCAGGTACAGCTGCTGGTGTGGATCTTCGCCATGCGCGTCGTCATGGTCGTGGCCTCCGCTTTCTCGTACTGGATCAACGAGACGATCGTGAAGGGCAGCGCGGGCACGGCCGACAAGATGAACTTCGAGAAGCCCCTGACCCAGCTGGTGTGGGTGACCTCGATCGTCTCCATCATCTCCACCTTCGTCGCGTCCTACCTGCTCATCCAGAATCTCGGCGACGGCACCCTGTGGTGGAAGCTCTCGTGCATCATCACCTGCGGCACCCTGGCCGGCGCGCTCATCCCCGAGATGATCAAGATCTTCACCTCCACGGAATCGCGGCACGTGAAGGAAGTCGTGACCGCCTCGCGCGAGGGTGGGGCTTCGCTCAACGTGCTATCCGGCCTCGTCGCGGGCAACTTCAGCGCCTACTGGATGGGCGTGGTCATCGTCGGTCTCATGGCCGTCGCGTTCCTGTTCAGCACCCTCGGCCTCGGGACGCTGATGATGGCCGAGGCCGTGTTCGCCTTCGGCCTGGTGGCCTTCGGGTTCCTGGGCATGGGACCGGTCACCATCGCGGTCGATTCCTACGGCCCGGTCACCGACAACGCGCAGTCGATCTACGAGCTGTCGCTCATCGAAAACGTCCCCAACGTCAAAGAAGAGATCAAGAAGGACTTCGGCTTCGACCCCGACTTCGATAACGGCAAGCGCCTGCTCGAAGAGAACGACGGCGCCGGGAACACCTTCAAGGCCACCGCCAAGCCCGTGCTTATCGGCACCGCGGTGGTCGGCGCCACCACCATGATCTTCTCGATCATCGTGATGCTCACCGACAAGCTGTCGCCCGAGAAGGTGATCAACCTCTCGCTCATGCACGCCCCCTTCCTGCTCGGCCTCATCACCGGCGGCGCCGTGATCTACTGGTTCTCGGGCGCCTCGACCCAGGCCGTATCCACCGGTGCCTACCGCGCCGTGCAGTTCATCAAGGCCAACATCAAGCTGGAAGGCGTCGAGAAGGCATCCGTCACCGATAGCAAGAAGGTCGTCGAGATTTGCACCATCTATGCGCAGAAAGGCATGTTCAATATCTTCCTGGTGGTGTTTTTCAGCACCCTGGCGTTCGCCTTCATCGAGCCGTACTTCTTCATCGGTTACCTCATCTCCATCGCGCTCTTCGGCTTGTACCAGGCCATCTTCATGGCCAACGCTGGCGGCGCCTGGGACAACGCGAAGAAGCTGGTCGAAACCGAGCTCAACGAGAAGGGCACCACGCTGCACGATGCATGCGTCATCGGCGACACCGTGGGCGACCCCTTCAAGGACACCTCCTCGGTGGCCATGAATCCCATCATCAAGTTCACCACCTTGTTCGGCCTTCTCGCGGTCGAGCTGGCGGTCAAGCTCGACAATGGGGGCTTGAAAGGCGCGCTCGCGGCGGGATTCCTCATGGTTGCGTTCTTCTTCGTCCACAGGTCGTTCTACGGCATGCGAATCCCCAAGGTCGACCAGGCTGAACAAACCGCGCAATAGCGCGTTCGCTGCTTGAGCCAAGGGAGCAATGGCCTCGTGCCGTTGCTCCCTTTGTCTATGTGCCGACGAGAGGCGGCGTCGTCGCAAACCGGCGCAGCCGTGCTGCCGGCGCCGGCCGGGGTGAACTCTGGTAACCTGCCGTCCGCACAGGAGGTTCGCGATGTCCAAGTCGGCGCACTGGGTTCTTGCCCTCGGTTTTGTGGCAACCGTGGGATGCGGGGCGGGCGACGGCGCGCAGCCTACCGCCGGCTCGGGCGGGTCCGGATCGGAGGCAAACGGAGGTGTGCCCGGCAAGGGTGGCACGGTGGGCAGCGGCGGCGCCGTGGGCAGCGGTGGCTCGACGGCGACCGGCGGGAGCACCGGCAGCGGCGGATCCCCCGTCATGGGGGGCGCGACCGGCAGCGGTGGATCTACCGCCACGGGAGGAAACCTGGCGAGCGGTGGCTCGTCGACCACCGGTGGGACCACCGCGGGTGGCGGCTCGTCGACGACGGGCGGTTCCTCGGGGACGGGCGGCACCTACGACACGGGAGGTGATATGGCGACCGGCGGCAACTCGGCGACCGGCGGCAGCTCGGCGACTGGCGGCAGCCTGGCGACTGGCGGCGCAAGCGGCACCGGCGGCGCGACGGGCCCATCCACCTGCGGAACCCCGACTCCCGCCCAGGCTCCCTCCGGCGCCACGCCGTTTCGGGCCATCGACGGCTTCGTGACTCGCAACGGTTCTGCCCTCACGGTGTGCGGCCAGCCATTTCAGGTCTTGGGCGCCAACCTCTACTATTTGCAGTCCTACTCGGTCTACGAGGCGGGCAACCTGCGAACCGTGACCGACGGGCTCGACGACGCGGTGAGGATGTCCTTGCCCGTGATTCGCACGTGGGCGTTCAACGAGAGCTCCACCAACGACAGCGCCATCATCCGGACCGCGCCGGGGACCTATTCCGAGACCGCGCTGGTGGGCCTCGACACCACCGTCGCGGAAGCCAAGAAGCGCGGCATCCGCCTCATCCTGACCCTGACCAACTACTGGCCCGACTACGGTGGCTTGCCCCGTTTCGCGCAATGGGCCGGCGTCGCCACCAGCGCGACCGACCAGACCGCGGCGCAGGCCTTTTACACCAACGCGACGATGCAGGGGTACTTCAAGGACTACGCGACCATGCTGTCCAATCGGACCAATACCGTGACCGGCATAGCCTACAAGGACGAGCCGACCATCCTTGCATGGGAGATCGCCAACGAATTGCGCTGCCCGACCTGCAGCGACGCCAGCGCGGTGACCAGCGTCGTGGACGACCTGTCGAAATTCCTCAAATCGATCTTCCCGAATCACCTCATCGCGGACGGTGGCGAAGGGATGGACGACACGGAAGCGAACTGGGGCACCTTCAGCAACTCGTACCCGGTCAGCGGATGGGAGCGCACGAGCTACACCAGCCTGGTCAAGCTGAGCGCCCTCGACATGGTCAGCTACCACTACTACCCGGCGGACTGGGGCATGGACGCCACGCCGGCGTCCGTCGTGAACGGCGACGGGCAACTGTGGATCGAGGGGCATGCGGCACTGGCCAAGGCAGCGGGCAAGGTCGCGTACTGGGGCGAGTTCGGCTTTCAGCGAGGCGCCACCGATGCGGTCCGCGCGCCCATCTACGATAGCTGGTTGACGAACTTCTTCGGCGCGACCGATAACGGGGCGATGGCCTTGTTCTGGCAACTGGTTCCGCAAAGCCGAGGCGCCGACGACGGCTTTGCATGCATCCTGGGACGCGATACCGCCACGGTCGCGGTCTTCGAAAAGCACGCCCAGCCGCTGGCGCCGCTCGTGCCCTAGCGGCAGGAATAGTAGCGATTGATCGCGTCGACGGCGCGGTAGGCAGTGACCTCGCGGCAACCGGCCAGGGTGAATGCCTCGGCGATGGCGCGACCGCTCTCCGGCGAAGAAACTTCGACGCAAGCGAGCTCGGGCCGGTAGCGGGCAAGGTCCAGACCGGCGAGGGCTTGGGCCTCCGCGCCCTCGATGTCCATGGACAAGAAATCGATTCGCATCACGTGCTCGCGCTCGAGCAAATCGTTGAGCGCGATGGTCACGACCCTGCGCTTTTCGTAGCTTCCGGCACGTGGATCGGTGCCGGAGCCCGACGAGAAATTCCGGTCCTCGCTGACGAAGAAATCGCGCGACCTTTCGCTCTTGTCCGCGGCGAAAAAATTGAAGAAGCGGGTTAGGGGCCGCTTCTGCGCATAGGCAGGGGCATATTCCGCAACGGCGTCAACGGCGATACCGGTCCACCCCAGGTGATGCTCGAGAAAGTAGGTGGTGCTGTGCAGGATGGGATCGCCGGCGCCTACGTCGACAAAGAAGCCCCGGCGACGGTCCCCGAGAAAGGCTCGGATGAGAGTCTCCTCGTCGTCTTGCGAGTACAGGGGCTCGCCCAGCCTCTGTTGCAGGGCGGCCAGATCGACCTTGGCGGGCAGGCTCCGTCTTGAAGCAACGTTTCGCTGGCAGGAAGGGACTACCAGGGTCAGCGCCAGGAACGAAGCCAGTCCGGCGACGCAGCGTGCTTGCCTGCCGTCAGGACCCATGTGTGCGGCCACCATCCCGTCGGGCCCACTTTGACGGCGCGGCGACATCCGCCGCGCCGGGAGACGCTGGGCGGCTGCTCTTCACTGCCAGCGAGTTGGCCGTGGTCCGCCCGCTGGCGCGGCGGGGGCCCGAGCCGGGGCCGGTGCTGCGGCCGGTGCGGGTGCGGCGGCTGGCGTGGGTGCGGCTGCCGAGGTGGGAGCAGGGGCCGGTGCGGCTACCGGTGCGGGTGCGGGGGCTGGGGCCGGGGGGGCTGGAGTACCGGGCCTCGTCGAAGCGGGTACGGGAGCGGGCGCGGGGGCTGGCGGACGGGCCGCGGCCGGCGCGGGAGCGGGTGCCGCGCTCTTGGCTGGCGCCGGTGGTGGTGGCGGGGGAGATGCAGGTTCGAGCACCGGGAGAATGGGCAGGGGATGAATCTCGACCATGGAAGAGGAGAACAGGGGGATTAGCACCGCGTTCCGTTTGCTGTCGAGACCGATGCCCGCGGGTGATTGCACGCCCGAAACGATCTCCTCGAACTCGCCCCCGGGCACGCCGCGATAGATGGCCGAAGCCTCCCAGCTCGAAATCAGAAGAGAGTTGTCCTTCAGCTTGACGATGCCGTCCAGGCTGCCCTTGGGCAGTTTGGTCACGGAGGTAATCTCACCCTTGTGGTTGATGTGGAGCAACTCCTTGCCGGCGAGCGAGACGACCCACACCCCGCTTCCATCCGCCAGCACGCCGTTGGGCCAGAGCAAAGCCTTGTCCTTGATGAGCGGCTTGACGGATTTCTTTCTGAGGTTGATCTGGTAGACGGCGTCGGTGTCCGTGCCGGCGAAGTTGCCCTCGTCGATCTTGACCGCGCTGTCCGAGGCGTAGAGCACCTTGCCGTCTGGCGAAACGGCCAGGCCATTGAGGAAGACCGCACCCTTGACCGGGATGATGCCCCTCGGCTTGCCGGACTTGCGGTCGAACTTGCGAATCGTGTCCAGGTCCGCGACGTAGAGAATCTTGCCGGCGAGGGCCATGCCCTTGGGCGCGTTCAGCGTGCTTCTCGGCTTGCTGCCGTCGACCCACTTGAGCTCGATGACCTTGCCGTCAGGGGCAATCTTCGAGATGAAGCCATTCTTGTCGACCGCCGTGGGGCTGCCGTTGATGTTGCTGACGAAATAGACGTCTTGGTCCCCGTCCCACAGAACGGACTCAGGGGTTTGCAGGCCCGCGTCCTTGCCCACCACGATAACGGGGTTCGCGGGCGCAGCCGGCGCGGGCGCGGGGCTGGCGGCCGGCGCCGCCATGGGGGCCGGTGCGGGCATGGGAGCGGGTGCGGGCACGCAGGCCACGGGTGGCGGCGGTGGTGGTGGCGGCGGGCAATGGCCACAGCCGGCAGAAAGAAGCAGAGCGCCGGCGCCTAGCAGAGCTTGAATCGGGTGGCTGGATCGGTCCATGTTCACCTCTCCTGGTTGCTGGGTG
>Ga0210133_1000315_pt1 | contig 18689 bp, 17 predicted proteins | sample Joice_ThreeSqC_D_2_FD_184874 | JGI IMG/M metagenome (GOLD analysis project Ga0210133, IMG submission 184874) | Wetland microbial communities from San Francisco Bay, California, USA, that impact long-term carbon sequestration - Joice_ThreeSqC_D1... | ecosystem: Environmental > Aquatic > Marine >...
GGCGTACACGTGCTGGTGGTCGACAACGACGCGCCCGACGCGCTGCCGGTCGCCCACGCCGATGTGGTCCTGGCCACCGGCGGCATCTCTTCCTTTCCGCTCCAAGGGCGCACCGGCAAGGACGGCATGGTCTGGCTGGGACCGCTCGAGCCCGGTCCGGCCACGGTCACCGTCTTCGCCAAGGGTTTCGTTAGCCCGGGGGCAGTGGCAGTACCGGAAAAGCCGGACGAGCCCTTTCGGGTGGCCCTGCTGCACGGCGCGACGCTCAACGGCAAGGTGGTGGATTCTCGCGGCAACGGCATCGATGGAGCCAGCCTCGAGATTGTCGGCACCGATCGCGCTGGCTTGCCTATCCAGGAGACCCCGGCCTTGCGCGCATTTCGCGCCGCGCACTTCGATTGGTCCTTGGCCGGACCGCGGCCGCTGCTGCCCTCGGGAGAGCTAGGGGTGATGCCCGGTCCCATCCCCGCCATTCCCGGAGCTCGGGCGGCTAGCTCGGACTACGCGCTGCCCCTCGAGATCGCGGGTTTGCCCTCGAACGTGACCCACCCGGACATCGAGCTCGGCAACTATCAACCTTGGGTCACCCGCTATGACGGTGAGTTCAGTGCCTTTCCGGTCACCCCCGGACGGGTGCGCGCCATTGCGCGCCATCCAGCTTACGTCGAGGGGATGAGCGAGGTGGTGGTGCTCGAACCAGGCGGGGAGGCCGAGGTGACCATCACTCTGCGTGGCGGAGGCAGCCTGGAGGGCAGGGTCGTCGATGCTTGGGATCGGCCGGTGCCGGGCGCGCGAGTGCAGGCAATGGCCATGAAGGGCAGTCTGACTCGCGCCACCGTGAGTGCGATCGACGGCAGCTTTGCCTTTGCCGCCCTGCCGGGTGAGGTGATGGTCAGCGTAGAGCGTCCCGATTCCCAGGGCTCGCCCTCGATCCGAAAGCGGGTGACCATCCGCGAAGGCGAGCGCGAGACCGTGACCCTGGTTTTGCCCGAGCCGCGGGGACAAGTGTTGGTACGGGTAGTGGACGAGGCAGATCAGCCGATCCAGGGCGTGGAACTGCTGGTCACGTCCCTGGACGTGGCCGCGTCGCTCCGACAAACCTGCTTCACGGACGCTGAAGGCCAAGTGACCCTCGCCGATGCGCGCGGGCTCGAGCTACGCGTGCGCGGCGATGCTTCCGGCTATGTGCCCGCCGAGCTTCTGACTCCGGCGGCTCCCGACGAGCTTCGGTTGGTGCTCAAGCGGGGCGTGTTGGTCACCGGTCGGGTCACCAGCGTGCGTGGGCGGCGTTACGTCGAGGCTGCCCGCGTCACTTTGCTGAGCGGGGGGGTACGGCGCTCGGCGCTCACCGATGCCGACGGTCAATGGCGCATCGCTGACGTGCCGCCGGGACCGGTAGAGCTCACCATCGAGGCTCCGGCTCTGGCCCACGTGCAGGTGGAGCGCACCGTGGAGCGTACCGGGCGGCTGGATCGCCCCTTCGACGTTGGTGAGATCGATCTGCCCGAGCCCGCCCAGGTCTCGGGTACGGTGGTGGACTCCGAGGCACGGCCGGTTTCGGGCGCCGAGGTGAGCCTGTCGGCGGTGAGCACCAGGACCGGCAAGGACGGAGGGTTCACGCTCGAAGGCGTGGCCCCGGGCAAAGCCATGGTCAAAGCTCAGGCCAAGGGCGTGGGTAGTGGCCAAAGCGAGCCGCTGAATCTCGAACCGGGCGGCACCGTAACGGATCTGCGCATCGTTCTCGCAGGCAAGGGCCGCGAACCGCTGCTCGGAGCCCAGGCTGGTGTAGCCATTTCCCTGGTCGGGCGCGAGGGCGGCGTGTTCATCGACTCGGTGACTCCGGGCAGCGATGCCGAACGTTCTGGGCTCCTGGCAGGTGACCGCATCGAGAGCATCGACGGAGTTGCGGTAACCGACGTTGCGGGAGCCCGGCGGCGCCTCACCGGAAGCGAGAACCGTGACGTATTGATAGAGCTTTCCCGATCGAACAAGAGGCTCAAGATCCGCACCGTGTGCGAGCCCCTCGGGCCCTAGGCCTTGCCGGGTTGGTGACGATCGCGGCTGGTGTCGAGCTTGGGCTCTCCGGGCTCGTCGCCGCCCGACAAGAAGAAGACCAGTGGGATGACCACGATCGCCGAGATGAGCGTGCCCACGATGAGTGTCAAAGTCACGAGCCCGGACTCCATCATTTTGCCAATCCATAGTGACGTAGCCGCCGCGCACAAGGGGGCTTGGCCAGCTCGAGGAGGTCAGAGATGTCTCCAGAAAACGGTCGATTGGCCGATGTGGTACCACCTGCAACCAAAAGAGGGATGGGAATGCCGGGTCCAAGGGTTGGATGACACCCAGTGATTTGTTCTCGACCTTTTTGCCCGGTCGGTACCATCATCTGCGTCCAGACGATAAACCACCCCTAGGGGCTCTCGGTTGACGCAGCCGCTTGTTTCTCGAGAGGTTCCTCATGTCCGCGCGTAGCCTTCCGTCCCATCTTCGGGTTGTCACGGCTCGACTCCTCGTGCTGGTCGTCGACGACGACGCCGTGGTGCTTCGCAGTCTCGGGCGGCAGCTGAAGAATCGTAGACCGAAATGGGTGGTGCGCACCTCGATGTCGGCTGAAGAGGCCATCCAGGCGATGGTCGGCTACGGGTTCGATGCAGTGGTCACGGACTTCGAGATGCCGGGCATGAATGGAGTCGACCTGCTCTCGTGGGTGGCCAAACGAGCGCCCTCCACGGTTCGGGTGATCCTGTCGGGGCGCCCCGCGCCCGGTGCAGGTGTGCGGTCGGGCGCGGTTCAGGCATGGGTACAGAAGAACAAGGAGGGCGAGGACCTGGTGGCCACCATCGAGGGGCTGGTGTCCAACCGTCGTGCTCGCGCATCCCATCCGACGTAGCGATGAGGGCGCACCGGCTTGGTGCCGTGGACCGACCACGACCACGGGACTTTTGAGGGGCAGCTGCCGATAGGTTGCTCGAAAGTCCCTACCGGTGGGGTAGGATGCCGCGATTCATGGCAGGCAATAGCTTTGGCGTCGCCTTTCGGGTTACAACTGCTGGGGAGTCGCACGGCCAGGGCAACTTGGTGATCGTGGACGGGTGCCCGCCCGGCATCGAGCTCTCAGAGGAAGATCTGACCTGCGACCTGAATCGCCGACGTCCAGGTCAGAGTCCACTGGTCAGCCAGCGCAACGAGCCCGACGTCCCCGAGATCCTCAGCGGCGTATTCGGTGGCGTCACTACCGGAACCAGCATTGCCATCCTGGTGCGCAATGCCGACCAGCGTAGCCGCGACTACGACGACATCAAGGACCTTTTCCGCCCTGGACACGCCGATTTCACCTACCACCAGAAATACGGGATCCGCGACTTTCGCGGAGGCGGGCGCGCCAGCGCGCGCGAGACCGTGGCCCGCGTGGCCGCCGGCACGGTCGCCAAGAAGCTCATCGCGCTTGCCTTCGGTGGCAATGTGCTCGGTTACACGCGTCAGATCGGGCCTATCGCTGCCCAGATACCAGAGCCCGAACGGGTGACCCTGGAGCAAGTCGAGCGCATGCCGGACGGCACGCCCAACATCGTGCGCTGTCCGGATCTGAAGGTCGTGCCAGCCATGATAAGCTTGGTGGACCAGGTGCGTCGCGAGCAGGACTCGATCGGCGGGGTCGCAGAGATCGTTGCCTCGAAGGTACCAGCGGGCCTTGGCGAGCCGGTATTCGACAAGCTCAAGGCAGATCTCGGCAAGGCGTTGTTCAGCCTGCCCGCGGTGTTGGGAGTCGAATACGGGGTTGGATTCCGCTGTGCCACCTCGCGGGGAAGCGAGAACAACGACTCCTTCCTGGCAAGCTCCGAAGAGGGGCGGCTGCGCGTGTCCACGTCGACCAATCGGCACGGCGGCATGCTCGGCGGGATCTCCTCCGGCATGCCGATCGTGCTTCGGGCTGCCATCAAGCCGACCAGCAGCCTGCCGCGGCCCCAGCCCACGGTGACGCAGACCGGCGATCCTGCCAGCGTAAGGACCCTCGGGCGCCACGACCCCTGCCTTCTGCCGCGGTTCGCCCCCATCGGCGAAGCCATGGTTGCCATCGTGCTGGCAGATCATTTCTTGCGGTGGCGTGCTCAGTGCGGAGAGCCTGCCCTCTGAGGTCACGTCAAACTCAGGTTCCGGGCTCAGGTGGGCTCGGGCACGCACCGAGAGAGCTCGTCGATGGCCCGGGCTGCCAGCTGAAGGGCGCTGCCGAAATTCTCGTCCGCCCGGCGCTTTCGAGTGATTCTTGCCTCGGGGCTCAGCCGGTATCCCCTCTTTGGATCGGCGCACAGCGAAAGCAGCTTCTCCGTGTCGATGGGTGTGCTCGAGTCGGCATGGAAGGTGACCTGTGTGGCGCTGCCCTTACAACCGAGGATGCCAAGCCTGCGGAGTTCCGCCTTTAGACACATCAACTCCACGAGCTCCTCGGCCTCGCGGGGTAGTGGACCGAAGCGGTCCTCGATCTCCCCGGCGATCTCGTGGACCTGCTCGACCTTTTCCGCTGCTGCCAGTCGCTTGTACAACGATAGTCGGGTTCCGACGTCGGACACGTACTCTTCGGGCAGCAGGGCTTCGACGTCCAGCGATAGATCCGGATCGAGCTCCGGCCGCGGCGGTAGCCCGCGCAGCTCATCGGCGGCATCGCGGAGCATCTGGCAAAATAGCTCGAAGCCCACGCTCGAAACCATCCCGCTCTGTTCGGCGCCGAGTACGTCGCCGGCGCCGCGCAACTCGAGATCCACGCTGGCCACGCGCATTCCCGAGCCGAGATCGGCAAACCGCTCGATGGCGTGCAGGCGGCTGCGGGCTTCGCTGGTCAATTCGCTGAGCGACGGCACCAGCAGATAGCAGTAGGCGCGTTCGCTGGAGCGACCCACCCGTCCGCGCAGCTGATACAGCTGTGCCAGCCCGAATCGGTCCGCTCGGTCTACGATCAAGGTGTTGGCGCGGGAGATGTCCAGGCCGCTCTCGATGATCGAGGTGCAGGTGAGCACGTCCGAGCGTGCCTCGACGAAGTCCAGCATGGTTTTTTCCAGAGCACCCTTGGGCATCCTGCCGTGGGCGACCGCCACCCGCGCCTCGGGGACCAGGGCTGCCAGACTTGCCGCGCGTTCTTCCAGGCCTTGGATGCGGTGGTGGACATAGAAGATTTGACCCCCGCGAGCGAGCTCCCTTCGGACCGCTTCGCCTATCAAGTGTGAATCGAGCGTCGCGATGACGGTTCGAATCGAACGGCGATCCCGCGGAGGGGTCGTCATGATGGATAGCTCCCTCAGGCCCCCGATGGCCAGCTGCAATGTGCGCGGTATCGGAGTGGCAGTCAGGGTCAGGACATCGATCGAGGCGCGGAGCTGCTTGAGACGCTCCTTGTGAGCAACCCCGAAGCGATGTTCTTCGTCGACCACTAGCAGGCCCAGCTGTTTGAAATGAACATCCGCCGAAAGCAGTCGATGCGTTCCCACCACCACGTCCACGGTTCCGCGCCGCAGCCCCTCCAGGGTTCGGGCGACCTCGCCGGCTTCGGTGAACCGGCTCAGCGCGCGCACCTCGACGCCGAAGGGCCCGAGGCGCGAGCGAAAGGTCATGAGGTGCTGTTGGGTCAGAACCGTGGTCGGACACAAGAGAGCCACCTGGCGCCCCGCCAGCGCGGTTCGGAACGCGGCCCGGAGCGCCACCTCGGTCTTGCCGTAGCCGACGTCGCCGCACACCAAGCGATCCATCAGTTTGGGCGACTCGAGATCGGAGAGCACATCCAGGATGGCGCTGGCCTGGTCAGGGGTTTCCTCGAAGGGAAAGGTGGCTTCGAAGGCCGCGTAGTCGTCGTCCGGGGCAGGCAGCGGGGACTTCTGCAGCACCAGCCGCTCGCAATAGAGGCCAAAGAGCTGATCTGCCAGCTGCCTCACCCGACGTTGTATCCGCGCCTTGGTTTTGGCGAAGCTCTGTCCCCCCAGGCGATCGAGCTTCGGCGCAGCCTCGGTTCCCGCGTGCTTCTCGATCTGGTCCAGTCTAAAGACGGGCAAGTAGAGCTTGCCCCCCTGGTAGTCGATGCACAAAAGTTCGAGCGCGCGCCCGTCCACGACCCGGCGCTCCAGCCCGAGGTAGCGCCCGACGCCGTGCTCGCGATGCACCACGTAGTCCCCGGGAGCAAGCGCACGCAGATCGTCGGCTAGACTCTGCAGCGATCGTGACTTGCTGGAAGGCCGATGCTGGCGGCGCCCGAAGATGTCTTCTTCCGGGATCAGGGCGAGGAGCTCGGTCGGTAGGACCACCGCTCTCGACAGAGTCCCCACCTCGACCGAGATCGATCCTGGGGTTGGAGGTGCGTCGCGGTGACGAGCGCCCGACCGGCGCTGCACCTGAACCCGATGATGTGTCAGCAGCCGGGCGAGCCTGTCCGCCTGGGCCGCGCCCCGCGCCACCAGTACCGTGGCAAGTCCAGCCTTCTGCCAACGGTCGAGCTCCGCCACCAGCGGTTCGAGGGCGTCGTCGCTCTCGCGCCGGCTTCGGGCAAGGGAAAGGGCACGGGTCAACTCGTGCGGCTCGTGGCTGCCGAGCGTCGGCGTATCCGGATCGACCAGCTCCAGAAACGAGACGTCATCGTCCCCGGCATTGCCGACCGCGCCAAACCGCAGCAACGAGACCACCTTGCTCTTGCGCAGCCAAGAGCGCAGCTCCTCTTCGCTCACCACCAACGTCTCGAGATCGAACGCGGGAGCCTCTCGGGGCACGGCCTTCGAAGCGTCGAGGGTCCTAAACTCGGCGGCCAGTGCCGCCACCACCGCCGGGGCATCCTCGATGACCCAGTGAGACTCTTCGGGTAGATGACGCCAGAGCGGCACCAGGTCGTAGAACGCCGGCAGGTAGCCGGCGGAGCCGAGGCTGGGCTGGCCCGAGGAGATCTCCTCCACCAGGCGGCGCGCCTTGCTCGAGGGCCATTCGAACCGATCGCACAACGCACGCAGCCGCTCCTTGACGCGAGTGGTGTTCTCGGGGGTCACGATGGCTTCCCGCGCGAGCACCACCGACGCTTGCTCCATCGCTCCGAGGCTCCGCTGGGTATCGGGATCGAAGCTGCGCAGAGAAACTACCTCGTCTCCGTCGATCTCGACGCGCACCGGAGTCGGCGCATCCGGTGACCACAGGTCCACGAGCCCGCCGCGGGTAGCGACCGTGCCCATTTGATCGACCACCGGCAGCCGTAGATAGCCCATTTGAACGCACTGCTCGGCCAAGCTCCTCGGATCCAGACTCTGGCCCACCTCGATGATCAGGCAATGCTGGCGCACCAGCTCCGGGGGCAGCACCCGGCGCAACAGTGCCGCCGCCGAGGTGACCAAGAGCGGCGCGCCGCCTCGTCCAAGGCGCGACAGCACGGCCAGACGCTCCATGGTTTGGCGGCGCTCGGGACGGACCGAGGCCCGGGGACTCTCCTCGGCCGAAGGCAGCAACAGAGGCTCGAACCGGGGCGGGTCCAGGGCATTGCCGCGCCGAAGCAGGTAGCCAAGGTCGTCGTGGGCGCGCCGCGCCGCATCCTGATCCGAGGTCACGTACAGAAGCGGCTTCTCGGTGGCCCTTGCCAGCTCGACGGCGAACAGCAATCCTGCCGAGCCTTCCACTCCCAGCACCTTGGAGCAGGGTTGACCGAGGGCTCGCCCGACCAGAGCGCGCAGGCCCGAGATCGGGTGGTTTTCCGTGAGCCCGAGGGGCGCCGGATCGGACCGGACTCGATCCAACCCGCCGCTCATGGGCTGCCCGGGACGGGACCGGTCGAAGGAGCCGAAAGCTCCCGCGCCCGCTCGGCGCTGTACAGAAGATAATTCCTGGCTAACAAGGTGTATGGGCCGTCCGGGTGCGTGCGCAGCCGCGCCACGAAAGACCGCGCTGCCGACGGCCATTGATTGTAGCGCGCGTACACGACGCCGCGCGCCAGATCCGCGGGGTATGCGAGGTCCAATTCGGCGAGCATGGCCACCGATTCGAGATCACGTTGCAGGTCGTTGGCGCGGGCATATCCGCGGTTCAAAGCCAGGCGCAGTGCCAGCACGCGCAGCTCGGTCGCGGGTCGAAACGGCACGAGGTTCCCGAGGCCGGCGAGCTCGGTCCAGTGCAGCACGAACAACGCCCAGCGCTCCTCGGTGGACGCGAGCAGCCGCTGAGACTCGATCCATCCCCTGGCGCTGGCGCTTTGCAGAAAGTCACCCCCGAGCTCATCGAGATCTCGGCTGGTTTGATGTTCGCGATCGAACCTCGCCAACGCTTCGACGAACAGCTGTGCCTGCACTGCGCGCAGCTCGAGAACCTGGGTATCACCCACTGCGCGCCGGGCCCGTCGCACCGCCGCCATGAACCGTTGGCGAGGCGCGTTCTCGGCAGCTTCAGGGCCGAGGCGCCTGGCGATGCACAGCTGCCGGTAGGCTTCGCCCGCGGCACGGACCACCCGTGGCAGGGGATGCCGACGAGCTCGATCCGCCAGACCGCGCAGCGTAGAGAGTTCGGACGCGACGCCCGGTCGCGAAAGCGTCGGCTCGGGGAGCATGCGGGGCCGAACCGGACGGGGAAAGGCCAGCGCCGCCGAAACCGCGGCAATGCCCAAGACCGGAATTGCGAGCGGCCAGCCTCGGAGCCAGTGCTGGTGGGGCTTCGGAACCACCCGCGATTTCCGCTGCTGCTTGACAGCCAGCCGAGGCCATCTCATAGGCTAGCCCCAGCTCTCCCTGGCAGGGCATCCTATCCTTGCCTGGGCCTTCGTTGAGGAACCAGTGCACGAAAAACGCGCCCATTCCCGGCTCCCCTTGAAGCTCGAAGTGACGTGCAAGACCGAAGGAGGGGCGACTATTCCAGGCCAGACGCGGGATATCAGCGTGGGGGGGGCATACATCGAGTCGCCCGAGGTTCCGGCTTTTGGCACCAAGGTCTCGGTCGAGTTGCACTCCCCGGGTGCCAACGGGATGCTGCTGCCCGGGATCGTTCGCTGGACCAAGCCTGACGGCTTTGGGGTGCAGTTCCAGCTCCTCGGTGCGCGCGAGACGCACCTGCTCGCCGAGCTGCTTCGACGCTGACCGCGCCGCCTCATGTACCTACCGGGGTGCATTCTCCGACGGACTCCGGGTCGCGGACGAAGTGGACGCATTGCCCTTCGGCCTCGGGACACTCGGTGCGTATCGAGTTGCTAGAGGTACCACAGAGCCTCCGGCACGAGCCGCTCACGCACAGCGCGCCAGCCACACAGCGGTCGGAGCTGCTGCACGCCGCGCCTACCTCCACCTCGCCACTGGTGACGCAAGACCAGTTGCCTCGGCCGTCCACCAGCTGACAACTGTTGCCAGCGTCCGCACATGGGTCCAGGGGATTGCAGCCGTCCACCGGCACGCACAGGCCAACGAAAGCAGAAACCGGATCGCTCCCGGCAGTGGCTCGAATCGACAGGCTGATCAGACAGGCTTGATCGTCGGGGCACACCGACCAGTCCCCACCGCAGCAGAGCCGGCGGCAGATGCCGTTGAAACAGAAGTGGCCTCGGTCGCAGGATTCCCAGGTGCACGCTTGCCCCTCTTGGGCGGTCCCTGCAGAAACGCAGCTCGGCTGGAGCTCGCCATTCGGATCGAATTCGGGATGGCAGCTCTCGGTCTCGCCGCAGCCCTGTTGGCTTTGGTAATTGCAGGCACCGACCGGGCACGACGCCTCTCCGTCCGGGGCCTCGGCGAGCGTGCCTCCCCCATCGATGAGCCCCGACGCGCCCGCAGTCGAGGCATCGAGGCCTGCGTCCTTTTCGGCTTCTTGGTCCGAAGCCGACTTCGACCCACTGCCGCAGGCCAAGAGCACAAGAGCTGCCAGGAGGGCAATCGCAACCCGGCGCAGATCCGGGGTCGTTGGCGCAATCGAGCCAATGGGGGGCATGTGGACCAGCTCGCAGCCAGAGTTTCTCACGGCCGAGCGAGGCGTGCCACGCCGCTCGACTCAGGGTTTTTTGTCTGCGACCTCGGCCAGCGTCGTCGATTCCGGAAGGCGGGCCCAGTTGAGGGACTCCCCCAGCTGACTGTTGACCCGAATCGTCGTGTAACGCTTCAGACTCATCATCATCAGACCCGGGGATGATTTGCGGGTGCTGAAAAATGCCAGCAGGCGCCCGTCGGGGCTGCAGCTGGGCGCCCAATTCGAGCCTTGGCCCTGGGTCAGCCGAACGATGCCGTGCCCGCGCTCGTCGCTCATCACCAGATCCTGGCGCCCTCCGCCCACCACCACCGCGTACACCAACCGGATTCCGTCTTCGGTGTCGCAGAAGGTCGGTGACGCCGCGGTGAACCCTGCTGGCGATACCGCTTTGCCGTCGACGATCACGCGCTGGGTGCCCTGCTCCGAGCCTCCACCAATCCAGGCCAGCTTGCCAGAGGGACTGTAGGCGACGTCCGTCGCGATCTCGGTGCTGGACACCGCCTTGAAATCCTTGCTGCCCACGGTACCGACGTAGATGCGGCTGCGCCCATCTTGAGCCACTGCCAGCGCCATGGTCTTTGGATCCTTGGCGAAGCTCACCGAATAGACGCTAGTGCGAAACGGCACGTCGACCCGCTCGATTTCGGCGCCCGCCATCACCATCAGACGGTAGGGGGAGTAGCGCTGGCTCTCGGGGAAAAATAGCAGCCCATCCGGGCCCCATACCGGTGCGATGGCAGTGGAGTCGGCGTCCGTGACCGGGCGCAGGCTCTCGCCATCCGAGTCCATGGTAAATACGCGTCGCGCCCGCCCCCACTTGGTCGAAAATGCAAAATGACTGGCGAACCCGCCGGGACGACCGGTAATGGCACCGAGCAGTGCGTCGGTGACGCGGTGGGCAGTGATGCGCAGCTCCTCCGGGGCCACGGTGAAGCGCCGTTCGTAGACTGGCTCTTTGCCGACATCCAGAAAGTAAGCGAGCCCAAAGACCTCGACGCGATTGTCCTTGGCCTTTCGCGCGGCGACCTTGACGATGACTTCGGCTCCTACCTTCCTCCAGGCGTCGACGTCCACTGGATCGTCGAACTGATAATTGCCAGGCGGGGCCTTGTTGTCGGAAATGATCTCGAACATGCCCGAGAGCTCGAAATCGTGTCTGACCACACTGCGGACGATCACGTCCTCGATGTTCGGAGCGAGCGACGGAAGCACCGCGAGCTTGGTCATGTGCTCGACATGCGATCCGGTCACGATGATCTCGCCGAGGGCGCGCTCGTCCGGGGGTGGCGTGTTGGGTGCTTGAGCAAGGGCCGTCCCCGCGAAGCACAGGACCAGAAGAAATGTCAGGGTCAGTCGCATTGTCCAACGAAGGCGGTAGAGATTTGGGAACCGAGGATGTCGGGATACAGCGGAGGAGGGGGGGGTAGCTGCTGGCCCCTGGCGGCGTCCAACGTTGCGCGCACCCTCTCGTCGAACGTGGCGTTCCCGCTGGGCCTCACCACACTGTAGCCTGCAACCGAGCGGTCTGCCGCCACCGAGACGGAAACTGACGCTCGCAGCCCCTTGAGCACGTCACATTCGACGTCCGGCTGACGGAAGCGCGCATTGAACCACGCCGCGATCTTGAGGGAATATTGGCTCAGCACCCGTGCCTTGAGCGGGTCGGTTTCGGTTCCCTCCTTGACGCCATCAGGCGACCCTTCGCCTTCGGTGTTGGGGCTGGCGTCCGGCGGGGCAGCATCGAGCAGTTCCTGGTCGACCTGCTTGGCAACCTCGGCGTCGGGTGGGGGAGCCTTGGCGTCGGGGCGCACCAGGGGAGTACTGGGGATGGCTTCTGGCGTCTGCTTGGCCTTGGGTGATGGGGCACTGGCCTGCTGCATACGCTGGACCGGCGGATTCTTCTTCCACATGTCGGGGAGCTTGGCGCGGACCCGCTTTCCCCCCAATTTCAGCAGCGGTAGATCATCGAGGACGGGCGTGACGGCAATGGGCCGGGCCGACTCCACCGGTGGCGCGGGGGTTTCGAGCGCGGCTCGATTGGCGCCCGCCAACACCAGCAACCCGAAAAAGCCGAGCTCGATGACGACCGCGAGCAGAGCTGACCACTGTAGCTCGCTACGGGTAAAAGTTGTCGTCTGCGCAGACACGAGCCTGAAGAAGCTCCCTTCTCAGTGGCTGGGAACCGCATCGGTTCGACGGGCCGGGGCAGGCTTGGAAGCTCCCGACGAAGAGCTCTTTGCCGGGGGATTGTCCTGGTCGTCAACGGGTTCGACCACGGGCTCCACCAGCAGATTGAGCGAATCGACCCCGCTGTTTCGAGCCGCGGCTACCACCGTGGCCACGATTCCGTAGCGGGCTTGCTTGTCAGCGCGAATATACAGTTCGCGCTCCTTCTGCACGCGAGCGTTCTCCCGGAGTGCACGGTCGATGAATCCGGTAACGTCTTTCTCGCCGAACAATACGCGTTCGTCCTTGGTGATGGTCACCAGCAGCCGTGCATCCTTGACCGGTGTGTTGGCCGCCTTGACGTCCGGCAGATCGATGCGAAGCCCGGTGGTCAGAAGCGGCGCGGTGACCATGAAGACCACCAGCAGAACCAACATGACGTCCACCAGGGGGGTGACGTTGATGTCGCGAAATCCCCTTCCGCGCCGTCCTACGGCAGACGCCACCTTCAGCCCCCCTGACCCAAGATCGGGGGTCGTGCCGATGGATTCGCCCCCGCGAACAAGCGCGCCCAACCCTCGGCCGATGCCCCGAGCTCCTCGAGCAGATCACCGATGCGCTTGTCGACGTAATTGAATCCGATGGTGGCCGGAATGGCCGCAACCAGGCCAAATGCCGTGGCGATCAGGGCTTCCCCGATGGCGGGGGCCACTACCGGCAGCGATGCGCTCTTCTCGACGCCGATGCGCAAGAACGCGTCCATGATTCCCCACACGGTACCGAACAGTCCGATGAAGGGCGACGCGCTGGCAATGCTCTGCAGCGTCGGCATCAGTATCGAGGCCCGCTGCTGCTCGCCGGCAACGGCACGCCTGCCGACCGCCGAGAGGTAGTCGAAGCCGTAGCCGCTGAGGTGTTGATGCTTTGCGAGCTCCAACACCACGCGCGCGCCGGGTGCCGTATCGTGCTGCTGTGCCAGGCGTACTAGTTCCGAGGCCGACGCTACCCGCTCGGCCTCGGTCTCGAACTGATGCTGAGATGCCCGCAGACGGCGCAGCTGAGCAGACTTCAACAGCCAGATCAGCCACACCGTCAGGCTGGCCGCGATCAGAATGAGCAGCACCACCAGCACGACCCCGGAGGAGCTCAGAACCAACGAAAACGGATCGAGCGCTTTGGGGGCGATAGGCGTCGAGGCCGACGCCACGGGAACCGGGGCCTCTGCAGGGTTCATGGCGCGCGCTATAGCGCGGATTCGACCCGGGCGTTAGTCGCCGAGTACCACGTCCACGCGCCGATCCTTGGCCCAAGAGGCCTCGTCGGTGCCGGTGGCGTCCATTTCGCCGCGTGAGGTCGTCTCGACCTTTGCCGTGGCCATGCCCTCGTCCACGATGAGCTTCTTGACGTTGTCCGCCCGTTGGCCTCCGAGGGCCAGGTTGTAGCTCTCCTCTCCACGGGGATCAGCGTGGCCCACCAGACGCATCAGCCGACCCTTCAGGGGTCCGGTCATGAAGCAGTCGGCCAGCTTCTTGAGTACACCGCGATACCGCGAGTTTACGTTGGCGGAATCGAAGGCGAAGTACGCTTCGGTATCCGAAATCCCACAGGCCTTGCGTATCGATGGGTCGATGTTCAGCTGTCCCTTGGTGGCATCGTTGTCCACGTTGGCAGGTGGCGGAGCAGCGGGCGGGGGCGGGGCAGGAGCGGCGGCGGGGGTCGCCGGTGGCTTGGCCTCACTGCCGCCACAGGCGATTGGCAGGCAGGCGAGGACGAGGACGGCGGCTGAGCTACGGACTTTCATGGCAAAACTCCTTCTAAAGACGATCCCTGTAGTCGGCAGATAACCCGGGGTGTGCTCACAGTTCGATCGAACCGGACGAAGCGAGGCAACAACGCCACAGCCGCGCGGCTCATTCCCGCTCCTACAACGCGCTCGTGCCCGACGCAATCTCGAGCCGCCTCGTTGCCGGTATCCTATTTCATCGCCGGTACACTGAGGCTGCATTCCTCGCATCCCTCACGAAAATCCGGACTCATGCTCCCAGCCGCAACGACGGCCTTCGAGCCGTGAACTCAGCGCACCAGCTCTCGCTGCAGGCGTTTGGTGATCGAAAAATAGTCGGTCCGTGAATAGGGCTCGTTGAGGATGTGAAACTCCTTGCCTGCCAAGCCGACACAGCCAAACGCATACGTGCATCCCGAGCAGGCTTGGGACAGGACCAAATAGGCGCTGCTGGTACAACCGTCACATTGAATGCAATGCTGGCAGGCGATCAGGGTTCGGCTGTCACGGCAATGGGCGCAGTCCGTACAACCGATACACTTTACGCAGTAGTGGCACCGCACCAATCGTTCGCTCGATTTGCAGAAGGTGCAGCCGGTGCAGCCGCGGCATTCGTGGCACTGAACGCAGGCACTATTGGTCAGCTCGCGTCCAAGCCGATGAGTCAGCTCGCGTAGCCGCTGCTCGAACTCGCGCAGGGAGAGGTCCAATGCCATGTCGACTCACTTGACGCGAGAGGTTGGGCTCCCGAGGCCGTCAGCCCCGGAGAGTGCGCCGGAGCTCGCCGGCAGATTGGCGCAAGCTCGGATCTTCGGCAAGCTCCTCGAGGCGCCTCAGGCGCTGCTCGAACACAGGGCGTTTGATGGGAGGCTCGGTCGCCAGCAGGCCCCTTAGCAGTTCGAGGGCTCCGAGCGCCTGCCGCTCGTCAAAATGCTCCAGCAGCTGAAGCAATATGCCCTGAACGTGCGGGAAATCGAACCCGGCTTCCAGGACCGCGTTTGCTGCACGAGTGATGGCGGCGCGCCCTTCGCTGACCAGGAGGCGCTCGATCAGACGAGCGCGCAGGTGCTCGCGCTCGTCGAGCTGCGCCGTCCCTGTCGTGACGATGCGCGCATTGCGCCGAGGCAAGAGATCTCGCCCGGACGCCACTTCGGCGGTCGAGGTCGCGTCCCCCGCAGGCGTCTTTGGAACGTCGCCGCGCGCGTCGAACTTGGGGGAAGCCGAGGCGGCAATGAGCTTCCGGCTCGGGCGAGCTAGAGGCGCGTCCGGCCGCCGCGCCGCGATGAGTATGGGCGCCGTGGGACTCTTGCCGGAGCGCGAGCGCTTTCGCTGCTTACGTCGTGCAGAGCTCGAGCTCAGACGCTGTCCGTCCATGATGTTCCGTGAGTGCGAGCATTTACCGACGGGCGCAAGGAGGTGGGTCGCATACCCGTGGGTGACGAACTGGCCCCCGAACCGCAGCTCTCTTGCACCACGTAGAGTATGCTCTACCATGGTTCGGATTCGGCCGTGGAGAGATTTTCGATGCGAATAGGCAAGTCGGGGGAGCCTTGGAATTGGCACGCCGTTCGCACTCTCGGGCTGGCAGCAGCACTGGCCCTCGGCGTCGGCTGCGGCGCGCCTGCCTCCGCGGCTAACAAGCCTGCCTCGGTGGCGCCAGGGCCCGCGCCGACCCAACCAAGTCTCGATCGGCTGCCGGATGCAGGATGGGGTCGGCTTGGAGTGCGCCATTTGGCCATGAGCCTCGCGCTTCCTGACCGGGCCCAGTGGAAGCAACAGAACGGCCGGGGACCGAGCGTGCTGCTCGTGCACCAGACCACAGGCACTCGGTTGACGTTGCGGCTCGAGCCAACCTCGCGCCGCGCGCGCTGGCAGGATTGCCTCGGACAGCTCTCCAGTATGCACGCGAGCGTCCTGCAACCCGAGGACGCCAATCTGTTGGGCCCGCGCCCCTGGCAAGCTCCTGCGGGGTTCACGGGCAAAATCTGGGGCTGGGTCGGTCCCGGACCAGAGAGAGGGTTGCTCCTGGCTCGGTTCGTAGCGGTTGCAGTGGACGTGGACCGCTGCCTGTCGCTGGTTGGAGAGACTACGGCAAGGGGTTCGAACGCCTCGGAGGAGCTGGCCAGGCGCATGGCGTTGCTGGTAGACGGTGTGGCTCGCCGACTCGAGCTTTCTACGGCCGACAGCCGTGTTGATGCTGGCCGCTCGTCGATCCCGGTGGTGCCCGATGAGCCCAGCAGCTCGGGCGACCGCTAGGGGCGCGCTAGGCTACGCTGGCCTCGGAGGACGCGGGGCAGCCCGATTGATGCCGCGACTGATCGATGAGCGACGCCAGCAGCGAGCTCAGTGCGACTGAGTCCAGACTTCCCTTTTTGAACACCGGTACACCCAAGGAAAGGGCGTCGATGTCCGACTGCCCCGACAACACCGCCACACTCGCGCCCGCGGCGCGCGCGGCTTCCACCACGGCAGTGCCCGAGTCCGCTGCTTCCATGGACATGTCCGTCAGCACCACCGTCGGCCTGACATGCTCGAGCATCTGCCGCGCCTGAGCCGCTGACGCTGCTCGAAACACATATCTATATCCGAGGGCACGCAGCTGTCGGGTCAGGGCACGAACATGCAAATCATCATCGTCGACAAGCAGGATGGACTCTGACCTTTGCTGCACGCTCACGTGGCTGTCCCCTGGTTCGGCCGTAAGGCTTGATCAATGCCGCACAGATGTCCAGTTTCCCGCGCATTGGTTCAGCAAAACAGGCTAGCCGACCAAAGTAGATTTTCTACCTGACCTGTCTGGAATTGCCTTCCCTTGGCTTCAACAGGAATCATAGTTTCGAGTTCAGGAGTAATCGCCTGATGACAGCTGTTGGGATTTCCGTAGGTTGACGTCCCGTCGGAGGTCCCTCCGACGACCAGAATCCACAACATCGACAGAGTGTCCGACTATCACGATCCCGTGGCTAACCGACTCGCGGAGCGCTTGTGCCAGCTCCGCAAGAAGGCGGCGCTCACTCAAGCTTCCTTGGCCTCTCGGGCTGGGGTGACCGTCGAAACGGTTGCTCGCCTGGAACGAGTGGTTCGAGGCCGTTCATCGGCCAACTCCAACCCATCGTTGGACACGCTGACTCGCCTCAGTGCCGCTCTAGGGGTCGAAATTCACGATCTGCTGGCCCCGCGTGCAGTGCCCAGACAGCGGGGCGATGCTCTCAGTGCTCTGCTGCAGGGAGCGAGCCCGGTCGTGGTTCAGCGCGTCCTGCGGGTGGCCGAGGCGTTGGTCCACGAAGAACACGCCGAACGCGGTCCTTCCGAGCGCCGCCGGTCCAGAAATCGAACTCCCTGACCGCCCGGTCAGCTAGCCACGACTGGGAAATTGCGATTCAGGCGAATCGTTCCAGGGCGCGGTGCAGCCGATCCCTGGAACGCCGCGGCTGCTGGCCCACGCAGCTCAGGGCTATCTGATTGGGGCGGAGCAGCGCCTCTGCCGCTTGGCGAAGCTCTGCCGGGGTGACGGCCTCGATCTGAAGCGCGCGCTCTTGCGGATCCGCTGCGGTCGCCGTGAGCTCCGCGTGGCCGTAGAAGGACGCGATCTCGCCCGGCTCGTCGAGAAGCTGCATGAGCTGCCAGCGCGAGCGCTTCTTGGCCCGGTCGATTTCGTCGGGTGACGGCGGCTGATCGCGCAGAGCCAGTACCACCGAGATGATCTCGTCGACTAGTTGTTCTACTCGCTCGTGAGCCGCTTCCGCCCACAGCTCGACGATGCCAACGTCGTTCCAAGTTTCGTAGTACGCCCCCACGTCGTAACACAACCCCAGCGTGTTGCAGATGCGGTGGTAAAGCCGAGTGCTCATGCCGTCGTCCAGCACATGCAGCAACAGCTCGGTTGCTGCTTCCAGCGGCGCATTGGCTCCTGGGGCACGCAAAGCGAGGCGGACCGATGTCTGGCTGGCCACGTGGGGAACGAAGTCGAAGCGAGGCGCCGTCGATGGCTCCACCTCCGGCGACGGCTCGACGGCGCCCCGAGCCACGGATCCGAGCCCTGCTTCGACGGATCGGATCACCTGCGTTGGGTCGAGTGGTCCGGCCACGCAAAGGACCGTGGCCGCCCCCACGTAGCAGCGCCGATGGTGCTCGGCCAACCGGGAGCGGTCGAAGCGTGCGAGCGCGTCCACGGTGCCTGCGATGGGACGACCAAGCGGGTGATCCCCGAAGGTAGCCCGCCGGGACACCTCATCAGCGTCGATGAGCAGACCTGCCTCGTCCAAGGTTTCCAGGATCTCCTCGCGCACGATGTCGCGCTCGATGGCGATGCCGTCCAACAGCGGATGCCGATACACGTCGAATAGATGAGGCAAACTCGCCAGCAGATTCTCGCCGGGCACCTCGAGCACGATGGATCCTCGGTCCACGTAAGTGGCAGCTTCCAGGGAACCGCCGAGCTCTTCGAAGGCCAGCGACAGCTCGTGGGGCCCCGGATGGGTCGGCGTCCCCCGATACAGCATGTGCTCGAGAAAGTGGGAGATACCGCCGAGTTCCGGCGGATCGAACCGCGAGCCCGCCAAGGTGACGATCTCGGCAACGCTCAGGGATACCGAAGGGGCGCGAACGGCCAGTACCCGCAGACCATTGCCGAGCGTCGCCCGTTCAACGGGCGGCAGATTGACGGTCACTCGCGCGCTCCGACGAGCGCGAGGCATGCGCGGTTCGGTGCACCGGTTCGGGTTTCAATCATCGACGCCACGTATCTTCAAGTCGTTGAGCGAGGCGTCCACCTCGATCTGGTGGG
>Ga0210133_1000319_pt1 | contig 18501 bp, 12 predicted proteins | sample Joice_ThreeSqC_D_2_FD_184874 | JGI IMG/M metagenome (GOLD analysis project Ga0210133, IMG submission 184874) | Wetland microbial communities from San Francisco Bay, California, USA, that impact long-term carbon sequestration - Joice_ThreeSqC_D1... | ecosystem: Environmental > Aquatic > Marine >...
AGGCCGGCACGATCGGTCGTGCCGCCCAGACCGCCGTTGGCGGTCCTCGTGGGCGTACCGCCCGCGACCGCGATGTAGCCACCGCCACCACCGCCGCCCGGGCCCTCCACCTCGTTGGCTCCGCCGCTGCCGATTTGGCTGCCGCCCACGCCGCCGTTTGCGGCAATGGTGATGGCGCTCATGCTGGCAGCGCGAACGACCACCGTCCCGCCGCCGCCGCCGCCACCGGCCGCGTCGCCGTTGCCGGAGGCCACCGCATTGCCGCCCGCCTGCCCGTTGGCAAGGATACTGCCAGTGCCGGTGATCGTCCCGGCAATGATGAAGACCAACCCACCACCGGCGCCACCTGGTCCCGCGACCCCGTCGTTGCCGTCGCCTGCGCCACCGCCGCCGCCCATGAACAGCAGGGCATTGGGGGCATTGGTGAGCGGGTGTCCGCCGAGACCGCCAACCTCGCCGCGATTGTTTCCTCCCCAGGCGGCGTTGTTGGGGCCAACCGATGTTGCGTCCTGGTTGGTGCTTGAATACGAGTACCCTCCACGACCACCGCCCACCGACGTGGTCAGCCCGCTGGCGGCGATGTCCCCGGGGTCAAGCGCCCAGGCGGCTGCGCCGGTGATCGAGGCCAGCATCACGCCCTGGCCCGTCCAGGCGGTACCGGCCGGCGCTGCGGCATTCGCTCCGCCGCCGCCAGCCGCGTTGTGCGTGTTGCCGCCACCGCCGCCATTGGCGGGCGCGCCGCGGCCGTAGCGTCCATTGGTATACTCGCCCTGGTAACCGGCGATGCTCTCACCTTTCTCGGCGCCGTCGGCGGCAACGGCCGATCGATACAGAGTGGCCGTGGCATTGCCAGAGGGCTGCGAAGCGTTGTCACCCGCGGTCGAGCCGCCACGGAAGCCCTTGGCGGAAGCGTCGATCGTGCCGTTCAGTTGCAGCGTCTCTTCGGCGTGCAGGGCCACGACACCGCCGGTGACTCCGTTCCAGGCAGTCGCGGTGATGGAGCCCGTGCCAGCGATGGTCAGGATCGTGTACTGCGGCACCCGGATGACCTGCGTCTTGCCCGCAACCGTGTAGGCGTTCTTGAGCGGGCAGGCCAGGGTAATGACATTGCCGGCCACGCTCTCCACTCCTGCGAACTCGTAGTGCCCGGCGTTGCCCAGGTTGGTGACCGTGCCGTAGGCAGAGGTGTCCGTAACATTGATGGTCGCGCCGGCCATCTGGATGATGAGCAGGAGATCCCCTTGAGCGAGCGGCAGGGTAAATCCGGCGTTCAGGGTGGCGATGTTGGCTACCGTCACGGTGGTGGCGCCGACCGTGCGGTCGGTCCCGGCGAGCGCGACGTAGGTGTTGACGACCGTGTTGGCCGCACTGATGGTACGCGGGCCATCGCGGCCCACGGCGGCCTGCTTGACCGCCGCGGCCCGGTGGGTGGTGCTCTCGAAGAGCGAAGGGCAGCCTGCGCCCGCCACCAACAAGAAGACCAACGGACCGAGCACGAAAGTCCTCGCCGCTGCACGGCGCACTACCAGCTTGATGCGATTTGCGCGCTTCATGGTGACACCTCGTTATTACCGCTGCTCGACTTCTCGACGATCTTGAACTGGACGCGCCGGTTCTTCTGCCGGCCCTCCGGCGTGTCGTTTTCCGCTATGGGCTCCTCCATCCCGTAACCGTGCGAGGTCAGGCGGCTGGCATCGACGTTGCCCGTCGTGGTGAGCCACTTGACCACGGCCTTGGCCCGCTTCTGGGACAGCCTGAGGTTGTACTTCTTGCCGCCGCGGTTGTCGGTGTGACCCTGCACCTCGACCTTGAGGATCTCGGGGTGTTCGGCCAGGACCGTCGCCACTTGCGTGAGCAGGTCGTCGCTTGCCGCCAAGATCTTGGCGCTGCCGGTCTTGAATTGCACTTGGTCGAGGATGACGATTTCTTCCTCGGTGACGCGCACGGAAGTCGGACACCCGTTCTTCTGCGGATCGGGATCCGCCTTGCCCTTCTCCTTCGGGCAGGCATCGACGTCGTCGCGAATGCCATCGCCGTCCGTGTCGGGTGGGCAGCCATTCTGGGTCGGGTCGTCGCTCATCACGCCCGCCAGGTCCGGACAGGCGTCATCCTTGTCCAGAATGCCGTCGCCATCGCGATCAGGCGGTGGTGGCGGACAACCGTTCTTCAGGGGATCGTCGCTCTTGACGCCAGGCTCGTCGGGACAGGCGTCGTCCTTGTCGTAAATGCCGTCCTTGTCGCGATCGGGCGGCGCCACCTTCTTCTTGCGTGGCTGCGGTGGCGGCGGTGGTGGTGGCGGCAACGGCGCATAGGACACGGAGGCCACGACACGCACGGTGGGCGTGCCAACCCCGTGCGTGATGCCCGGGCCGGCGCCCGCGCCGAACACCATGGGACCCACGCGCAGGCGCGCACCCAGGATGCCTTCCAGGTTCGTGGTGGCCTTGCTGAAGCTGTCGCCGCCAACCATCGTCGTGGTGCCGTAGATCTCGGGCCCGACCTGCAGCATCTTGTCGAGAAACAACATGGCGACGGCCCCGCCGAAGGTGAGATCCGAACCAAGATCGGGACTGTCGATGCCGACCGAGCTGCCAGCGGTCTTCTTGCGAATATCCACGCCCGCATTGACCGCATAGGCCAAGGTGTCGTTCTCGCCGGAGAGCACCAGCGCGGGCAGGCCGTGGACCTCGTTCTCGCTCATGGCCTTGTCCTTGTTGCCCGTCGGGATGTAGACGTAGCCCGAGAGAGCCAAGCTGGCCAGCGAGCGATTCTCGCCGAGGAGGCGCACGCGTAACCCCGCGCGCAGATCGCCGGCAGCGACGCCTCCGATGTTCGGGGTGTCACCGCTGGCGTAAAGCGCCAACGGCATGTCGGCGAAGATCCAAAGGCGATCCCACAGCGAGATCCCTGCGGCGAGGTGGAGCAGGAGCTGGTTCTTCACCAGCGCGGAGACTTCTTGATCGTTGGCGTCGTAGACCACGAGGGGTTTGTAGGCATAGTCCCCGAGCAGCATGAGACGAGGCGACAGATGGCCGCCAGGATCGCCGCCTTGCACGCCAAAGAACCGGTCCCCGGCGGGCGAGGGTTGGAAGCGGTCCAGGAACCTATCCTGGGCGTTGGCCCGGGCCGTGAGGGTTAGTGCCGCGATGAGGAGAGAGCCTACAACCAGCCGTTTCCGTGAGCCGTTTGTCATGTTCACCTAGCCGAGTGAGCGGAGTTGGATGGCCACGTCAGGTGGCCGGGCCGGGTAAGTATAGACCATGATCCGGCGATCGGAAACGCCGACGACCGCGCGGTGCGTCCCCAACGGATTCGAAGGAAAGTGTGGTACAGCAACGGGATGAGCATCCCCGATGTGGAGCCGACCGATGGCATCCTGCGCGGCCTCATCGAGGGCGGCAGGGCGCGGGTGGTGGTCGCGACCGCTACGGACGCCGTACGCGAGATGGTCGACCGCCATCGCATGCTCGGTGTGCCAGCCGTGGCCCTCGGGCGCGGCGCCCTGGCCGGCTTGCTGCTTGCGACCCTGACCAAGAATGAGGAACAGGTGACACTGCAGGTCCTCGGCAACGGAGCGCTCGGCGGCGTGACCGTGGATGCCCGCTCGTCGGGGCGGGTGCGGGGTTTCGTGAAGCGACCGGAGGCCGTGACTTGGCTACCCGAGCTGGCGGGGACAGCACGCATGGCGATCGGCGAGGCCATCGGCAAGCAGGGCGTGGTGACTGTGACCCGGGATCTCGGAATGGCGCAGAACTTCTGTGGTCAGATCGCGCTTCACAGCGGCGAGGTCGACGAAGAAGTCGAGCGCTACCTGAATGCCAGCGAGCAGATCGATAGCCTCCTGCGTTGCGACACGCTGGTCGACGGCGAAGGCAAGGTGACCGCGGCGGCAGGGCTGCTGGTGCAAACGCTTCCGCAGGCGCACGGCGCCGAGATCCTCGAGTTCCTCAGAGAGACGCTGGCCAGGCCCCTCTTCTCCGCCGTATTGCGCGATGCCCTTGCCCAAGACACGTTCGCGCCCGAAGCCATCGCGAGGGCGGCCCTCGGCCAGACAGCCGACCGCATGCAGGTACTCGATCTGCGCGAGGTGAGCTTCTTTTGTCCCTGTACGCGGCAGCGAGCCGAGTCCACGCTTGAAATGCTCCGCCCGGAAGACCTGCAAGAGATGATCCTCGACACCAACGAGGCGGAAGTGACCTGCAACTTCTGTGGCAACCAGTATCGGTTCAGCGAGGTCGAGTTGGAGCAGATCAGGCGCCGAAAGAACCAAGACCGCCCGCCAAGCTGAAATCCACGTGGGCGGTCGGCCGGCCATGCCCACCGCCGACCATCACAGAATGGTCAAAGTCCCGCGACGATCACCCTGAGGTCACCAGCGTAGCGCCCTGCCGGCGCCAGCTCGAGGTATCGCTTGTAGGCTTCCTTGGCAGCCTGGGTGTGCCCGGCATTTTGTTCGGCGCCCCCAATGAAGACATAGGCATCCGCGAGTTTCGGATCGACAGCGATGGCCTTCGTGCCCCACGCGAGCGCCTGCACGCTTCGGCCCCGGTCGAATTCGGCCTTCGCTAGAGCCACTGCAATCTCGGCCGCAGTGGGATCCGTGGCGAAGGCCTCGGCGCAGGCAGACAGGATTGCCTTCGCGTGTCCCTTCTTGATGGCCTTCTTGCAAACATCGAGAGCGGACGAATCGTCTCCGCGGACGGCAACCGGGGTTGGCGTTGGCTCGGGCTTGGCGGCCGCCGTCCCCGCCGGTTCGGGCCGCACCGGTTCGGTTCCGGCCTGGACTGACACGCCAACCTCGGCTGGGACACTTGGCGTGGGCTCCTGTTGGGCAACGGCGGCGGCGACGGCGGGAGTCAAGGCAGCCGGCTGTGGCTTGGCTTCGGCGGCAGGGGCCGGCGCCGCGGCGGGCTCTGCCTTTGCGGCCGGCGGCAAGGATGAAACCGGCTCCCTCACGGCGCTCCCGGAGGTGTCGCCCCGCGCACGAGCGCCGCCACGCCACAACGCCACACAACCAATAATCGCGAGACATGCACTTGCGACGGCCACGCCCAATATGAACTGGCGAGAAGGCGCGAATTTCTTCGCCTTGGGTGGCTCGTCGAGGTCGTCGAATCGCTCCACCTCGCCAGCGGGATTCTCTCCGTCATCACCCTGCGCGAAGAACTTCGTCTCGAAAGTGTCGAAGTGGCCGGTCGAGGCATCAGGTACGGCACCAGACGTCCTCTGTTCGGTGAAGCTACTCTTGGAATCTGAGCTCATAGGATTGCCTTGACCGGGCAGTATGAGAGAAGTTTAAGACTACCTCATCAAAGGGACGAATTCCGGGAAGTCGAATTCCTTGACGCTCGGTGTTTTGGCTCACATGGAACAAGACTTGGTACTGGGAATCGACGAGGCCGGTCGCGGGCCGGGAATCGGGCCCATGGTTCTGGCCGCCGTGGCGCTCGACCCTGGGGGCTCCACCTTGCTGACCCAGGCAGGGGTACGGGATTCGAAGTCATTCGGTTCCAATAGCGCCGGGCGCCATCGTCGTGCTGAGCTGGCCGGGCTCGTACGTCAACATGCGGCATGGGTAGCCGTCGAGATCTGCGAGGTGGACGAGATCGACGCGTACGTCGCGCGTGGCGCGCTCAATCAGCTCGAACGCGAGCGCGCCAGCCGGCTGGTGCGCCAGGCGCCAGCATGTTCGCGCATCATCGCGGACGGGCGCACTCTGTTCTCGCCGATGGCCTCGGAATTTCCGCAGCTCGAAGCGCGGGATTTCGCCGAGTCGTTGCACCCGGCGGTAGCCGCGGCCAGCGTGTGTGCCAAGGCGTTGCGCGATCAGATCTTCGCGGCCATCGCCCACCGCTACCACTCCGCCTATGGCGAGCTTCTCGGGGGAGGCTACGTCAATCCCGCCACCTGTGCCTTCGTCGCGGAGCACGTCAGACGAACAGGCCGGCTGCCGCCCGAGGCGCGCAAGAGCTGGCCCTGGCGCGGGATTGCCCGCTCCGCCGAGCATGAACTTCCACCAACCGCTTTGCCTTTACCGCGAGTGCGCTAATATACGCGGCCCCATGACCGCCACCCGCAGCGCAGAGCTCGCCATTGACGCAAGCCCGGAGGTTGCGCCAGCCGACGAGGTGTGTATGCGCGCGGCCCTGGCCGCCGCCGAGCAGGCCAGCGCATCGGGCGAAGTACCGGTGGGCGCGGTGATCGTCGTGGGTGGCGAGATCATCGCGGTGGCACACAACCAGCGCGAAACTCTCAACGATCCGACGGCCCACGCGGAGATCGTTGCCCTGCGCGCGGCCGCCGCCCACCTCGCGAGCTGGCGCCTGGTGGATGCGGATCTGTACGTCAGCATGGAACCCTGCCCGATGTGTGCCGGCGCCATCGTGAATGCCCGCGTCCGCCGGTTGGTCTACGGCTGCGACGATCCCAAGGCAGGCGCGGTGCGGACGCTGTTTCAGCTGCTCGACGACCAGCGCCTCAACCACCGCGTCGAGGTGGTGCCCGGCGTACTCGCCGCGGAGAGCGCTGCCCTGCTCAAGTCGTTCTTCTCGCGCCTCCGACTGCGCTAGATCTGCCTACGGTTGCTTGGCCGGGCTCTGCGGGATCGACTGCCCGGGGCGGGGCGCGGTGATCATGGGCTCCCTTCGGCCGCGCAGCTCGCGACCGCGCAAATCCGTGATGGCGCCAGCCAGCGCCTTGGCGATGGTGTTCTGACCTGCCTCGGTGAGCAGGAAGGGCCCTTCCTCCTCGTGATCGAGGAACCCGACCTCGACGAGCACCGCCGGCATCTCCAGCCCCTGCAGCACATCCAACGTGGCACCCGTTTGCTTGATGCCGCGGTCCCGATCTCGGCCCAGGGCATCGGAAAGGCGCCACTCGATTCTCCTGGCCGCAGCCAGACTTTGCTCGGCCGCGACTCGCAGTTGGTGTCCCGCCCAGGCGGCCTCGACCTCGTCCTTCGCCAGCAGCGCCACGCGGGCGACCTCCTTGTCCACATCGCCTTCGGGCAGCATGAAGATTTCGAACCCGCGCTGGCTGCCCGGCGCCTCCCCACCGCCGGCGGCGTTGGCGTGGAGACTGATGAACAGACGCGCCGCCGCCTGATTCCCGCAGCGCACGCGGGCGCGGATGGGCACGAGCACGTCGCTGTTGCGACACAACACCACCTTCAGATTCTTTTCCCCGGCGAGAAGTCGCTGCACCCGCTTGGCGAGAGAGAGGTTCAGGTGCTTCTCGAAGTAACCCTCCTTCTTGGTCGGTGCTCCGCGGTTGGAGCCACCGTGCCCGGGATCGATGGCCACCGTGAAAGGGCCCGCGTCCGCGCCCACGGAAAGCACGGAGGAAAGAACCAGGGTTGCAATGCCGTGAAGCACCATGGTGAGCTTAACAGAAGTGGCGGGCGGCCTTCAGCTTCTCTGGCCGAGAAGATCATCAGGAAGTTGGTCCGGGCGGTCAGGCGAGGGTACAAGCAGTGGTGGCAGAAGGTGCGATCTCTTCTGGAGTGCCGGGGCCTGCGTCGACGGGGAGAAGGCAGGCGCTACTGCTGGTTCTAGTTTGAATGCCCACCTTCCAGTCTTGCTGCCTCGTCGCTGGAGAGGATCGTCTCGAACGGCGCGATGACGATCGACTGAAGCGCAGCCCCCAGTTGCCTCACTTGCCTGGGTTTCCAAGCTGATGCCGAGAACAGCGATCGCGGTCAACGCGATCGTCCTCTCGCACTTCGGCCCGTTCGTCTACACGTTGGACGACGGCATCAGATGTTGCGAGGGACGCTGGCGCTGGTGCAAGATAGCCTCTGTGCCGTCGGAATCCCGCACCCTCTCCGGGACTGAGCCAGCATCCGGGTCGCCACGAGGAGGATCGGTTCGTCGCGTCCTGGCGGAGCTGGTACTTGCAGCAGCGATGGGTCATGGAGAAAGGCGTATTCGTTCGTCCTACGCTCAGGCGGGCAGCGCCCTCGTGTTGCTGATCCTGGTGCTGGCGAGCTGCTGGCGCTGCCTGCACCTGCCGTTCATCCAGGACGACTGGGCCGTGCAGCTCGAGTTCGTGCAGCGCGGGTGGTCGGGCGTGCTCGACCAACTGAGCCACCTCCGGGGCGCGATCTTCTTCCGGCCGCTCTCGGTGCTGTACCTGTACGGTCTGCATCGGCTGCTCGGCCTGCGGCCCGCGGGCTATCACCTGGCGGCGCTCCTGATCCACGCGGCCACGGCGTGGCTGGTCGTGCAGGTCGTCGAGCGGCTGGTGCGGGATCGGCTGGTTGCCCTCGCGGCGGGCGTGCTGTATGCGCTCGCGCTGCCAATCTGCCTCGAGTGCCTCATGTGGGTCGTGGGAATAGTGGATCTGGGCGCGGCTCTGTTCACGCTTCTCGGCCTGCTGCTCTTCCTGGGCGGAAGGCCGCTGGCCAGCGCGCTCGCCTACCTGGCAGCCTGCCTGTTCAAGGAGGTGGCGATCGTGCTGCCTGCGCTGCTGGCCGCGCTGGCCCTGGCGGGGTACGGGCCCACCGATCGACGCCTGCGCCGGCTGGCCCCGCACGCGCTGGTGCTGGTGGTCGTAGTCGGCATCAGGTTGCTGGGCGCTTCACCATTCGCCTTCTCCGATACGCATCCCTATGCCGTCCGCTTCTTGGGGCGTCACGTGGCGGAGAACGCGGTGAGATACCTGGCGTGGCTGGGCCAGTCGTTCTTTCCGCTCGTGCTTAGCACCGGCCGCGCGGGCAGGTTGGCGTCGGCCGTCGCGGTGCTCGCGCTCTTCGGGCTGGGGCTGGTGCACTCGCTGCGGCATATGCGAGGCGAGCGCCGGCTCCTCGTGGTCCTCGCGTTGTGGACCGCGCTGCCCCTGTGCGCGGTCGTCTTCCTGCCCAACCACTGTTATCGCTACTACGCCATCCACGCGGTCCCGCCCTTCGTGACCGGGTTGCTGTTGTGCACCCGTGAGCTGCTCGGCGCGTGCACGCGGCACGTGCGGCCGATCCTGATCGGTATGGTGCTGGTCAGCGCCGCGCTTTCCTGGCGGGCCGGCGCGATCATGTTGTCAGAGGGGCGCAACCAGCGCACCTTCGCGAGTGGGACCAACTCGCTGGTGCTGCGTGCTGCCGCCGTCGAGCTGGTGCGCGATGGCCTGCGCGAGTTGCTGCCCGCGCCGCCCCCACGCACCGCCATCCTGCTGGGCGGGGTCGACATCTGGGCCTTCGGTAAGAACTCGGGCCCGCGCCTGTGGTACGGGCGAGACGACCTGCAGGTGTACCCGCTCGAGGCGGTGCGCAGGGACGGCTCGGGACTGTACGTGCAGGATCCCGTCGAGGAGCAGGAGCAGATGTTCACCGGCCCTGAGAGCCGGCGGCGCTCTCTCGCGGATGTGCCGCTCAGGGCGTTCCGGCTGGAGAACAAGCTGGTGGCCGTCGAGCTGGAATCGATCCCCGGCGCGCCGGGGGCGTCCACGGGTGAGTGAGCGGGGTGCCGCGCTCAGGCCGGCATCACGTGGATCGCGGCCGGCCGGATCGCCGTATCCACGCGCGCCCACCGGCTCATCCTCCGGATCACTCGCAGGCGGGGTCGTCCAATCGGAGACTCGACGCGTACCCGCGCCCTGCCGTGAGATTCTTGGCCGACTTGGGCATAGTGAGGCACGTTGGACGACGGCATCAGATGTTGCGAGGGACGCTGGCGCTGGTGCAAGATTGGCTCTGTGCCGTCGGAATCCCGCACCCTCTCCGTGACTGCGCCAGCATCCGGCTCGCCACGACGAGGATCGGTTCCTCGCGTCCTGGCAGAGCTGGTGCTTGGGTTCATCGTCTTTTTCCTTTTCGATACGGCGGTCTTCCGGTCCGGTCTGTACGTGGCCGTGACCAATCCGGAATCCTACGCCGGCCGGGTGCATGCACACTTTCTTTGGTCCCAACAGCGCGACGCTCCCGCTGCCCCCGAGATCCTGATCCTTGGGGATTCGCGTGTCGGCGAGGGTTTCTCGGCGTGGGGTGCGCAGGCACTGCTGGCGAGCGAGTCAGTGCGGTTCTTCAACGGGGCAGTCCCCGGTGCGACCTTGCGGGTCATGAACTACATCCTCCGTCAGCTCGATCCGCTGGCACGCCGGTATGCGCTCATCGCCCTCGCGCTGCCCGACTACGACGATGAAGACACGCCCGAGGATCTCGCGAATCGGCAACTCGATCTTGTGTTTCTTCCTGACCTGATCGGCCTGCGCGATTGCTTCGACGTCGTGAATTCGTTTCCCCGGCACGCAAACCATACCGAGGCGCTTGCCTCCTGCTTACTCAAGGGCTACGCCTATCGCCGTGATGTGCAGGAATTCCTGGGCGCGCCCTGGACCCGTTTGCGGGATGTTGGGAGGTGGCGCGCACACGGCTACCATTGGTTGGGAGTCTACAGCGGACGGAACGAACAGCTCGGAGATGTCGGGTACGACGAGGCCAGCCAGAGCCTCGTCTACGGGCCCTCCGTTCCGGAACCGCGCCGAAATGCACTCCAATCGGAGCTGTCTGGAGTGTCGGGGCGCAGGGTGAGCAACCGAGACTACCGCCTGCGCTGGCTCGGCGAGATCGTATCGCGCTATGCCGAATCCCCGACGCGTCTGGTGCTCTTCCAGGTCCCGCGTGGTCCCTTCCCCGCCGTCTTCAAGCGCGCCGGCTCGCCCGAGGCGGTCCGGCAGCTGGCCGCCTCGGGTCGTGTCCAGGTGCTGGATGAGCACCTGTTCGAAGACCTCGAGCGCCCCGAGTTGTTCTTCGACATCTTGCACTTGAACGCCGGGGGCAGACGGCTCTTCACCGAGCGGTTGGCCAAGGAGCTGGAGCCGCTCGCGCTGCGACCCGCCGCGGCCGGCGCGAGCACGGGAACGGCGCGCTGATGCTCTTCCACACCTGGCAGTTTTGGGGCTTCTTCGCGATCGTCCTGCTCGCGTTCTACAGCGTGCCCTTTCGGGTCGGAAGGATCGTGCTGCTGATTGCCAGCTACGCTTTCTACATGGCATGGAATTGGCGATTTGCGGCTCTCATTCTGGGTTCGACGGTGCTGGACTACGTTCTGGGCATCGCCATCGCCCCCGCGCCGCCGCGCCGCCGTCGGATCCTCGTCGTCCTCAGCGTGGTGGCCAATCTCGGTGTGCTCGGGTTCTTCAAGTACTACAACTTCTTCTCCGCCAATGTCGCAGCCGCACTGGGGCTGCCCGCGAATTCGTTCCTCCTGAACCTGGTGCTACCCGTCGGTATTAGCTTCTACACGTTCAAGAGCATGTCGTACACGGTTGACGTCTACCGCGGACACTTGCCGGCCGTTCGCAACTTCCTCGACTATGCCATCTTCGTGGTCTTCTTCCCCGAGTTGGTGGCCGGCCCGATTGTTCGGGCGGACGTCTTCTTTCCGCAGTACCTCAACTGGAAGAAGCCCGACGCACCCCAGGTCCAAGAAGCGATTGCATTAATCCTCAACGGACTCATCAAGAAAATGGTGTTCGCTGACCGCTTTGCGCTCATTTCGGACGAGTACTTCGCTCACTTGCAAGCGCACCCCGGTCCGGCGGCGGCATGGTCAGGAGTTCTGGCATTCACCGCTCAGATCTTCTTCGACTTCTCCGGCTACACCGACATCGCTCGAGGGTGTGCGCTCCTCCTGGGCATTCGCTTCCCGCTCAACTTCCGGCGGCCGTACCTGGCGCCCAACATTACCGAGTTCTGGCGCCGTTGGCACATGTCACTGTCGGAATGGCTCCGAGACTACCTGTACATTCCCCTGGGCGGAAACCGCCATGGCAGGTTCAACACCTACCGGAATCTCATGTTGACCATGCTCCTCGGGGGACTCTGGCACGGAGCCAGTTGGAACTTCGTGGTCTGGGGCGGTATCCATGGCATGCTTCTCTCGGTCCATCGACTCCTAGCTCGGGCCTTTTCGAGAACCCGGTTCGAAACGTTTCTCAATCGTGCCGTGTTCGTTCCTGCGAAGGTCGGGCTGACCTTCTTCACAGTGGTGATCTCCTGGGTCTTCTTTCGAGCGCAATCCTTCGCGGATGCCGGGCAAATTCTCTCCGCGATGTTCACCACCGGGCCCCTCTTGGAGGGAACGCTGTGGACGAAGGGCACTGTCGCACTCGCCGTTTCCAGCACGATTCTCGCGGTGGCCGAGGAAAAGACCATGTTTCTTACCCGGCTCTCCACGACCAGGTTTCGCGTGCGCCTACCGCTCTACGCGAGCCAGATGCTCTGCCTCGAGCTCTTCGCCGTCACCGGAGTGCAAATTCCTTTCATCTACTTCCAGTTCTAAGCCAAGATTCGGCGCGCCAGACCCTTGGGCGGCGCGCCATTGCCTTGCCGCTTCCCTTGCCAGGACCCGTCAAAACAACGCACTAGCAGGCTCCATCCTCGACTTTCCCGGTTTCGCTGGCTATCGTTTCTGCGATGGGCGAAGCCGATCTCCTGCCAGAAGTGATCCGAGGACTGTTGTATTCTGGACCAAGCGGCCGGGCCGTCTTGCGAAGCTACCACTACCTGAAGAAAGCGCTTGGCGACCGCAAGGAGAGGCTCGTCGACCGCGTTAACTCTCGTTCTCCCCAAGGCCTTGCCCTGCGGGCTGCACAGGCCACGCTCAGTTACCGCGCAGAGGCCGCCATCGAGAGAGGGCAACTGTTTGCCGGGTGGATGCTGCTTGCCCAAGTGCGCTCTCTTGCTCCCAACGACGCTTCCACTCCGCGACTCTTCCAACGCATTGAAGAGAGAGGAAGAAGCTCGCGACAAAGGCGGGCTGGAATTCCCAGCGGCGCCAGGAGGCGCTCGCCATTGCCCGGCAACTTCGGGAAGAGGAAAGATACGCGGAGGCGGAGAGTTGCCTGACCTGCGCGCTGAATTTCGAATGGAATCATATCGACGCTCTCAATGAGTTGGCGGCGATTCGGCTCGCCCAAGATGACTTTGGCATCGCCCGCAGGCTCATTGAGGCCTCTCTCACCATCGACCCCCTGAACGAGATCGCCCAACTGAATTGTGACCATCTCAACGAGATGCTTGAGAAGGCCATTTCCGTTCACCCCGCGGCAGGCCATTTTGCGGGTGTGGGCTACTGGGAATGGCCGGGCTGCACCGCGCAACTGGACGTCAAGAACTGCGGGAGGGGCCAAATACTCGGATTCGATATCGTTTGTCCTGACCAAGTCCATCGCTCAATCTCCCCACGCGGAGTCCTAGTCCACGTGGGCCACTCAGGTGTCCGTTCCTACTCCTTCCCAACGGCTCCATGCTCGCTTCCGGTTTCATTTGAAACGGTGGAAAGCGACTTCGGAATCAAGATCGAGGCCGACGCCCCTTCGCCATCGACGTCCCCCGACGCTCGGTTGCGCCCACCCTCTCTACAAATTGCCAATCTGCGCGTCACGGAGAGGGATGGCTCCAGGATCGCAATCGTTGAAACCGGACGATACGACGATGACGGCACATCGGACTCCATCTCGAAACATAGATTCCAGGGTGACGCGCGAGATGTCAGCTATACGCGAGTCCTGGACGAGTTTCTGTTGAATCCGACGGTACTACTCGAGTTGAATTCTCGATGCAATTTCCATTGCCAATACTGCCGCAGTTCCACATCGACCCGCCAGAAGAGTTTCATGGCTCCCGAGCTGTTCAGGCATCTATTGCCTCAATTGAAAGACATCACGAAACAGCCGCTTCGCCTACATATCGACGGCGAACCGACGTTGCATCCGCAGTTTCTTGAGTTGGCTCTTGAGGCCAACGGGGCGGGACACCGCATCGAATTGGCCACGAATGGTTCCAATCTGCGGAAGGAATTTCTCCAGATTGACATGGGTATCGTCTTGAACATCTCCACGAGCGAGGAGGAATTGCGACACAGATCTTCCATGCGATTCAACGTGTACCTAGCGAAGATCGAGCAATATGTACACGATTGGCTCGACGTGAACAACACACAAGACCTTTCCTTGAAGGTTTACACAAGCGGACTCGAGCGATGGAACATGGCAGCTGTGAAGGCGAAGCAACAGTTTGCCTTCGACTTTGTTGGCCGACTGGGGCTAACCGGCAAGAGTTGTTGGCAAGGGAAGCGCAATTTCGAGCGATTCGAATATCGCAAGGCAGACGGCCGCAGCTTCTCACTTGCGTTTCAGCCATTGACGGAAGGCGGCCTATATCCCAATGTCAGCCGCCTTGCCGCCCCTGGCGCCAGGATGCGGGAAATCGGGGGTTCTGCGATTCGATATGGGAAACACTGGCCGTTCTTTCAGATGGTTCGGTGTGCTTCTGCTGCGTTGATATCACCGGCGAGACCTCCTTCACCGGATCAGGCGTGGTTCTCGAGAAAGGCCTGAAAGAAATCTGGCTTGGACATCCACGGGTGAAGAGGCTCCGCAAGGATTTTTTGTCGGGCAATGTGCGCCTCCCCATATGCCGGAAGTGTCTGGAGCCTTCTCCGCATAGGGAGCAGTATCTCTTCAAGGAGATATTCCCGTTCCAGAGCCGATGACGTGGCCGGCCGCCGCTCGGAGACGGTGACCAGTCGGCGACGGGAGTCTGAGCTACTCGCTCTGTGGCTTGCTCACGCACCCGGAGGACCTCAGAGCCGCACGCTCCTCGGCGATTCGGCTGCCGAGCGTGAGGTGTTCGCGACATGCGAGGCCTGGATTGGCCGTGTCCAATGCATGGTGGTCCCGTGACGACTTCGCCTTGGCGGAGCTGGCCGGCATGCTGGCCCGGGCGGGGAGGACGATTTATATCCTTGGACTCGGGGATCCGTCCATCGGAGTACTTCGTCAGTCCGTACAGAGCGCCGCTGGGGTGCCGGTCAGGATCCGCCCGGGGAGTGTCTGCCTGCGCGCCACAGGGTTCGCAACCCCTGAAGCAGGGGCAGGGCGAACACGGCGGACCGACGCAGCCCTGCCTGCGCGCGTTCGAACTGACCTGCCCTTTCCAGATCCTGGCGCAACTTCCGACGGCTAAGCGCAACCCAACGCCAGTTCTCCAGCGCTGCTCGTTTCGCCCTAAGGACGACTCCCGCTTGTCCGTGAGAAAGTGACCCCGCGAAGGCAAGCGCCTCGTAGGCTAGGTGCAAGGGCAGGTTCAGCCACGCGAGGTAACCAACCATGTCGACCCAGTACAGGTACTCGATGTTGCGTCGCAGATGAAAGACGAAGAAGTCGCTCCTCGCCTTGCCCGTTTGAGATCCTCGGTGCACAGCAAGAGCAGCGGGCACGAACACGGTTGGATGGCCCCACAGCACCAGTCGGACTGCGAGATCGGTATCTTCGCAGTAGCAAAAGTATTCAGGATGGAAGAAACCCGCTCTATCCACGGCACTTCGGCGATAGAGAGCCGCTGAAGCCACCGCGCCCAATGGCCGATGCGAGGAGTTTCCCTTGCTCGACGCCGGGCAGCCTCGCCAATTCTGCACGCTGGCACAACCGTAGAGATCGAACCCGGCCGAGTCGATTCGCTCGGTCTTCCCTGCTTGCACGACCAGACACGCGGCGGATCCAGCCTCGGGATGCGCATGAAGGGCGCTCACCATCTCTCGCAGCCATCCGGGTCGCAAGACGACATCGTTGTTGACGAGAGCGATGAATTCGCCCCGGGCTACCCGGAAGGCGCGGTTGTTGGCCTCGGCAAAGCCAAGGTTCTCGGATTCCCGAAGCACCACGATTTCGGGAAAGTCCCGCTGGGCAGCCTCCCACGAGCCATCGGTCGATCCATTGTCGACCAGGATGACCTCCCGATCGACGAAATCCTGCTCGTGAATGGACGCCAAGCACTCGCGCAGCATCGCGCCGCCATTCCAGTTCACGACGATGCACGACGCCTTCACGGATTGCTCGACCTTTCGGTCACTGGTCGAGGTCATAGTCCTTCACGTGCCAGATCTGAAGCAAGCTGAGCAACAAAAACGGGGGGATTGTTCGTCAAGTAGCGACACCAAAGCCGCCGCGGCTCGGCATGCGAAAAATTCACGCACGACTCCCTGCTCTCACGGGAGGAATACCTGCGCAGCGCGGCTGGGACCAGGCCGAGAGGACAAACCACACAGCGGATACCGCTAAGGCACGCATAAGAAGTGTGGGCAACCTATCACTGTTTGGACGCGGCCTGAAGCCCGGAGCGCGATCAGCGAGGCCTCGCCCGAGCGCTCGCACGCACCTTCGGCGTGCACGCGGGGATTCGGATCAGCCTTTCCTGGTCGCACCGATTCGCTTACGCCACGCGGCACGACCACGATACGGTAGACTGTCCCATGTGGTCAGGAATCGCCTCCCAGCACCGAGGACCCGGAGCGCGGGCACCCGCTCGAGCCTTCAGCCAGGTATGTAGGGGGCGTATGCGCAACGACCGCGAATGTCTCAGCCGGACGCCGCCGCCACCCTCTCGCCCAGAACCCCATGCCTGAGCCGCTTGCCCCGCCCTCTGCGATGACTTCTGACGTGACCGCCGCGTCCAGGCGCCTGATCGCATTCTACCTGCCGCAGTACCACCCGATCCCCGAGAACGACACGTGGTGGGGGAAAGGGTTCACGGAGTGGACGAACGTCACCTGCGCGGGCCCTGCATTCAGCGGCCACTACCAGCCGCAGCTGCCAGCGGACATGGGGTTCTACGACCTGCGTGTACCCGAGGTGCGCGCCGCGCAGGCAGAGCTCGCGCGAAGCTACGGAATCCATGGGTTCTGCTACTACCATTACTGGTTCAACGGGCGGCGGCTGCTCGAGCGTCCCTTCCAAGAGGTCCTCGACGCAGGCGAGCCCGATTTTCCGTTCTGCCTATGCTGGGCCAATGAGAACTGGACGCGGGTGTGGGACGGCGGTGAGGGCGAGATCCTGGTCCGGCAGGAGTACTCCGCGGCTGACGACCTCGAACATCTGCTCTGGCTCGCCAGCGCCTTCACCGACAGACGTCATATCCGCGTCGCAGGCAGACCGCTGTTCCTGGTGTATCGGGCCTCCAGATTGCCAGCGCCGCGTCGGACGACGGATCTCTGGCGCGAAGAAGCTCTTCGACTCGGCATAGGCGAGTTGTTTCTCTGTGCGGTAGAGAGCTTCGACTCGGAAAAGGCGCGGTGCGCGGATTGGGGATTCGACGCGGCGGTAGAGTTCGCCCCGGACTGGTCACAGCTCGGACCGGTCGAAGGACGCGATCGTCTCCATCGTCTCGCCCACCGCTTGGGTATATCCACGGGGTACTTCGCCAACAGGGTGCACGGGTACTCGCAGCTCGTTTCGAATATGCTGGCAAAATCGACACCGCAGTACTTGCGTTTTCCAGGCGTCACGCCGGGGTGGGACAACACCGCGCGGCGCAAGACCGGAGCCACGATCCTGCACGGCTCGACCCCATGGGAGTACGAGCACTGGCTCGAGACCGTGCTCAGGCGTCTCTGCGATCGACCACCAGAGCAGCGCATTTGCTTCGTGAACGCGTGGAACGAGTGGGCCGAGGGCAACCATCTGGAGCCATGCCAGAAATGGGGTCGTGCGTACTTGGAGGCGACCCGTAGGGCGCTGGACTCGGTCCGGTGAGCAGGCTGCCGCTGCCTAGAGCACCGAGCCCACCGTCTCATCGAGTAGATGCTGGAGAGCTTCGCGGGCCTTCGCGCGCGAGAAATGCTGGCGTACATTCTCGCGCCCACCCTCCACCAGGCGAGACCACAACGCCTCGTCCGTATACGCGCGGTAGACGGCACGAGCAAAGTCTTCAGCCGTGTCCGCGATCAGCAGGTCCTGCTCGTGCACAACTCCCATACCCTCCGCCGCAGCTTGCGTCGCCACGACCGCTAACCCCCAGGCCATGGCCTCGTTGACCTTGCCCTTTACGCCGGCGCCGTAGCGGAGTGGCGCGATCGACACGCGCGACGAGGTGAGCAGCGGTTCGATGTCTCTCACGAATCCGCGGATGTCGATGCCTGGGCCGGCAAGCGTCCGCAGGTGGGCGGGCATGCGACTGCCCGCGATGGTCACGGTCAAGTCGGGCAACTGCGTTCGCAGCAGGGGCCAGACCTCGCGCACAAACCACCGGACGGCATCGATGTTGGGAGCATGTTGGAACCCACCGACGAACAACAAACCCGACCGCTCTGCGAATGGAAGCCCGGCGGCTCGGGGCTCGTGGATGTTCGAGACAACATGGACCCGCGCGCCGGGCAACGCCTCCTTGAGGAGGGTCTGCTCAAGAGGACTCACGACAATCGTGCTGTCCACCTTCGCGATCATGGCAAGCTCCCGCCGGCGCGTCACTCGAGCCTTCACACTGCGCACGGTGGAGTGCTCGATTTCGGCACGACGCTGTTCCCGCAGGTAGTGTAGGTCGACCGTATCGAGGATGATCTTGGCCCGCGGAGCGCACCGACGAGCGCAAGCCAGGTAGTGAGACGCGACATAGTGCCGACAAAACAGGATCACATCATACTGTGCTGCCTGTGCCTCGAGCAGGAAGAAGACGTACTTGAAGTACGGCTGGTGCCAGCCGCTGCGCTGTCCCACGTCGTCGCGGTCCACCTT
>Ga0210133_1000320_pt1 | contig 18393 bp, 14 predicted proteins | sample Joice_ThreeSqC_D_2_FD_184874 | JGI IMG/M metagenome (GOLD analysis project Ga0210133, IMG submission 184874) | Wetland microbial communities from San Francisco Bay, California, USA, that impact long-term carbon sequestration - Joice_ThreeSqC_D1... | ecosystem: Environmental > Aquatic > Marine >...
GCCGCCTTCGCCGGGCATACGTATGCCTGTTCGGTATCCGTGCGGGGCGCGGGTCGGCCCTAGATGCTAAGACCCGTCGCTACCGCGATCCACGGCTGGCACCTACCGTGAACCATCAGCACACAAAACTGGCGTCAGCAAATGCTTGTTCGGCGACCCGCTACTTCTCGATTCGCATGGGCGCACTGGAGCCTATCGCGACGGAGTCGCCGACCAAAGCGGTCTTGAAGAGCAAGACGAGGTCGATCGCACCTCCTTTCTCGGGCACAGCAAAGGCAAGAGTGCCCTTCAGAGCAGCAACTATTCCCACTGTCGATGGTCCACCGAGGGGATCAGGCAGGCGCAATTGGAGGCCCAGCGCGCGTGCCGCACTCCCGGCTTTACTCTTCACAGAGATGGCGGAGAGACCCTTGATTACCACTTCGCCCTTTGCTTTTGAGGCGTTGACGAAGTGGACGCGCACAGCCGCGGGTTTGCCCCATTCCTTCTCTAGATCGACACAACCGCGCCGGGCGATGGAGGTATCCTTCTCTGTTCGAATCTCTTTTGGGGGAGTCGGAGGCTCAGACAGACTACAAAGCGACTCGTAGGGCCAGAGATACGCCTTCCCCGAGAGCGCGCCACTGTAGGCCGTGTCGGCGAAAGTGGCGCCTGTACTCGTGAGGATGGCACAGCACACTGCAAACGTTGTCTTCTTCATATGGGTCTTCTCCTTCAATCAGCTGATCCCCGTGGGCAACTGCACCTACGCTTTGCCCTACGCGCACGAGAGCACCCATGGTGTGTTGCTTTCGCTTGGCCTTGTTTCGGTGGCCCACCGATGGATTGCGAAGCCGGGGGCACGCCGGTCCTTCGTTCTCGGGCTTCTCAGTGGGCTCTCCATCGTGCTCAAGCCGGAGTTCATGTTGCTAAGCGCGCTCGTGGTGGGCTGCGCTGTTCTGCTGCGCGTTCGGTCGAAGCGCCCCACCACCGCCACTGAAATCACCTGGGCTGGCATGGCACTGGTCATCCCGATGGCCTTGTTCACCCTCTACTTTTGGTGTTCGCTTCCCCTTGCCGCCGCCTTTCGGGCTGCCAATCAGGCGTGGTGGTCCGTTCTCGTCAGCCACGTTCATGCGCAGGTCTGGGCCTCCTTTCTCGGAGCCGACGCGCCCCTTCACAACCTCGGCAGCATCACCGTGGCTGGCGGGATCCTTGCGCTCTCTGTCGGTACGATGTGGCTCGGTGCCGAGCGCGCCTCGCGCGGCTCGCGCTTAGCGATCCTGCTCGTGCCGATTCCATGTGGACTCGCCCTGGCCGGCGCTGACTGGCTCAAGGCGGCGTTCTGCGTGCCGCTCGGCCTGCTGGCGGTCTTGGCGGTGCGGATTGCAAAGGCCATTCGCCGCCAGGATGCCGAATCTCCGCTCCGTCTGCTTCTCGCGGCCGGGGCCCTTGCGTTGTTCATCCGGATGAGCCTCTATCCGCGCTTCTTCCACTTCGGCTTCTACCAGGCTGCGCTCGCCACCATGGTCGTGCTGGCGGAGACCTTGGTTCTGCTGGGCAGCGCCGCTGGCCAACACAAGATGACCCGGCTCGTGGTTCGGGCCAGCACCGGCCTGGTGATCGCCAGCGCTTGCCTCGGGATCTTCCTATCGTCGCGCGCGTTGCTGTCCCTTCGCACATTTCCCGTCGGAACCGGGCGAGATCGATTCCTGACCTTTGCCCCAAAGCAAGACACTTCAGGGTTTCTGGTCGAAAAGATGGTCGATGCGCTACGTCTCCAGCCTGATGCGAGCCGAGTGCTCGTGGTGCCCGAGGGATTGATGATCAACTACCTGGCGCGACGACATAGCCCGCTTCCCGAGTGGATCTTCATCGATCTCACGCTAGCCGGCTCGGCAGAAGCCGCCTTGGTGGACAGGCTCAGAGCTGATGCTCCCGAGTTCGTGGTTCTCATCAGCCGGGATCTGCGCGAGCATGGGATCACCCACTTCGGGGCCGAGGGACAGCCAGGACAAAGGCTGATCGCGTTCTTCCACCAGCGCTATCGTCCCATCCTGCAGCTTGGCGGGGACCCGTTCACATCCAAACTCAAGGGTGCCCAACTGCTCAGGCGTGCATTCTAGAGCGGCTCGCCGGAAGTCGCGGAGAGTCATGTCCCGCGCGGCCTGTCGGCCGCCATTCCCGAAGTGGCCCGACCTCTCGAATCTCGCTGCGAGTTCGCACATCTTGCATCCGCACGATGGAATGTCGGGGACGTCGTGGTTGGCAGCCGGGACTTGCGTTTCTTGCCGAGCTTCATGGGGCGCCAGAAACAGGCAGGGGAGCGGGCGCGCAAGACCAAGCGGGTGGTGAGCACACGAGTGAAGAAGGCGGCAGAATATCGTTCCGCTTTCGTTCCGACGTTCTACCCGGCCGGAGTCGCACGTAAGTCGTTGAATTTTGTGGAGCTGAACAGGATCGAACTGTCGGCCTCCTGAATGCCATTCAGGCGCTCTCCCAGCTGAGCTACAGCCCCATACCCCTTGCGAGGCAGGGGAGTAACTACCAGCCAGGTCGTCCGAGGTCAACCCCCGAGATGCGCCTGCACGCCGTGGCTTGACAGAGTGAGGGAGGGTGTCAGATTGTCTCCTCCCTTTGGCGGCGACTCGCCGCCGCGAGGGAAGAAACCCCAGGAGAATCCATGGCAACGATCGATTTCGGTGGAGTCAAAGAAGAGGTCATCACGCGCGACGAGTTCCCGGTCGGCAAGGCGCTCGAGGTCTTGAAGAAGGAGACCATCGCGGTGATCGGTTACGGCGTCCAGGGTCCGGCCCAGTCGCTCAACATGCGGGACAACGGCTTCAACGTCATCATCGGTCAGGCGTCGAAGTTCAAGAAGGACTGGGACCGCGCGATCCGCGACGGTTGGGAGCCGGGCAAGACGCTCTTCGAGATCGAGGAAGCGGCCGAGAAAGGCACCATCATCCAGATGCTGGTCTCGGACGCCGCGCAGAAGGCGATCTGGCCCGAGGTCAAGAAGCACCTCAAGAAGGGTGACGCCGTGTACTTCTCGCACGGCTTCTCCATCGTCTACAAGGATCAGACAGGCGTGGTTCCGCCACCCGACGTGGATGTCATCATGGTCGCGCCCAAGGGCTCGGGCACGTCGGTGCGCCGCAACTTCCTCTCGGGCGCGGGGATCAATTCCAGCTTCGCCGTCGAGCAGGACGCCACCGGCCGGGCCAAGGACCGTTGCATGGCCCTCGGCATCGCGGTGGGCTCGGGCTTCCTCTTCCCCACCACCTTCCAGAAGGAGGTCTTCAGCGATCTCACCGGCGAGCGCGGCGTGCTCATGGGCGCCCTGGCCGGCATCATGGACGCACAGTACGACGTTCTGCGGGCCAATGGCCACAGCCCCAGCGAGGCCTTCAACGAGACGGTCGAGGAGCTGACCGAAAGCCTCATCCGCCTGGTCGGCGAGAACGGCATGGATTGGATGTACTCGAACTGCTCGGCCACGGCCCAGCGGGGAGCGCTCGACTGGCGGCCACGCTTCAAGCAGGCCGTGCAGCCGGTATTCGAGCTGCTTTACGATCGCGTGGCTTCCGGCAAGGAGTGCAAGCGCGTGCTCGAATCCACCGGGGGGCCAGATTACCAGCAGAAGCTGGGCAAGGAGCTTTCCGAGATGGGCAATTCCGAGATGTGGCTGGCGGGCAAGGCCACGCGCTCGCTGCGTCCGCGCGAGGCGGCCAAGGTGATTACCGCGGACACCAAGGGCGTCGGCGGCCGCGCCGAGAACTAGCCGTAGCCACGGACTCGACGCGAGCGTTCTTCCTGGTGGCGGAGTGCTCGCGTCTTCATTTCGCCCGCCGCCGCTGGGCAGTTCGATCAGATCGGGGTCACGAGGAGGAAGATCGCAACTCCCACCACGCCGAAGATGAGAAGACCCAACGCCGCGACTCCCACGACGCGCCAGTTGGAGTGGAACGTGAGGGTGCTTGAGGCAGTGATCTGAGCTTTGGTGAATTGCGCTCGTTCGATGATGACCCTGACCGTGATGCTGTACGCGATGGGTAGGATGTAGCCGGGCATCCGCTCGGGCAGAAAGGGAAGCACGAGCAGAATCGCCGCGCTGACGAGGACACCCCAGACGGTGGCAATCGTTACCTGCTTGCCTTTCTCCAGGGCCAGGAAATTGGATCGAATGAAATAGGCGCCGGCCAGAGGGCCGCCGAGGAAGGTGCCGATGCTCGCCTGTCCGGGCGAGAACACTCGCTTCACGTCCGGCCCCGACTTGGCGGGCGCCTGCGCGATGTCGGCCTTTGGCGGCGCATAGGGATTGTGAGGTTGTTCCACGACTGATCTCGCTTTGCTTCCGCGATTGTCTCACACTTTCTCTCCTGTGCGGCTCTGCGCGCTTTGCCTTCTTCGTGGTTATATCTAGTCGTGCTGCTCCCCAAGTCCGCTCTGGCATCGAGCATCACCGCTCAGATCGGTCCCACCAACACCGGCAAGACCCATCGCGCGGTCGAGCGCATGCTCACCCACGAGACTGGCATGATCGGTCTGCCGCTGCGCCTGCTCGCTCGCGAGATCTACGACCGGGTCACGGCGCGCGTGGGCGAGGGCGCAGTGGCTCTGGTCACCGGCGAGGAGAAGCGGATGCCTGCGCGGCCGCGCTATTTCGTTTGCACGGTCGAGGCCATGCCGGTGGGGCGCGAGGTGGATTTTCTCGCGGTCGACGAGATCCACTTGGCCGGACACCTCGAACGCGGCCACGTGTTTACCGATCGTCAGCTCAACTGGCGCGGCCGGATCGAGACCTGGTTCCTCGGCGCCGATACCATTCGCCCTATCCTCGAACGCCTGGTGCCGACGGCGGTCATCGAGCGCAAGCCGCGCATGTCGCGGCTGTCGTGGGGTGGAAATTGCACCTTGCGTGCCTTGCCTCCGCGGACGGCTGTGGTCGCCTTTTCGGTAGATCGTGTGTACGAGCTGGCTGAGCGACTGCGCGCCCGTCGGGGGGGGGCCGCGGTGGTCATGGGTGCGCTTTCGCCGCGCGCGCGGAACGCCCAGGTCGCCCTTTACCAGTCGGGGGAGGTCGACTACATGGTGGCCACGGATGCCATCGGCATGGGGCTCAACATGGACGTGGACTGCGTGGCCTTCGCGGATCTGCGCAAGTTCGACGGTCGCAAGCTGCGCGAGCTGGAGGACGCGGAGCTGGCGCAAATCGCGGGTCGGGCCGGGCGGCACCACAACAACGGCAAGTTCGTCACGCTGGCGCCTCTGCCGGTCTTGCCACCGTCCACGGTGCGGGCCATCGAGGAGCACAAGTTTCCCGCACAGAAGCGCGTGTTCTGGCGTAACAGCGATCTCGATATGCGATCGATCGACAACCTTGTGGCGTCGCTGGCTCGCCGCCCACCGCATCCTTGCCTGGAGCTAGCCGCCGATTGCGAGGACAGCCGCGCCCTTGCGCGTTTGTCCACGGACAGCGAGATCGTCGCGCGATGTCGATCGAGGGCGAACGTCGAATTGCTCTGGCAGGTATGCCAGATCCCCGACTACCGTCAGCTTCAGCTCGACGACCATTTCAAGCTCTTGCGCGCGGTGTTCTTGCAGCTCACTGGCCCGCGCGCCCGTCTGGAGAAGGACTGGATCGCTCGCCACCTGGATCGTCTGTCCGAGCTACAGGGCGACATCGACACCCTGCTGGCGCGCATGGCCTTCATCCGGACCTGGACCTACATCACCCATCATACGCGCTGGCTCGACGACGCGCGGGCATGGAGGGAACAGGCGCGCGAATTGGAGGATGATCTCTCCGATGCTCTGCACGAAAAGCTCGTGCGTCGCTTCGTGGATGCAAGCGGCCGACGTGGTCGGGCACGCGCGGTGCGAGGAGCCTTCGCGGAGCAGTTGCGAGATGCGATGGCCCGCTCGGCTCCGGGAGATGATCCGGCGTCGCTCGACATGGACAAGTGGGTCGATGGGCTGGTGGCGGCGAGCGGCGATCGTTTCGGACTGGGAGACTCGGGCCAGATTGTCGCCGACGGGCGCGCGCTCGGCCGGATGACGCGTGGGGCGGATCGCCTGCGTCCGGAGGTGAGCGTGATCCTCGAGGAACTGGGGCCGGGCGCGAAGCTGCGACTGCAACGCCGACTTGTGGCCTGGACGCGAGACCTGGCGGAGACTCTGTTGGCCCCGCTGCGCGACGTGCGGCTGTCGAAGCTCGGGCCGCCCGGACGTGGTGTTCTGTATCAGCTCGAGCAGGGACTTGGCACCATCCTGACCAGCACGGCGCAGACGCAACTTCGGCAGCTGCAGGATGCTGATCGGAGCCGCCTCGGACGGGCAGGCATCAAGCTCGGCCGGCACGTGGTGTACGCAGCAGCTCTCTTGCGACCAGCGGCCACCCTCGTGCGAGCGGCCTTGTGTCGTGCCTTTCTGGGGCCGGGCATCCCGCTTGCGATACCCTCGCCGCGAACCTTGTGGTTTCGCCCGTCGGACGAGGTGGATGACGAAACCTGTTTGGCGCTCGGGTTTCCCGTGGTGGGCGGCATTGCTGTCCGCGCCGACGAAGTCGAGGTGATTGCCCGACGTATCGCCGGCGGTGCGCGGTTCAAGGAAATCGCGCGGTACCTGGGTTGCGACGCGGATCAAGCCGCCGCCATCGTGGAGACATTCCCGGCTCCCCGTCGTCGGCGTTAGCGTGCGCCGGTGTCAGGCCCGTGTAGACTGCAGCCAATGCAAGTCGAGTCGTATGACGTCATCATCGTGGGCGCGGGCCCGGGCGGGCTTTCGTGTGCGCGCACCCTCGCCGGATCCGGGCAACGCGTGCTGGTGCTGGAACGAAGCGAGAGCCTGGGCAAGAAGATCTGCGCGGGCGAGCTGACCGCGAAGGTCCTGCCCGGCGAACAGTTCGATCGCGGCCGACCTTGGACCGAGATCCACGTCGGTAATGATCACACGAGCCACGCCATCCAATTACCCCGGCCCTTCGCCTGGACCGCGGGGCGCCACGCCGTCGAGAGCCACCTCATGAACGGGTGCGACGCCGAGATCCGATTCGACGAGCCCGTCCAGCGCATCACACCCGAGATCGTCGAAACGCGCAATCGCCGCTATGGCTACAAGACCTTGGTTGGCGCGGACGGCGCGAATTCGATCGTTCGACGCCATCTCGGCCTGCCGGCCGAGAACATCGTGGGCTGGGCCTATCACTTCGTTCTCGATCGGCCCGCGAGCGAGTTTCACATCTACTGGTTGCCTCGCACTTTCCCGGCCGGTTACGGCTACATGATGTCGCGCAGCCGCGGTCAGACCATGGTCGGCATTGCCTTCGAGGGAGGCCGCTTCGATCGTGAGGTCGCGGCGCGCGCGGGCAGGTGGGTCACGGAGCGTTTTGGCCTTCATGCCGGCTCGCTTCGCCATGAGGCGGCCAAGGGCAACGCGGACTATCGCGGTTGGCGGCACGGCAACGTCTTCCTGGTCGGAGAGGCGGCGGGCCTGCTCAACCCGCTTTCGACCGAGGGCATCTACTACGCCATCCGTAGCGGCGAAGGCGTGGGCAAGGTGCTGCGGGGCGACGCCAGAGGCGAGGAGTTGATGCGGCATCTGGTGCGCGTCCATCGCAAGCAGGTCCTGATCTTCAAGCTGGCCACGAACAAGAAGCTGCCCCTGTGCTGGCTGGTGGACTGGGTCATGCGCGATCCGCGCCGGGGACTGCGTCGCATTCTTCTTCAGTGGGTTCTGTATTGGCTGATGGACCGATGTGGGTAGGTAGCGGTCACCAACGCGCCCCGTCTTCACGACGAATTGTCTCGGCGCCTGACGTGCGCATGGCAAGATAGGGCCGCGCCGAGGCCTGACTCCGAGCGGAACCTCGAGTTCCGGCCGGCTCAAGTCGAAGCCGCATTCCGACGAAAATCTAGGTGTGGGACTGGGTGACCGCATCCCCCGCTATTCCAGGATTTCGCACACTTGAAGGCTGTTCCACATAAGTTTCCCGCCAAGGGAGGTCCCGGTGAACGTTGTCAAGACTCGCAAGGTGCTCGTTGTTGAGGACTCGCGCCTCATTCACAAAATGTACGAGGTGATGCTCCGGCCCTGCATGCTGATCGCCGCACACGACGGGCGCGAAGGCCTGGCCCGTCTGGGCGAGCACCCAGACGTCGATGTCATCATTCTCGACATCAACATGCCTCACATGACCGGATTGGAGTTCCTGGAGCAGGTGAAGAAGAGTCCGGATTTTGCCGCCATTCCGGTGGTCATCGTTTCGACCGAAGGTAAGGAAGAGGACGTTGCGCGTGGTCTTCAGGCGGGCGCGGTTGCCTACCTCAAGAAGCCCTTCCAGCGCGAGGATTTGCTCAAGATTATCGGGCGGCTCACGCCGGCCCAGGCTCCAGCATGAAGGACGGTGATGTCATGGCCGGCGAACCACAAAAACCGACCTACTCCGGGATGGAGAGCGGCGATCCGTTGGCCACGCTCATGCGCGCCCGGCAACTCATACACGATGCTCAGGCGGCCATCGAGGAGGCGAGCAAGTCGGTCGTGCAGCAGCGCAACAGCTCCGCGGAGATCCCGGATCGCGAGGCGCGCCTGGCCCGGGCCGAGAACGATCGCGAGGAACTGGCCAGCCGGCTGGTCGAGGTCGAGCATCAGGTCGGGCGGCTGATGACCCTGTACGTGGCGACCTATCAGTTGCACGCAACGCTCGATCCCACGGACGTGCAATCGACCATCGCCGAGATCGCCGTAAACCTCCTCGGCGCGGAGCAGTTCGCCCTGCTGCTGCGCGATGAGGAGGCAAATTCCCTCGAGGTTCGCTTGCAGCAAGGAGCCATCGACGCATCCTGGTCGGGCGGGGCAACTTACGAGGGGGGCGATCCGCTGATCGATGCCTCGCTGATCGACGGGGTGTTGCGCTTTGGCCCCGCAGAGGGCTCCTCGGTTCTCGTCGTGGTGCCCTTGCGCGTTCAGGACGTCACGGTGGGAGCTTTGGTGATCACGAAGCTCCTCGATCACAAGGGAAAGTTGGAGGAGGAGGATCGCGAGCTTCTCGATCTGCTGGGAGCGCACGCCGCCTCGGCGCTATTCGCTTCCCGTGTATACGCGCGCGCCGCGCGCAAATTGCGCACTCTCGAGGGGCTGATCAAGCTCGTCAAGAAGGGATGACGGGGCTGGGGATGTGCCCCAGAGCAAGGACGAGATGAGCTTCCAGGGGATGATCGAAGACGTGGCCGTGGCCGACGTGATGCAGTTGATTCGTGTCGGCGGTCATTCCGGCAGTCTGACGGTCAACAACGGCTACGAGGAGGGTATCATCGGTTTCGAGCGCGGGCGCATCGTGAGCGCCTGGAATCCACGTACCAAGCGGGTGGGCGAGCTCTTGGTGGCGGCCGGAGCGGTCGATGAAGCGAGTCTGGAGGAGGCCCTGCGGGCGCAGTCCACCGATCGTCCGCACCGAACCATCGGACACTACTTGGTGCGCATGGGCGCCACCACCCCAGAGGCCATACGCGATGTCATGGCCCATGAGATCGAGCGGGTGGTGTTCGAGATCTGCGCCTGGAGAGCGGGATCCTTCGAGTTCGCCATTGACGATCTCACACCCCTCGTGGAGGTCACCCGCTTCACCGGGGCGCCCAAGGTGGATCTCGATACGCAGACGGTGCTCATGGACGTGCTTCGTCGCATGGAGGAAGGAGCCGCGGCCCCGGAGGGTGAAGCCACCGAGTTTGTCGCCGGCGAAGACGAGGGGCCGCCGCAACCGCAGTTCGTGGAGGCCAGCGAATACGATGCACCGTTCATCGAGGGCGCGACGCGCGGCAGGGCAGAGCCGCCGGCAGGGCTTGTAGAAGACGAGGAGGAGGTCGAAGCCAGCCCGCGTGAACCGACTCTCCCGGTGGCGACCGATCGCATGCGCTTCCAGATTGTGTCACCGGATGGCGAGCTTCTTGAGCGGCTCAATCAGCTGATGGGGGCGACCGGCGACCACGTCACCGCCATCGCCCTGCGTGACGCCGGGGCCTCCTTGCTCGGCGAGGCGCCGCCCATCGTGGTGGTCGATCTGCGCTACCAGCCGAGCGGTTTGGCCACGCTTACCGCGCTCTGCCGCTCACGGCCCCGGGCGTCGGTCATCGCGCTCTTCGAGGGACGCGCACCGCTGCGCGAGATGTACCGGGCCGGGGTGCTCTCGGTGACCTCGGCGGTGCCCGAGACCGTGGTCGCTTGCATGCAGACGGCGGCGCGGCAGCGCAGATTCATGTCGAGCGAGTACGCCATCGCCGAGGGGATTCGTACCAGCTTCGCGCGCCTGCGCCGCATCATCGCCGACCTGCGCTCCGGGCTGCTCGGGACATCGGTGTCTTCCAATCTCATGGCAGCCGTGGCCGAGTCCCTAGATCGTGGCGTGCTCTTCGTACCTCACCTCGATCGTCTGGTGGCTCTTGGGGCCTTCGGCAACACGCGGTCGGGCGCTCCTTTGGCCCGCACGACTCAGGGACTCATCGTGGCCGTGGGAGAGGGCGGCGTGTTCAAGAGCTGTCTGACAGACAGCCGCCCGCGCCGCGTGGACTATGACGAGGCGAAGCTGCCCCAGGCCTTCGTCGAGGCGGTGGATCGTCCGCGCACGGGGGAGATCGCAGTATTGCCCGTGCCGGGCAGCGAGCGTGTGATCGCGGCCGTGTACATGGACAACGGCGCCCGCGATCGACCCATTGGCGACATCGAGATCTTCGAGCTGGCGGCCTTCCAACTAGGGTTGGCACTTGAGAACGAATTCCTGCGCCGGGCGAATTCCACGCCGGGCGTGACAACTGCCCTGTTCGGGGAACGCAAGACCGGGTAGCCGCGAGGCAAATCGTGGAAGAGATATTCTCATCCCTGGCGAAAGACTTCGTCGACGAGACGCAGCCGCTTACGCAGGAGGTGGGGGCGCTTCTGCTCAAACTCGAGGAGGTTTGGCGCGCGGGTGGCAACGGCAAGTCCTTGCTACGCGGCGTTCGCGGCGGCTTGCACACCATCAAGGGTAACGCCGCCATGATGGGGCTCTCCGACATCGAACGCGTGGCGCACGCGCTGGAGGACGTTTGCCCCAAGGTGTCGGACGAGCCACCGAGAGACCCAGGCGGGTTGGTGCAGTTGCTCATCGAGGGGTGTGATCTGCTCGGCGCCTTGGTGAAATCGGCTGCTTCAGGCGACGGCGAAACGGGCCGGGCGGATGCCTTCGTCGCGCGGGCTGCTGCGGCCGAGGTATCCCTGCGCGAGGCGAAGGCGCCGTCGAACGGCGGAGAGGTTGCGCAGGAGACCGGCGCAGCCAACGCGTCGGTGGCCGCGGCGGTGGAGGGCAACGACCGCCGGGGCAGCGCGCGTATCGCGGACGAGGACGTCGATGAGCTGCTGGAGTTGGCCGGAGAAACCATCGTGGGCCAGACCGAGCTTCTTCGCATGCACGGGCGCTTTGCGCGGGGACAGTTCGAGGTCGGAGATGTCGCGTCGATGGATCGTCTGCTGGTCGACCTGGGTCGCACCACGCGCCACCTGCGCGACCGGCTCTTGCGGGTCAGGCTCGCCCCCATCGCCACCCTGTTCGGCAGATTCGGTCGTTACGTTCGCGATCTGGCACGCGAACGCGGGCAAGCCATCGAGCTTGCCATCGAGGGGGGCGACACCGCGGTCGATCGCGCCATCATCAGCCGTCTGTACGAGCCGCTGGTGCACATCGTACGCAATGCCGTGGCGCACGGGATCGAATCGGCCGACGAGCGTCAGGCCGCAGGCAAGCCGGCTGGCGCGCGCATCTTGTTGAGCGCGAGAATGCGCGAAGGCAGGGTCGACGTGCGCATCGCTGACGATGGCCGGGGCCTCGACTTGCTGGCCATCGCAGCCAAGGCGGACGCGCAAGGGATCGATACCAGCGATTTCTCGGAAAGGGAGATGCAACGCCTCATCTTTCGTGCCGGATTTTCGACGGCCAAGGAAGTGACGAACCTGGCCGGACGTGGCGTGGGACTCGACGTGGTGGCCGGTGCGGTGCAGGGGCTTGGTGGCAGCATCGACGTGCGCTCGACCAGGGGGCAGGGCACGGTGTTCGTGCTCGATCTACCGGTGACGGTATCTTTGCAGAAGGCCCTCATCTTCGGCGTGGACAGCGAGACCTTTGCCGTGCCCACCGGATTCATTCTCGACACCATCGAGATCCAGGAGAAGGACCTGCAAGAGATCAACCGTGTCTTGTTGGCTTCGTGGCGGGGCGACTTCGTGCGCGGAATCGACGCCGGTCGCCTGCTTGGCTGCCAGGGCCTGGCGCAAGCTTGGGCGCGTCCCTACGCCATCATTCTGCACGCTGGGAACAACCGCGGGGCGCTGTTGGTGGACTGGCTATCGGGCGTGCAGGAAATCGTGGTGAAGCCGCTCGATGACATGTTCGCGGCCTGTCGCATGATGGGCGGGGCGACGATTCTGGCGCAAGGTCGTGTGGTACCCATCCTCGACTGCATGGAGGTGGCAAGACGCATCAGCAAGGCGCTCATGCCCGAACGTGCGGTGGAGGAGAAAGCCGAGGCTGGCTACCATGTCTTCTGACGCTGAAGGCGCGGGCGCGAGGCACGAAAGCACGGGGGACAAGGCTGAGCCCTTGCTCGCCTTCGCCGATGCCTTGCTCGCCGAGGCAGGGCGTGAGCACTCCGACGTTCCCGGCGACGTGCGCCAGTTCGTGACCTTCATTTTGCACGACCGGGAGTACGGTATTCCCATCCTGCAGTGCCGGGAGATCGTGCGGGTGTCGGCCATCACGAGGGTGCCCGAGGCTCCGGCCCACGTCCGCGGGGTGGTGAACCTGCGCGGCCATATCGTGCCGGCAGTGGATACGCGCAGTTGCCTCGGGCTCGGATCCGTGCCGACCACGGCGAGATCCCGGTTGATCGTGGTCGAGGTGGCGGGTCGCCAATTCGCGCTCATCGTCGACCGCGTCAAGCGTATTTTGAGAGTCGCCATGTCCGCGATTGAGCCGGTAACCGAGGGCGCGGCGCCTTCCGGGGCCACGGGTGTGGCTCGGGTAGGCGACGGGGTGATACATCTGATGGACGCCGCCCGGGTGTTGCGTGAGGGAGAATCGGCGGTGGGGTCAAACGCGAGAGGGAAAGAGGCATGAGCACGCAAGAGAACAAGTCCTCCTCGACTTCCGATGCACCACGACCTGGTCCGGAGCAACCGGTCGGCAGCAACGGCGAGGCTCGCGAGCGCCGGCGCCGCTGGTGGTTGGGGCGCATCGAAGGTGCGCCGGTGTTGCGCCATCTGTCCATCTTGGCGAAGCTGCTCATCATCGTGACCGTGCTCGTGGTCCCCACGGGCCTGCTCTTCAATGACTTCTTGGGCAAGAGCAACGACGAAATCGCGCGCATGAGGCGCGAGCTGTGCGTGGAGAGCTATGCCCAGCAGTTGAGAAGGGTACTGGGTCAGCAGATTGCGCTCGACACACGTGCGGGCCTGGCGCGGCCTGACGAGTCGCCGGCGGGGGCGAGAAATGCGATGCTCGCGGCGCTCGCCGAGCTCCGCAATCTGAATACTTCTGGCTGTGGCGTGGACGCGGATCTGGCGCGGCTGCGCATGCCAGAGACGCTGGCCAAACTGTTCGGTCTGGTGGATGCGATAGGGGATGACCGCGACGGCGAGGTGAACCGCCAGGTGCGGGAGGCCGTGGCCGCCTGGTTCAGGCAACTGGCCATGGTAGCCAGCGAAACCGAGATCCTCGATCCAGGCAGCGCACACCTCGACGACGCGACCCTGCGCCGGCTGCCAGAGGCGGCGTGGCGTCTCGAACGAATGGCGGAGCTCGGCGGGATGTGGGGCGAAAAGGGGGAGGTCCCCATCACCGCGCGCGCCGAGATGTTGAGCGCGATCGATGGCCTGCACACCAGTATCACGGACGTCGAGCGCGACCTTGTCGAGGTCGTCCGGGACGGCGCCACTTCTTCGTCTCCGAGACCGGTCGGTGCGGTCAAGATCCCATTCGAGGCGTGGCTGTCGGCTGGACGCCGGGCCACGGCCGAGGCAAAGCGCCTCGCGGATGGCGAGAAGGACGCCGAGGATCCCGCAAGCGTCGACGCGGTGGCCAGGTTGCGCGGTGCCGCCGTGACGGCGCTCGAGGCATTGTTTGCGACATTCGACCAATCGCTCGGCACGCGGCGCGCCGATCTGAAGGAGAGGGTGGCGGCCCGCGAGGAGCAGCGCAAGGGAACCATCGCGCTGGTTCTCGTGGCGGTGCTGGCCGCCGCAGGTCTGGTATCGGTCATCGTTCGTAGCATCACGGTTCCCATCAATCTGGCGGTCGAGTCGGCTAACAGCCTGGCCGCGCAGAATTTTGCCATCGAAATCGGCGAGACCCGTTCCACCGACGAGGTCGGGCAGTTGCTCTTGTCGATGCGCAAGATGGCGGCTAACCTGCGCGCGACCATTCGCTCGATCCTGGATGCCTCGCGCATCGTGGCCAGCGCCTCCGTGAAGATCTCCAGCTCCGGCGCGCAGCTTGGCAAGGGGGCCGAGACACAATCCACGGCAACCGGCGCCACGTCGGCCAGCATGGGGCGCATTGCGGAGCAGATCCAGCAACTCTCGCACACCGCGACCTCGCTCTCGGCCAGCGTGGAGGAAACCACAACTGCGTTCCAGCGCATGTACGAGACCCTGGAACGAACTGCCCTGCACGGGCAGACCCTGCTCTCCTCATCCCAGGAAGCCACCATGCACCTGTCGGGCCTGTCGAGCAACATCACGCAGGTGACGGCGCAGGCTCGCACCGCCAGCGAGATGTCCAAGGCCACGCTGGGATCGGTCAAGTCGGGCAGCGAGGCCTTGCAGCGCTCCATCGGAGCCATCGGCGATCGCGCCCGAGAGATCAGCAAGATCCTGCGCCTCATCGAGGAGATCACCGACCAGACCAACCTTCTGGCGCTCAACGCGGCCATCGAGGCCGCGCGTGCGGGCGAGGCCGGTCGGGGCTTTGCCGTGGTCGCCGACGAAGTCAAGCGGCTGGCCGAGCGAAGCGCCCAGGCCACGCGCGACATCGGCGCGATCATCGAGGGCGTGCAGAAGGACGTGGGAACCGCCGTGACCTTGACGGATGACGTCCTGGTCGGAATGATGTCCTCCATCGACAAGACCTCCACCATCATTGCTGCCAGCGCCCTGGCCACGGAAAGCCAGAGCGAGGCCGCGCGACAAACCTTGAAGGTTGCCGAGAACATGTCAGGACTGGCCCAGCAAATCGCCATGGCCGCGCGCGAAAATGCAGGCAGCGCAGCCGAAATTGTGACAGCCTCGCGGCGCATGAGCGCGTTGACCAGTTCGATGCTCGAAGCCACCATGGAGCAGAAACGTGGTGGCGAGACCGTGGTCAAGTCCACCGAGTCGATCTCGGAGGTCGCGCGTCAGAATTTGCAGGTGGTCGAGCAACTCAATCTGGCGGCCAAGGAATTGTCGGCCGAGGCCGAGTCACTACGTCAGCGGATGGAGACATTCACCGTCTGATGGATTCACCCGAGCAGTCTCAACCCGTGGACGCGACGTTGCTGGCGGCGCTCGGCGGTCTGGCCAAAACCAAGGGCGAACCGGAGCCACCTCCCGGTGCCGACCCCACCACGCCGGAGGCGGTCCGCGAAGGTCTGTGGAAGCGTGAGGAGGTCTCCCGGCGCAACGGCGTCCTGGACGCGCTGGCGCGGGGGGGCAGTCGCGGCATCTCGGCCCTCATCAGCGCCTTGCGGAGCGATGAGGCCGACGTGGTCATGTGCGCCGCCGTTGCGCTCGGTGAGGCTCGCGATGCAGCGGCCGTACCCCATCTGGTTCGCTTGTTGCAGCATCCCGACCTGCACGTGGCCCAGGCCGCCATCGAGGCGCTGGGCAAGTTGCGTGCGCAATCCGGGGCCGCGCCCATCGAGGCCGTGCTCGAGGCCGATCCCTGGCTGCGCTTTCCCGCCGCCCATGCCCTGGGCGAGATCGGCCATCCCGGCAGCGTCCACGCCCTCATGCGTGTTGCCGGCGATTCCGCCATTTCGGATTTGGCCATCGAAGCGCTGGGAAAGATCGCGACCGTACCCGCGGCGACGGTGCTCGCCGAATTGCTCTCGATCCGGGCCAGCGCGGGGGATTTTGACGGTTGCCTGCTGGCGCTCGGAAACGCCATCCGGCGGATGGTCGACCCAGCGGGGCTCGACGGAAGCCGCGCGTGGCAGCGCCTGCTCTCCGCCGAGGCGAGCTCGGTTCACGCTCGCCTGGTGACCCTGCTCGTTCGCCGGGAAGCGGAGCCCACGCCCCAGGCGCACGCTCTCAAAGAAGCCGCCATTGCGGTCATACGTTCCCTTGCGGCACCGCAGCTCTATACGGCCCTCATCGAGGCAGCCTGGGACACCGCGATGGGGGAACCGCTGCTCGATGCCGTGGTATTTGCGGGTCCCGCCGCGTATCCCTCGGTGGTCGCGGGGCTGTCCCATGACGACGCGGACGTACAAGTGTTCTGCGCCACTGCTGCGGGGGCACTCGGGATCGAGGAGGCTGCCGGACCTTGCGAAGCTCTGCTCGGAAGCAGCGAGACCCGCGTGCGCGTGGCCGCCTTGCGCGCGCTCGCCGGGTTGTCCGCCGAGGGGGCCGTGCCCACCATGTTCCGCTGTCTCGCCGATCCCGCTGAACCGGTGCGCAAGGCCGCGGTTCGCTCCCTCGGAGCCATGGACGCAAATTTGGTCACCCGTGCCATGCTTGCCGAACGCGAGTTCGCGGAAGTGCATGCGCCGTTGGTCCTGGAAGTCATGCGCATCGCTCCTTGCGTGGAGCAGAGGGAATTCGTATCGAGATCGCTGCACGATCCGCGCGAGGAGGTGCGGCGCGCGGCGGTGAGCGTCATGGCCGCCAACGAACCGCTGGATCTTCTCGCGGTGTTGCAGCCGCTTCTTGGAGATCCCTCGGTCGCCGTTCGGGCTGAGGTGGTGCAAGCCATGGGGCAGCGCCGTTCGCGCTGGGCCTTGCTCCGGCTGCAGCAGCAGTTCGAGCGGGATCCCGAGACGCGCTCCCAGTCTCTGCGCGCCATCGGGCGCATCGGCGATGGGGTGGCTTCTAGGCGCCTTATCGCCTGCTATCGCGAACACGAACCTTGGGTGCGGCTGGGTATCATCGACGCACTCGGTGCGATCGCGTCTCCCTCCGCGGAACCGTTTCTTGCCGGACTTCTCCATGCTCCGCGGCCCGAGGTTCGTGGTCGCGCCGTAGTGGCCATCGGGCAGTACGCCACTGACGGGGCGGTGAGCCGCCTGGCCCATGCCACCCTCGATGCTGACGCGCGCGTTCGGCTGGCCGCGCTGGAATCTTTGTCGGCATTCACTGGCCGCCCGATCGCGGTAGAGTCCTTCGAGCGCCTGTGCCTGGATCCGGTGCCAGCCATCGCGGCCCTGGCCCGACGGTGTTTGCGCACGGGTTGAAGGCCAACCGCCGCGCGTGGGGGAACGCCGGCCAGCTGCGCGGCTGGGTCAAGTGGTGAGCGCCCCCAAAGCGGAGCCGCCCGGTCCGCATTCCTCGGGTAGACTGTCGGGCCGCGGACCCCAAAGAGGAAGGGATGGCCATGCAAACCAAGCCAGTCACGCAAGCACGCAGCGCCCCCCTGGCCATGAGCTCGCAAGAGTTTCGCGCCTTGGGCGCGCAACTCGTGGATCGAGTCGCCAATTTTCTCGACTCGCTTGCTGAGCGGCCGGTCACTCCCGGCGAATCGCCGTCTGCGGTGCGCGAGATCCTTGGCGCCGAACGCACCCTGCCGGAGCATGGCGCCGCGCCCGAACAGCTGCTGAACCGAGCGGCAGATCTACTCTTCGACCACTCGTTGTTCAACGGCCACCCACGCTTCTGGGGGTACGTGACCTCGTCCGCCGCGCCGATGGGTGCCTTGGGTGAGTTGCTTGCCGCCGCGGTCAACCCCAACGTCGGTGCGTGGCTGCTCTCGCCCATGGCCAGCGAGATCGAGGGGCAAACCATCCGTTGGATCGCGGAGATGATCGGCTACCCGGTCGAGGGCACGGGGCTTTTCGTCAGCGGCGGCAACATGGCCAATATGGTCTGCTTTCTCGCCGCTCGCCAGGCCCACGCCAGGGACGATGTGCGCAGGCTGGGTATGAATGGCGCGCGCATGCGCGTGTATTGCTCGAAGGAGACACACACGTGGATCCAGAAGGCCGCGGATATCACCGGCTTGGGCACGGACGCCATCCGCTGGATCGCCGCGGATGACGAGTGCCGAATCGATCTGGCGGCGCTGCGCGCCCAGATCGTGCGTGACCTCGCGGCGGGTGACCAGCCGTTTCTCGTGGTGGGCACGGCGGGCACCGTCTCGACCGGCGCCGTGGACCCGCTGCCCCAACTGGCCGAGGTCAGCCGGGAGTTCAA
>Ga0210133_1000321_pt1 | contig 18382 bp, 13 predicted proteins | sample Joice_ThreeSqC_D_2_FD_184874 | JGI IMG/M metagenome (GOLD analysis project Ga0210133, IMG submission 184874) | Wetland microbial communities from San Francisco Bay, California, USA, that impact long-term carbon sequestration - Joice_ThreeSqC_D1... | ecosystem: Environmental > Aquatic > Marine >...
GTTCCTGTATCTCGCCAATGCCGACGACATCGACCAGATTCTGGCGAGTCAGCCCATGACCAGCGGCCACGTCGAGCCCGAGGTCGGCCGCTACTTTGGCGCACTCGGCCAGGCGCTGGATCTCCAGGCTGCGCTCGGTCCCCTCGGCTCGGCAGTACTCGCCAGTGTGCAGCTCGATCTGCTGGGCGCCGAGCTCGTGACTAGCCCGAATCTGCTGGGCGTCCGGCGCGACGAAAAGGCTCAGCCGAATTGCGGTTCCTGAGCAGAGCGCAGCGACACGAGCGATAGCCGAACTATGCGCGACCACGTCCAAACCGCCTTCAGTAGTCCTCTCTTCCCGCCGCTCGGGCACCAAGGTGATGGCGTCGGGCTTCAGCTCCCTTGCGATGGCAATCATTTCCTCCGTGGCGGCCATCTCCAAGTTCAAGAAGCTGCGGATGCGGCTCCGTAGCGCCCACACGTCTGCGTCGCGAATATGGCGACGGTCCTCGCGCAGGTGAACCGTAATTCCGTCGGCCCCTCCGCTTTCACAGAGAAGCGCGATTTGTGCCGGATCGGGGTATTCCGTTCCTCGCGCGTTGCGAAGAGTCGCTACATGATCGACGTTGATATGTAAACGCATTGCCGTCTCGAACTACGTTCGCGAGCTCATTCGCTGTCGAACTCCCAGTCTTCTGCAAAAGACTGGTTCTTCGGCGTCGGCAGAGCTACGCCTCCGGGGCCGTCGCGCCGAACGACCAGAGTTCGCCTGGATATGGTGTCGTCGTTCTCGCGCGCGACAACGGTGATGATGTTGATTCCAGGGTCCAGCTTGGCATCGAGATCGAAAGGTAGCCGTTTGGCCGGCGCATTCGGCGGAGTTGCCTTGTAGAAGACCTTCCTGCTGCCCACGAAGGCAAATACGTCCGCTACGCGATCCGTGTCCAAGGCCACACCCTTGATGTGGATATGCTCCTCGGTCGTTGACAGGGCTTGCGGCTCGACATCCAACAGCGGAGGCGATCGGGTCAGGGAGGGTTGAAAGTCGACCTTGGCCGGCCTTGTCGCCGGGCCGAGTGCTGAACTCTGAAGCCACCCGGTTCGATCGCCTTGGATGCGAAATTCGGTGAATGCTCCGAAAGAACCCAGCTTGTCCAGTACCGAGCCCTTGAGCAACGTCCCGACGGCGCTCCCTCCGGCTACCGGCTGTGCGAGCACCTTGGCGTCGGACAGCACTGCCGCTCGACCCGATACGGGACTCACGTTCAGTCCGCTTCGCGTGACCGGCAGCGAAAGTTTCTCATTCGAAATCACGCGCAAGTCTCGGTCGACCACACTGAGCTCGAGCTTGACCGAATCCTGCTGCAGCTCGTCGAGAACGTCGAAAGTAAACGCTACCTGGCGCTCATCTCTCGGATTCATGTTGGAGACATCAAAGCGACCGTTATGCAGCAACACACCATCGCCGGTTAGATTGCGGAGATTGGCTTGGGTCTCGAAGGAATGGCCTTTTCCGTCGTTGCGGACCGTCAAATATACGGTAGCACCCTCGCCTCGTTCCAACTGGCCGTCGCCGTTGCCGGGCCGATTGTCGACGACCTGGTAGCTGTATGCGAAAATGGGACGCGGTAAGTTGTGAATGGTCGGCCTCAATTCGACATCAGCGGGAGCCTCACTTCCGTCGGCCGAAAATTGAATTTTGACGACATCCTGTCGAGTCGGAGAGTCGTAGGGGATCCGGCAAACCCGCTTGGCATTTTGCGGCATCGGTCTGATGGTCGCAATCTTGCGCCCTTCGACCTCGCATCGACCGAGCGGCACACTGGCGCTTCGGCTCTTGCCCGGCTCGATGACGCCAAAGAGCAGCTCCTTCTGATCGAAATACCCACTGTCGCTCTTGGTAATCGCGTGCAGACGGTAGACCGCCCTCTTCGCACGATTGTGCACGGTCACCTTCAAGGCCATCGGTTCCCCGGCCTGCACCTGATTGCCGTCGCGGTCGGTACCCACCGTCACGTCGAAGTCGTTCGGGCGAGGACCATCCGTCGTTCCTTCGGGCGCTGGCGACCAATCGATTCCCAACTTCGCCAGGTCGGCGGAAATGAGAGACAATTGAGTCTTCTCGGTATTGTCGAGCAGCGTCCGCGCGGCACGCAGCTGTTCTTCTCGGTTAGTGCCGGTGACGGCAGCCGCCAACGATCGCGCGAATCGAATTGCGAAGTCGGGCTCGAACTCGTCTTCGATGTCGCCTCCCCGCTCCCTAAGCGCCTCACGCTGGCTCTCCGGCAGTTGATAGCGAAGGGTGAAATAAGGTCTTTCGACGCTCCGGCGACCGCCGCTGGTGAGACTCTTGGTCAGATCGTACTCTCGCATGAAGTTGTCGGTACGATAGAGGTCCATTTCGAGAGGATCGGCGGTCATCGGGTCGAGAGCGATGTCGGGAGTGACACCTACGCCCTGAATGGATACGTCTCCAGGCGTCAAATACTGAGCGATCGTGAGCTTGAGTGCCGATCCGTCCGACTGCGGGAATACCAGCTGCACAGTTCCCTTTCCAAACGTAGTTTGGCCCACCGTAATCGCACGATTCAGATTCTTCAGAGCACCAGCAACGATCTCGCTGGCACTCGCCGACGTCCCGTTGATGAGCACGACGATCGGATAGTGGGGTTCGGTTCCGTCACGCGAGGCCCTCTTGACCTCTCTGCCCTCGTGTCCACCGACCGTCGAAACGATTACCCCTTGTTCGATGAATTCGTCGACGACCCGGGCTGCCTGATCGAGAAGCCCGCCGGGGTTGCCTCGTAAATCCAATACTAGACCCCTGAGCTTTCCGGACTTGCCGAGGGATGGTAACGCCTGCTGCAGTTCTTCCGCCGTCGTCGACTGGAATTGCCTCAGACGAACGTAACCAATTCCGTCCCCCAGGAGGCGCGATTCGACCGAATGGATCCTGATCTCTTCGCGGACCAGCTCGAAGGGACGAGAACCGCTCCAGCCGTTGGGTTGATCGCGGTGTATCCAGACCGTAACTCGAGTACCAGGCTTGCCCCTCAGACGGTTGACGGCTTCGTCGAGAAGCATGTTGAGCGTAGACTCGTTGTTGATCTTGGTAATTCGATCGAAGCGCCGCAGGCCGGCGCGACCGGCGGGAGTGTCCGGCATGGGTCGCATGACCGTAAGTTGCTGGTCCCGCAACGAAATGACGATGCCGAGTCCCCCGAAATGTCCGGAGGTAGACAACGTCATGTCCTTATACGCTTCTGGATCGAGAAACACGCTGTGCGGATCCAGGGTCCGGAGTATCCCATTGCAGGCGGCGTATTCGACGTTGCGGAGCTTGAGATCTGGATCTGCTTTCAGCCGCTGCTGTAGGAACTCGAATACCTCGCGCAAGCGTGCCGCGACATCCCAAGGTCCTTGAACGTTGTCGACGCGAAAGTCTCGCGACTCGGTCTCGATCTGCACGGTCACGGTGGGCGACTTCTCCTCGTGCAAGACGATGACCTGGGCGACTTCCTTCTGAACCTCGTCGAGTGCCGAAAGGAACATCTGCCGTGGATTGATACGATTGGGGTCGACGTACTTGGCCTGGATGGTCTTCAGCGTTTCGTTGACAGCGACAAGTTGCGTCAGATCGTAGGGCGCACGCGGATGGTCCGGAGAGGTAACGGCATGCGCGATTTCGAGACCGCGCCAGAGACCGCCAGCGCCGTGTCGGACGGCAAAGAAGGACGCGAGTCCGAAGACCGCGAGAATGCTGATGGTTCTGGTGACTCGTTGGTACTTGCGCATTCGGCCCGAAGTATAGGCACCTGAAAGCGCGAGCGCGAGCCGCGAGCGACGGGTCCGGGCCGGGTGACGGCCAGATCCCCGGCTGAATCGCTGGTCCCAGCGGCCGCCGAGCGGGGCTCAGGTCACTTGGAGGGGGTCGAATCGGGATCTTGAACGTCCCGGGGGGGGTCGCTTTGTTCTATCGAGTAGCGGACCAAGGCACGAAGAGCATGGTTGCGTTCGACATTTCCCAAGACGACCTTCAGGTCCTCGTACACCGAGGGGTCGACGAGCAGCGCCCCAAGCGTACCCTTTCCGGCCCGTACGTTCCCGACAATGGTGCCGACATCGCCCAGTATTTGGTCGAGCCGGCCCACGATCTGTTGGGACTGATCGTCTCCGAACAGTGCCGAACGGACCAGGCCATTGCCCTCACGGATGGACTTGAGCGTCAAGGTAACCTCGTGGGCTGCTTCACCCACCTGCTCGGCCGTCTGTGCCGAACTCTCGCCGTAGACGACCTCGTGCAACAGGCCCGGTCCTTTCTCGATGCGATCGGTGATCTGGGCAATCGACGTCAGGGTACGTTCGAGCTGCACCGAGGCCCCCTGCAAGTGGTCTACGGTGCGCATGAGCCGGTCCGCTTCAGCAGGATCGTTGATCAGCCGTGAAAGATAGCCTGGACCGCCGTCCAAAGAAGCCAGGACCTGGCTGAGCGATTTCATGGACGATCTCAGATCATCGTTGAGATGTTCGTCGGAAAGGTGCTCGGTGGTGACCTCGAGGTTTTCCATCACCTTCTGGGCCGAGCTGGTGATGGTCCCGACTCGACTGAGTGCCGTCTGTAGATCGTGCGTATCTTGTTCGGACGGGATGACCTCCCCGGGAGAAATCGGCGGCGAGTTCGGGCTGCCCGGGGAAATTGTGACCATCTTGTCTCCGAGCAGGCCTTTCGATTCGATCTTCACGCGGCTGTCGGCGCGGATACGACGGGCTTCCAAGGCAACGATCTTCAAGGTCACGTACAAGCGTGAGTCCTTCGGGTTGGGTCCGTAGCCAACCTCCTCTACGCTTCCTATATCGATTCCCCCCATGCGCACCGACGAGCCCCGCTTGAGGCCTTGTACGTCGTCGAATACGGCTTGGTATACGAGCTTGGAGGCGAACAATTGTCGTTCGTCCCCGACCAAGAAGACGACGAATCCCAACAAAGCCAGGCCCAACAGGACGAACGCCCCAATCTTGAACTCCCTGAGCGTTGTCATGGTGAACGACGCCAATCATTGCGCATCTCGGAGGTAGTTTCACTGCGGCCACGCGGCCGAGTCTAGTTGGCAAGGCAGCCGAAGACCGAGGCAGACCTCAGGCGTTGAGCAGGGTTTCGACGTCTTCTTTGACGGGTGCGCGGCCTTCGATGAAATCGACCACCCTCGAATCCTTGCAGCGCTGAAACTCGTCAACCGACCCCTCCGCGATGACCACGCCACCGTGGATCATGACGATTCGGTCGCTGATCGCAAATGCCAACTTCATGTCGTGAGTCACCACGACCGATGTGATGCTCATCCGCTGCTTCAAGCCGGCGATCAGGTGACCAACCCTCGCGGTATTGATGGGGTCCAGGCCGGTCGTAGGCTCGTCGTAAAGGACCACTTCGGGGCGCAGTGCAATCGCGCGCGCGAGACCAACCCGTTTGCGCATCCCCCCCGACAGGTCCGCCGGCCACATGGTCTCAATGCCTGGCAGATCGACGGCAGCCAGGGCCCAGGCGACTCGTTCCTCGATGGCCGCGCGGCTCATGGTGCGAAAAAGATGCTCGTTTAGACCATAGGCCACATTTTGTCCCACGGTGAGCGAATCGAACAAGGCCCCGCTCTGAAACAACATGGCGACGCGTTGGCGTACTGGTGCCAGTTCAAGCTCAGTCATCTTGGTGACGTCCTTGCCGTCGAAGGTGATCAAGCCGGAGTCGGCCTTGAGCAACCCGATGAGCATTTTCAACATCACGCTCTTGCCAACACCCGACCCGCCAACGACGGTCACCGTCTCGCCACGAAGAACATCGAGCGTCAGCCCGTCGAATACTTTCTTCGGTCCGAAGGACTTCGAGACGCCAGAGTAACAAATGAGCGCGTCGGACATGGGTCACGCCAGCATATCGGCCGTCACGGTACCGGCAAGATCGGGCGCTTGCCCTTCGGGCTCGGCAGATTCGATGACGAGTTCGGCCCGATTGCGCCCAAGGAAGGTGGACTCGCGCAACGAACCGCTGACCAATATGGCGCCTTTCAAAGAGTCCGCGCGGTTGCCCATGCCCGGACCGAACGCACCGATTCGCGCCCCACCTCGACGTTCGAGATCGAGTCGCAGATGCCCTCCTCGGACCTCTCGAGCTTCGAGCACTTCCGCGCGCAGCAGCAACTTCGGCCGAGGATTACATTGACCATACGGCTCGAGCAGACTCAATTCTCGTGCAACCTGCAGAGCATCGTCCTCGGGCTGAAGTTCCACCGAGGGCCCCTCGCCCTGAGATTGATCGTCGTGAGCCTTTGTCCTGTCCGCCGAGGCGATAAATCGGGACTTGAATTCCCCGAACCGATCCTCGGCGACATCCAGACCAGCCGCGGCTTGGTGGCCGCCGAAACGCAGCAGACAGTCCGCAACTCCGCTCAGCAGGTCATGGAGTAAGGCCCCCTTGGGCCCGCGCACCGAACCTCGTCCTTTTCCGTCAACGAAGGCGATCACCGCAGCAGGACGCTTGTATTGCTGAGCTAATCGGCCCGCAACGATGCCCACGATCCCGCTGCTCCAACCGGAGCGGCCAACGACGATAGCCGCTGCATCCTGCATCTGTTCGCGCTCCAGATCTTCGACGGCTTCCTTCAAGGTCTTCTCCTGGAGCCGCCGGCGCTGTAGCTGCAGCTCCTCGACCACCTCGACTCTGGCGCGCGCTTCGGCGAGATCCTGGGCCATGAGCAGATCAAGGGCGGGCCCGGGATCGCCGAGGCGCCCTGGCGCATTGAGCCGCGGAGCGACGCGAAATGCCAGATCCTCGCTAGTAATCGGACGCCCTGGCTCAAGCCGCGCCTTGTCGAGCAGAAGGCTCAAACCGGGTCGGCGACGTTCGTCGATGATTCGCATGCCTGCGCGCACCAGGGCGCGATTGTCTCCGATCAGAGGGACAACGTCGGCAATCGTGCCGATGGCGACCAAGTCGAGCCATTGCCGCAGGTCCAGGTCTGCCTTGAGCGCCGCGCGGACAGCTGCGGCCAAGGAGAGTGCCAATCCGCACGAGGCGAGCGCAGTGAATCCAAAGCTGCAATCCTTTCGATGCGGGTTCAAGAATGCCAATGCCGGCAGCGGCTCGTCGGGCACCAGATGATGGTCGATGACTATGGTCTCGATCCCACGCGCTTTGAGCCAACCGATACTCTCGTGATCCGAGCTGCCACAATCGCAGGTCAAAAGAAGGCTGACCTCGGAGCCTGCCACTTGCTCTGCTGCCGTGATCGAAAGGCCGTATCCGCCGTCGAAACGGCTCGCAAGCCGAGGAAGGACCTGTGCTCCAAGGCGACCAAGAATTTCTGCGAGTATCGCTGTGGACGTAATTCCGTCGCAGTCGTAATCACCGAAGATTCCAATGCGCTCCCCGCTCTGAATGGCACGAACCAATCGCTCCGCGGCAACAGCTCTATCCGCCATCCGGTCGGGCGCCGTGAGCCCAGACAGTCGCGGCTGCAAGAAACGGCGCGCCTCGGCCACATCGGCCATCCCTCGTTGACACAGGAGGCGCGCCACTGTCGTCGTAATGCCAAGCTCCGTTGCCAGGCGCTGGCAGCACTCGGCGCTGTCAGCCATGTCGCCGCTCCAGTGACCCGCTGTGGCAGCACTCATCCCACCCTGAGACCACGCCCCTCGAGTCCTGTCAACGGACGAAAGTGACGATTGCGTAGCTCGCACGGGCTGAATCGAGGGAGCCGATGCCCGGGAATAGTGGAAGTCGGACATCGGTTGCCTAAGGGAGAAAACGGGGGTGGTTCGACGGTAACGAGCCTCGTGCTACCCTCGTCGCTGTGTGAATGGGGCGTGCGCGCCCGAGCGAAATACCACAAAAAGACAGGAAGGCTGTAAGACCGATGACACCGTACGAGAGGATTTTGCCTCGCTATGCGCCGGCCACGCGCAGCACCGTCGATTCGCGCGCTCGGTTTATCGTGCAGACCTACAACCATCTATTCGGTGCGATCGCGCTGTTCACCCTGATCGAGATAGGTCTGTTTACCTCTGGCCTGGCACCGGTCATAGCCGCTGGGATGCTAGGAACCAGCTGGCTTCTGGTTCTGGGAGGGTTCGTTCTGGTGAGCTGGCTGGCGAGCCGCGCAGCTCACACCGCGCAATCGCGGGCGGTGCAGTATGTAGCCCTGGCAGGATTCGTGGCGGCTGAGGCCATTGTGTTCGTGCCCCTGCTGGTCATTGCGCAAGCGCGCGCTCCCGGTGCTTTGCAGAGTGCCAGCCTGGTCACCTTCGTCGGATTTGCTGCCCTGACGGCAATCGCGTTCAAGACGAGGAAAGACTTCTCCTTTTTGGGAGGATTCTTGCGTTGGGGAGGCATCGTGGCTCTGTTGCTCATCGCAGGTGGCGCGATATTTGGATTCTCCCTCGGGACCTTTTTCAGCGTCGCCATGGTGGGCTTTGCTGGCGCTGCAATCCTGTACGATACCTCCAATGTGATCCGAGAATTCCCCGAGGATCGGCCGGTCGCGGCAGCACTCCAGCTGTTCGCCTCGGTAGCGTTGATGTTCTGGTATGTCCTGCGCCTGTTCATCGCCTCGCGCGATTGACCCCCCAGCGCGTTAGAAATTCTGTACGTATGGGTGTTCCATATGTCCTCGCGCTGTGATCGCTTCGCGCGATTGAAGCCTCCGCCGGACGTCAAAGTCGAGGGCTCCCTCTCGAGGAGCTACGACGACTGAACCCTTCGTTGCCTGGCGCACACGACGACTTTTCCGCCGGACAGCACGGAATCGCGGTGAGCCACAGCAACGTTGCAGAGGGATTTTTCGGACAAGATCGTGAGCCAAGCGAAAATTCGGCCGAGTCCCGGGGGCGGGGCGCGCGACATCAGACGACCGCGTCCTGCTTCTTCTTGACCGTACCACGCCGCGCCGTTGGTCCGTGGCTGCCGAAGAAGCGACGATCTAACCATTCGGTGAGAGGGAGTGCAACGTAGATGGACGAATAGGTTCCCAGCACGACACCGAGCACCAGCGTGAGCGCAAAATCCTTCAGCGCGCCGGTACCGAAGAAGAAGATACCCAAGAGGCTGAAGATGGTGGTTCCCGACGCCAGCAGGGTCCTGCCCAACATCTCCGAGATGCTCACGTTGATCAATCCGATGAATGAGGCGCCTCGCAGCCTTCCGAAATTTTCGCGAACGCGATCATAAACTACGACGGTGTCGTTCACCGAGTAGCCGACAATCGTCAAGATGGCAGCCACGGTAGTCAAGTTGATCTCGTGGCCCATGATGATGAGGAGACCAACCGTGGCAACGGCGTCGTGAACCAAGGCGAGCACGGCACCCGGCGCGAAGCGGATATCGAACCGAAGTGCGATGTAGGTCATGATGAACACGATCGCGATCGCAATTGCCTTGATGGCAGAGTTACGCAGCTGGGCACCAGCTTTCGGCCCGATCCATTCGACGCGCAGCAAGCTCTTGTCGGTCACCGCGCCACTCGGCAGGCCCGACCGAAGCGCGTCCATGAGCTGGTCGCCACGGCTCTTGAGCTGAATCTCGACCTTGTGCTCACGTGCGTTCTGCAAGAGCGGATTGCTGGGACCTTCCCGAAGTGAGATATCGGGGATCCCGGACATACGAGACTTGACCCAGGCAAGATCCGGCGCCTCGGCAAAGCGAACCGTGATCTTGTCGCCGCCGGGACTGAATTTCACCTCGGTGGCGTGGCGGTCGGGCGTACAGGCAGGATCCCCTGCCACCGCGCACATGCGACGTTCGACCAACGCACGCACCGACTCGGAAATCTCGGATACGGATTCGACGCGGATCAAATACCGAGCCACGAATTGCGGGTCGGTGACGCGGACCACATCCGGTTGGGGAAAGCCGGCTTTGGATAAGGTCTGGCGAATGGCAAGGCCGCTCACTGGCCGAAAGAAGGCCACCTCGATCTCGGTCCCACCCTTGAAGTCGGTTCCCAACCGCGGTCCCGGAACGAACACCAGTACCAGCGAAGCCAGTACCAGAAACAAGCTGACCAAGATGAACCACCGGCGGGGGCCCATGAAGTCGTAAAGTTTGCCGACGGGAAAGAGCTGCATGGCCTATCCGAGATCCAGCCTGGTGTCGCGGCGTATGAAACCACGCACCCAGAGGTCGAAGAAGACTCGCGACACCACCACCCCGGTAAAGATGCTGCACAAGACACCGACTATCAGCGTCACGGCAAACCCCTTGACGGGGCCGGTCCCATACTGGGCAAGCACGACGCCCGAGATGAGCGTGGTCAACTGTCCGTCGATGATGGCGGTCAATGCTCGTCGGTACCCCACTTCCACCGCAGCGCGCGAACCCTTCCCCTCGCGAAGCTCTTCACGAATTCGCTCGTTGATGAGCACGTTGGCGTCGACGCTCATGCCGATGGTAAGCGCCAGCCCCGCGATGCCAGGCAGGGTCATGGATGCGCCAAAGGACGCCAATATGGCGAGCTGCAAGAAGAGGTTTAGCAGCACCGAGGTATCGGCGATGAGCCCCCCGCGTTTGTAATACAGCACCATGAAAATCAGCACGATGCCGCTGCCAATGAGCGCGCCCCTGAGGCCCAGGCGCACCGAATCGGCTCCCAAGGTCGGACCGATGCGCTGCTCGTTCGACGGCGTGATCGGAGCGGGAAGCGCGCCCGAACGAAGGACGAGTTCCAATTTACGGGCGTCCCGAAGCTGCACTTCCGGATCGCTAGCTCCCATCGTAATCTGGGCATGTCCTCCAGGAATGCGCGATTGGATCACTGGGGCGCTCTCGGTACGTCCGTCGAGAATGATGGCAAAGCGGCGCTTGATGTTGGCTCCTGTGATGCGATCGAACACGTTGCCACCCTGGTCGGTGAACGTCAGCGCAACGTGCCAGCCCCCCAGTCCTCCCTGTTCCTGATCGGGCATTGCTGCTGCGTCGCGAATCATGTCCCCCGTGATCTCGGCGCGTGTATGCAACAGGTATGTGCGCCAGCCGACCTCCTTCTCCTTCTGAGTATCGGGATCGGTCTGATAGATGATCTGGTAACCAACCTCGCGATCGGGAGGCAAGGTCAGGGTCGCAATCCATTCCTTGAGCCGCTTCAGCGTGTCTTTCGACTGCTCCTTGGGCTTGCGCTCCATGTAGACGAAGGTATGCGACTTGGTCTTGGTTTCGCCGTTTTCGTCCAGGCCGACGGGAGCTACTTCAGTCCTGAATTCCAGACCCTCGGGAAGGGTCCCCGGTTTGCTCTCTTTGGCCACGGTAGCGAAAAAATCGCTATCGTCGTCCAGGAGCTTGAACTCCAGACGTGCCGTCTGACTGATGATCTCTCGAATGTGGTCGAAATCTGCCTGCTTGTTTCCAGGTACCTCGATGATGACGTCCTCGTCGCGAGTACTCACCGAAGCTTCCCTCAGACCCAGCTCGTCCACCCGGCGGAGGATGATTTCGCGAGCCTGTCCGACGGCTCGCTCGCGGATGGCAGATTCAGTACGATTTCTGATGGTGAAGATAAGCTCTCGCTGGTCTTGTGACCGCGTGTACGACAGATCACTTGTAAATTGGGCCAAAAAGCGAGCGTCGATCTTGCCCGGATCGGTTCCCTTCTTGACGCGGATGGTTATCCGGTTCGCCGGTCGTGCTGGCGCTGATATGTCCACCTTCTGTCGCAGCTTGGCGTAAACCTCTTCAGAGGGGCGCTCGTGCCCCTCGTACAGGCCGTAGACCCGAGCCAATTCAACGCGCATGTCTTCGTAATAACGATCGCGCTTATCCTTGATGGCCTCGTCAACGTCCACGCTGTACACGAGGCGCATGCCACCGCTCAAATCGAGCCCCTTGGTGAGACGAAAACTGACGCGGTCTTCCACCCAGCGCGGGCACGGAAATTTGCCGTTCGACATGACGTCGAGGCTCGGCCACAAGACGACGAAGGCCAGCAAGGCGGTGATGACGACCAGCCCGAAACGCAAGCACCAGTTGGAATCGATGAATTTGAGGCCGAGTATCGTCGCCCAAATCATGCCCAAGGCGAGAAACACCAACGGCCAGAAGGCGTCATAGTACCCCGCCGCACCCGCTCCGAGCGCACAAGCAGCGGCAGTCCACAACGCGACGCGCTTTGCCCGTCGCGCCGTACCGAGCCCCAAAAGCAACACGAACAAGCCCGCAAAGACCAGAGCGATGACCTTGGTGACCACATTCGCTCCACTATTTCTTGGCAGCCGCCGTGGTACCGTCGCCGGTATCCTTGCCCCCTAGGCCGCTCTTGGCGACTTCGACCTTCACTCCCGGGGCGATCTCGACTTTGGCGATACGGTCTCCCATCTCCACGATTCGACCAATGAGGCCGCTCTGAAGGACGACGCGATCACCTTTCTTCAGTGCCGCCAGCGCCGCTGCCTGCTTCTTTTGCTGTGACCGCGACGACCAAAACAGCAAAAAGAACAAGGGCAGCAACAGCAAGATCGGAAACAACATCGCGAAGCCGCCGCCGCCGCCAGCGGGGTGCCCATCGGCTCCCGGCGGCGCAGAAGGCTGCTCCGTGTGAGACACCATCTTCGACTCCTGTCCAGAAGGACGGCCTGGTGCTGGGGGGACGGATTGAAATGAAGATAATGCAGAGGTCACGACCGTCACTTTGCTGGTCCGGCAGGGTAACGACAACCCGCCGGGCCGGTTACTGTCGACCGCACACCAGATCTAATAACTTACGTCTCCGGACGCTCGACAGGCGCGATTGACGAGTTTGCGGCCCCGCTTCCGAGGAACGCGAGGGCCGGCCTATACCGGCTTTGTGTGCGGGACGCAAGGTGAGGCCCAACCGTCGCCAGGGTCCTTGGGTCCCGCGTCGCCGTGCGGCCGCTCTTGACAGAGCCGGACCGGGGTTGTACTTGATGCGTCCCCTGCACTGCGAACTGTACAAGCATCCGGCCCCGCCAGGTCCTTTTGATCCACAGGCGCGTAGCTCAGTGGTAGAGCACTACCTTGACACGGTAGGGGTCGTTGGTTCAATCCCAATCGCGCCTACAATCCTCCGTGTTGCTTTGCCGTTCGTCGGGGGTACATCGCGGGAATCATTGCGCATGACGAAGACTTCGTGATGGTGGTCTCGAAGCGTGCGTCATGGTCGGGCCGGCCGGTAGCCGACTTGTGGTGGCAACGTCAGCGGCGGGCCGAGGGCTGTTGGGCGTTTCTGGAGGGGGGGCAGTGGTGGCGCCACGAGGCAACGAACTGCATGGGGTGCAGGCCGTCGCCTCGTGACGCACAGGAGAGGTTCTGAGGAGGCGTTAGAGCGCCTTCCTTCAAACGAGCGAAAGTTCTTTCTATGGCAATGGGGCGTCGTTTCAGTCGAGAGCCACGCGGACCGCAAGTTCGAATCAATCACCGGATCCGCGTGCCGGAAGTGCGTGTGGTGGGACCCGATGGCTCGAATCTCGGGGTCTTGACAACCGATGAAGCCCTGCGGCGAGCGCAGGGAGCGGGGCTCGATTTGGTGGAGGTCAATCCCAAGGCCGCGCCACCGGTCTGCAAGATTCTCGATTTTGGCAAGTTCAAGTACGAAGAGAAGAAGAAGCAGCGCGAAGCCAAGAAGAAGCAGAGCGTCGTCGAGGTCAAGGAAGTCAAGCTGCGTCCCAAAACGGACGACCACGACCTGATGGTGAAGATTCGCGCGTCGCGCAAGTTCTTGCAGTCGGGCAACAAGGTGAAGGTCACCTGTCGGTTCCGTGGTCGAGAGATTACGCATCCCGAGGTGGCACACCAGCAGTTCGAGTTGATTTTGGCCAAGCTCGACGACCTGGCCAATCTCGAGCAGAGGCCTACGATGGAGGGGCGCACCATGGCTGCGATCGTCGCACCCAAACCGCAGGTCTTGCAGCGCCTCGCCCAAGATCGATTGCAGCGAGAACGTTCACCCTCAGCGTCGTCCGAGCCGGGCGATAGTGACCCAACCGATAGTGCGCCTTCGAATTCGCTATCCGATAGTTCGGCTCTGACGTCGCAAGTAGACGAACTCTAACCGGCGCTTCGGGCTCATTCGAAGGCGTCCTCCTCAGTCGGTGACGGCAAGGCATGTCACCTTGCGGATCCAGCTGCGTTACTTGTTTTGATGTTGAGCGGGGGATGCGTTCTTGCTCAGCGCGCCCGACAGATAAAATCCGACACCAGCGGCCACGAGCGCCAGCACGATGCCAAGCACCAGGTAAAGACGAGGAATACGGAGCCCAAATCTGTCGACCAGGGCCGTCGAAGACCCTTCGTCGATCGCGTCTTGGGAGTTTGCGGAGACCGTGACCGGCCCCTCCTCCTCCAACGCCGCGAGATTTCCTATCTCGATGTTGCTGCTCCCAGAGGTACCGGACCGTCCAAGGGGATCACTGGAAAGCCCCAGGTCACCGACATCGCTCGCCCAGTCTTGCACGTTCTCGAAGGTGCTGAACTGCAACGGTACGGAAACGGCTTGAGCTGCGGACTTGCTCGCGGCGCTCTTCTCGATGGAAGTAAATTCGAAGAGGGCTTCCTCGATTAGCGAGCCGATGATGGTGCCACGATCTGTCTTCTTGACCGTGCGCTCCCGGTCCCGCTCGGTCCGAATTGGCGCAACTAGTTCCGCGATATCGAAAGAGGAGACCGCACGCCCCGACTGAAACATCAACCGGTTGAGGTCACGACCAAAATCACGCGCAGCCAGATACCGGTGGGCCGGGTCCTTGGCCAGCGCGCGCGCCAGCACCCGTTCCATCTCCACCGAACAATAGGGATTGTACTGCCGAATGGGAGGGATGTCGGCCGCTTGCACCTGGCGAACCGTCTCGAGATCGGTCTCTCCGAGAAACAACCGTCTGCCAGCCAACATTTCCCAAAGAATGATGCCGACCGCGAAAATGTCCGTGCGGGCATCGATGGGTTGTCCGTTTGCCGCTTCCGGCGACAGGTAGCCAAATTTGCCTTTGATGATGCCCGGTTCGCTGCGCTCCAGCTGGCTATTGGCCTTGGCAAGACCAAAATCCACAATTTTTACCTCGCCGTACCGGGTCAACAGCACGTTGGGCGGCGACATGTCCCGGTGGACGATGTGCAAGGGATTGCCGTGTCCGTCACGTGCTTCGTGAGCGTAGCTGAGACCTTCGCAGATTCGGACACAAATGAGGCAGGCCTCTTCGATGGGGAAGGTGGCGTTGTGTTGTCGGTGATGTTCGATGATCGCCTTGAGGTCCGAACCGTCGACGAACTCCATGACGATGAAGTAGGTATTGTCCCCGACACCGACGTCGAAGACCTGCACGCAGTTCGAATGCGACAGATGTGCGCTCAGGCGAGCCTCATCCAAGAACATGCCGATGAACTGCTTCTTCTCGGACAAGTGTGGCAGCACGCGCTTGATGGCGACGGTCTTCTTGAACCCCTCGACACCGGCGCTTTCCGCACGGAAGACCTCGGCCATACCGCCCGCGGCGATCTTCTCGATGACCCGGTACCGCTGTTGATTTTGTGCCATGGGAGTTTTGGTTCTGACTCCAGCCACCGGAGCCAACTCGGCGCTTGAGCGTAGGCTCGTGCGCTCGAGAGGGTCAAGCAAGCGCACAGCGTCGGCGCGTGACTGGAAGTCGACTTGGCACAGAAGGCTCCGGGCCCTGGCAACCGGGTCCGCAGCGTCCCGGACGAATGAGCACCCTCCATAGTGGTTCGAGGCACAGGCCTTTAGCCGAACGTCGGGTGAACTGGCGACCCTGGCCTGGGCTCCCTCGTCCCTTGCTTCGATTTGCCAAGGCTTTCGTCCTTTGGAGGTTACCGGCGTGAGCACGGACGCAAAGGCCTCCCGACCGAAGGTGCCGAAGCCACCTCGCAAGGCGAGCAGGCCAAGGAGCCAAGGGTCTGCGCTGCAAAGCGGCAGGCGCCTGGAGTCCTTCTGAAACGAAATCGTCGGCGTTGGGGCGAATTGGCTCGCACCCCCGAGATTCTTCGCTATCGTTCCGCTCCCCGTTGGGGCCGTAGCTCAGCTGGGAGAGCGCCGCACTGGCAGTGCGGAGGTCAGGGGTTCGATCCCCCTCGGCTCCACAGCATCCACTCGAGGCGAGCGTCGAGGGCGGCGGGGTGCCGAAGTGCCTGCCCGGGCCCCAAAAAGAACTGCGGTGTCGTCACCGACCTTCCTTGCGATTCCCGAGTCCACCCTCGACTGGTCCCACAGTAGGGGACGGATTTGGTCGATGCTGTGCGCGATCGGCTGGACGGCTATCCTATTGGCACGGCCTTGTGTCGCCGAAGCCGCCTCCGACTCCGAAGGGGTTCTTGCATCCAAGCAGGACGAACCGAGCTCGAACGTCGATCCTTTGGCGAATACATCGCCCAGCACCCTGCAGGCGTTGCGCGCCGGCGGATGGTTGGTGCTGATGCTGGGCAGCGGCACCATCTGGTACGTGCTGGACAAACGCAACGTGCTCGATTGGGATCATCCGAGCCTGAAGTCTCGGTTCACTGGGAGCGCGTGGCGTTTCGACAACAACGGTTTCGGAATGAATTTCTTCCTGCACCCGCTCTCCGGTGCCGGCGGATACGCATTTCCTCGGGCCAACGGATTCAGCGTCTATCAATCGGCGCTGGCATCGTTCACGACTTCGATGGTGTGGGAGTATGTCATCGAATACAACGAGAGAGTCAGCATCAACGACGTCATGGTGACGCCGGCGGCCGGGATTTCCATCGGCGAGTTTGCCCACAAGTTGGGCTTCTATCTCAACTCGGCAAGTCACAACGGCTGGGGCAGACATCTCGCTCGCTGGACTTTGTCGCCGATCGTCAGCCTACACCGGGAGTTGGACGGCACCCGGAGTGATCACGGGAACCGAGATTCCTTGGGCTATTCGACCGACATCTGGCACTCGTTCGACGTGGGCTTTGCCACCAGCACCGTCAAACCCCGCGGGGACGCCAGCCTGACGCGGCGAGATTGGTCAGCAAGCGGTCGACTGGTGTCGCTGCCCCGATATGGCCGCCCCGGGGCCATGTCGACCTGGTTCAGCCACGCTGATTTTTCTGACCTGTCGTTGGACGTCGATACTTCGGCCCGCGGATCAGGCATCACGCTCGAATCGGCAGCCACGATTGCCGGCCATCACTGGCAAAACATGAGCCCCGATCGGTCGGGGCTCATGCAAACGGCCGGGGTGGCGCTTGGGTATTTCTATCGAAATACGCGGGCTAGCGGTTACGATGACCGCATTTCGTGGGTGGGTTTTCCGGGGGCAAGCTACGACCTGTACGTCCGTTCTGGAGGCCTGGGATCCGCGCTCCAAGTGCGCGTCTTTCCGGGGTTCGGCGGCCTCAATGCCGCGGCATTTCCAGTCTACTTGGAGCAACATCCGGACACGAAAACGAAGACGATTCTGGAGCGTGAAGGATACTATTACGGATGGGGTCTGGTGGCAGAGGTACGAGGTGAGATGGCTTTAGGACCGATTTTGCTGCGTGGCACGCTGGTGGCAGGGAGCTATTCTTCCCAGGAAGGGCTCGATCGAACCCAAGAGGAGGTCGTCGACGACGTTGGAGCCTCTGATCGCTGGTTGGAGGTAGAAGGACAGGCCATGTTGCGTATTCCTGGGGCGCCGCTGGGCGCCGGAATTACCGTACAAGACAACGTCCGCGAATCTTCGGTGGGCAATGTTCGTCAAACCTACGGTCACCGCGCGGTCGGAGCGTGTTTGGACGTGGCGTTCTGACAACATCGCATTCCAATCTTATTGAATCTTGTTTCGCTCACTTGAAAATGGTACCTGCGCCTGGTTCGTTCATAGATAGTATTCGAGCTCAGGATTGCTTAGTGGGGCGCTCCCTATGATCAACTTAAGAATCGTACCCGCGAATACCGCGACGACGGTAGATCCGTTCGAGACGGTCCTTGGCGAAGCCAAGATGGCTTTTTCGGCTCAGGCCCAGGCTGTCTCTGACCTGGCAACGCGCGTCGACGAAGAATTCTTTCGGGCCCTGCAATTGATCCTTGCCTGCGAGGGACGGGTGATCGTCAGCGGCATCGGCAAGTCGGGACTCGTCGGTCGAAAGATTGCGGCTACCCTGGCTTGTTCCGGGACGCCCGCCTTCTTCGTGCACCCGGCCGAAGCGGCGCACGGAGATTTGGGAATGATCACGAAGCAGGATATCCTGCTTCTAATATCGAACAGCGGCGAGACCGGAGAGATCGTTAGGCTCCTTCCATTCTTCCAGGAGCTGGGTCTGCCCATTATTGCTTTGTTGGGGCGTCCTGATTCTTCGATAGGCAGGTGCGCCGATGCAGCTCTCAATATTGCAGTGAGCAATGAGACCTGTCCCCACAATCTGGTCCCAACGACCTCGGCGATCACGACGTTGGCGATGGGCGAC
>Ga0210133_1000323_pt1 | contig 18330 bp, 15 predicted proteins | sample Joice_ThreeSqC_D_2_FD_184874 | JGI IMG/M metagenome (GOLD analysis project Ga0210133, IMG submission 184874) | Wetland microbial communities from San Francisco Bay, California, USA, that impact long-term carbon sequestration - Joice_ThreeSqC_D1... | ecosystem: Environmental > Aquatic > Marine >...
TCCCGGGCGTCAACGATCAAGAGATCGAGGAGGTGGCCAAGACCGTCTCCGAGGCGGGCGCCCGGTACTTCCACATTCAGAGGTTCGACCCGTCCCGGTCGAAATCACCGGACTTCGGTTGGTCGGAGGCGCCGAGTGCGCAACAGATGGCCCGCGCCCGAGAATTGGCGGCGCGGCATATTTCATTGATTGAACATTGTTCGTTATGCGCCGCCGATTCAGTTGGGTGCTTGGCCCGCGGACAGGCCGAATCGGCGCGCGCAGTGCTCAAGATGTCCAGGGAAAAAAAGAACCAGCCGCACACCACGGTACCATTGGATGGGCTCGAGCCAGCGGAGGGATTCGACGAACGACGGGTGGCCCTGAGGCAGCTGCAGTTGATCGCCAAAGTCGCTCGTTGGCTTTCCACGTCGCAGGACGACACCCTCGGTACCATCCAGCAGGTGCTGGCCTGGCTCGACGAGACGCTCGGACTGAAGCGCGCCGTCGTCACGCTGGTGGACGCTGCGGGCGAGACCCTGCACGCGCAGATCACCCACGGGGTTGCCGAAGAGCACGCAGACCGGATGCACTACCGTGCCGACGAGGGCGTGACTGGCCAAGTCTTTTCATCGGGTCGCGCGCAGATGATTCCGTCTCTGCAGGCCAGCCCCGAATTTCTCGATCGATCGGGGTTGAGGGAGGGGCTCGAGCTATCGAGGCTCGCCTTCTTCTGCGTCCCCATTCGCGACCGAGATTCGGTCATTGGAACCCTGTCGGCAGACAAGGACAACAGCTTCCTCAAGGACGCGGATTCCGACTTGGAGCTGCTCGGACAGATCGCCCAGCTGTTCGCGCCTTTCGTGCAGCGCCGGCGCCTCGAGGAAAGCCTCTCGCTGTTCCGGCGGCTGCGCTCCAGCGAGGGGCCCTTCGCCCGCCTCCTGGGGCGCTCGTCGGCGATGGAGGAGGTGCGTCGGCTCATTGCCAAGGTGGCCCCAGCCTCCACTTCCGTGCTCTTTACCGGGGAAACCGGGACTGGCAAGAGCGCTGCGGCGGTGCTGGTCCACGAGCTCAGCCCCCGGGCTTCGGGACCTTTCGTCGAAGTCAACTGCGGTGCCATCCCCGAAAACCTGATCGAAAGTGAGCTGTTCGGTCACGAACGGGGCGCGTTCACCGGAGCGATACAGCGGCGTTTGGGGGTGTTCGAGCGCGCCCGTGGCGGAACTGTCTTCCTCGACGAAATAGCGGAGCTGGGGCCCTCGGCGCAGACGCGCCTCTTGCGCGTGCTGCAAACTCATCGGTTCGAGCGGGTGGGGGGGAGCGAAACCCTGACCACCGACGTGCGTCTCATCGCTGCAACCAACAAGGACTTGGCTGCGGCGGTCGCGGACGGCTCCTTTCGTGCCGACCTGTACTATCGGCTGAACGTATTCCCCATCGTGATGCCGCCCCTGCGCGAGCGCGGCAAGGCAGACCTCATGCTCCTGGCCGACAGCCTCGTCGATCGGCTGGGGCGCAGCATGGGAAAGTCGATCTTTCGCATCGATACCCCGGCGATCGACATGATCACCGCCTACCACTGGCCGGGAAATGTGCGTGAGCTCGAGAACGTGCTGGAGCGCGCGGTGGTGCTCGCCGAGGGCGAGGTCATTCACGGGCATCATTTGCCCCCCTCGCTCCAGATGAATCGCTACGCCAACCAGCCGGAAAATTTGGATTTTGCCACCCGCGTTTCCAATTTCGAAATCGAGCTCATCACCGAGGCGTTGAAGGACGCGGCCGGCAACCAGACCAAGGCCGCCGAACGGCTCGGCATCACCAAGCGCATCATCCAGTACAAGATTCGCAACTACAGCATACCGTGGGAGCGATTCGTGCCGAAGGGGTGAGCGGACGACCCGAGGTCCGCGGCGGTACAAAATCGAATCGCCTCTTTGGGCGACGGCACGAAAAGGTGCCGCGCCCGGTTTCGATTCGATTTCCCGCTACCCATTTCACCGCGTGAATCTCCCATCGACCATTTCCCCGCGGTCATGGCGCGTGGTGTGCATTGACGGACCAATGGCGCAGCCGTTCGGCGGCGCCCCGAGGCCTACGATGGATCTTTCCTCTCATCCCTGTTTCGACGATGGCGCCAGACTGAAGTATGCGCGCGTCCACCTGCCGGTCGCACCCGCCTGCAACGTCCAGTGCAACTTCTGCGATCGCCGGTTCGACTGTGCAAACGAGAGCCGTCCGGGAGTCACCAGCGCCTTGCTCGAGCCCGACCAGGCCGCCCGCTACGTGGACGACGTGGTGGCAAAAGACCCCTCGATTCGGGTGGTGGGGATCGCGGGACCGGGGGATCCCTTTGCACAGGCTGGAAAAACCCTGGAAACCCTGGCCAGGGTTCGCGAAGGCCACCCGGACATGCTCCTGTGTGTCGCGACCAACGGCCTGAATCTGGTCAATCACGTCGACGCCCTCGCCAAGCTCGCCGTTAGCCACGTCACGGTGACGGTCTGTGCCGTCGATCCCGAGATCGCCGCCAATATCTACCAATGGGTCAAGGACGGAAAAGAGCTGCTGACCGGATCGGAGGCTGGAAAGCGGATGGTGCAGGCGCAGCGGGCAGGCATACGCGCCGCTATCCAGGCTGGCATCCTGGTGAAGATCAATTCGATCGTGGTTCCCGGAATCAATGATCACCACGTCGAAATGGTCGCTCGCGAGGCTGCATCGCTCGGGGCGGCTCGCTTCAATTGTCTGCCCTTGCGCCCGGTGCCCACCACTGCCTTCGGTCACCTCGAAGAGCCATCCAAGGCCCAGATCCATCAGCTGCGTTCAGCCTGCGCCGTCCACTTGCCCCAGATGGAACACTGCTCGCGATGCCGGGCCGATGCGGTCGGACGCATCGGGCACGTGCCCTCCGAAGAGCAGCTGGTGCTCTTGCGCCATCACGCCAAAAAACCGACCGAGGATCGTCCTCATGTCGCGGTAGCTTCACAGGAGGGCCTCCTCGTCAACCAACACCTGGGCGAGGCGGAGTCCTTTTGGGTGTTTGGGCGTCGCGGTGACGGATTCGTCCTCTTGGACAAGCGAACTGCGCCGTCCGAGGGTTCCGGTCCGGCTCGATGGCATGAGGTTGCCAGTCTTTTGCACGATTGCCGCGCGCTGCTGGTCAGCGCTGCCGGCAACACTCCCAGGCGCGTGCTCGACGCGGCGGGGATTCAGACCCACCAGACCGAAGGGCTCATCGAAGACGCGCTCGACGCGGTCTATCAGAATCGCCCCTTGCCGAATGCGAGAACCGAAGCTTTTCGATGCGGTCGCGGCGCCAACTGCGGCGGCGATGGCCTCGGCTGTGGGTGAAGGGCCGTCGGGTTGCTCAGCTGAGCCGAAGGCAAGGAGACAGGTCGTGAAATCACCGTGGTTCGTGGATACTACGCTCCGAGACGGCGAACAGGCTCCGGGCGTCGCCTTCTCCAGCGATCAGGCATTTTCCATCGCCGAGAAGCTGGCTGCGATCGGTATCCCGGAGCTCGAGATTGGCACCCCAGCCATGGGACCAGCCGAAATCGAGAAAATGCGACGTATCGCGCGGGCCCATTTGGGCTGCCGCACCACGGCTTGGTGCCGCGCCGACGAAAGAGACATCGACGCCGCTGTCGCCTCCGGGGTCGACGCCGTGCACCTGTCATTTCCGGCGTCCGACATCCATTTGAACGCGTTACGGAAGAACCGGGCATGGGTGCTGGAACGAGCCGGCCACCTGGTGACACTGGCCAAAGAGCGCTTCGGGTACGTGTCCGTGGGTGCCCAGGACGCATCGCGTGCTCCGAAAACATGGCTACGGAGTTTCGGGAGGCTGGTCGCCGATCTCGGGGCAGCGCGGCTTCGAATCGCCGACACCGTCGGGATTTGGGACCCGACCCAGTGCCACGCATCCATCCGCGAGCTGCGAGCGGCATTACCCGACATCGAGATTGGCGTGCACACCCACGACGATCTCGGGATGGCGACCGCCAACGCGGTGGTAGCGGCACGCGCAGGAGCCGACGCAGTCGACGTGACCGTCAACGGCCTCGGCGAACGCGCCGGCAACGCCGCCCTCGAAGAGGTCGTCATGGCGGTCGAAGTCGCGTGGGGCGTGAGCTCGGGCCTGGCGCTAGACCAGCTAATGGCCCTGAGCCAGCTGGTGGAGCGATGCTCGGGGCGGTCGGTCCATCGACAGAAGGCAGTCGTCGGAAAATCTGCTTTCGAGCACGAATCTGGTATCCACGTGCACGCCATGCTGCGCGACGCGCGGTCATACCAACCCTTTGCCCCACAACGTTTGGGACGCGGACGATCGGAATTCGTGATCGGCAAGCACAGCGGCCGAGCGGCGCTGGCGCAAATGTTGACCGACCGCGGACAGCCGGCCTCGCCCGCAAAGATCGAAGATTTGCGGGAGCGCCTCCTGCGGCGCACCGAAGGTCAGGCAGACCCCCTGACGCATCAGGACCTGGAATCGCTGGTCACGGCAGGATAGAATCGTGGCACTTTGGTCGGAAGTCTGAGCCTTTGCGATCTGCCTCCTTGGGTAGTTGGTTCTCGTGAGTTCAACGACGATCCGCAGCCGCTGTTGTTCCAGGGGACGCATCGGGCGGACCGCTTCCTGTTCGAACGGCTCGATAGCATCGACGACCAACGCACGCGCGCCGAGACCTTCGACGACTATATGTCGGTCAAGTTCTACCTGCATCAATGGTCCGAGGAGTCACAGCCTGCCCGCCGCTCGATCAAAAATAGCTACGTACGCTTCCTGCGCGGCTGGGGAGTGGACTCGAACTTGGTAGAAGGGGCGGTTCTCAAAGGCTGGGTCGAGAGTCGATTCGGAATCTTACCCAACTACCACAAGCGGCCGATCCGAGAGACGAACGAAGAGGACTATACCCCCTACGAGATCGACCGAATGCGGGGGCACAGCCGCACCAACAGCATCCACGAGCAGCTCGATCTCTTGTATCGGTACGTGCAGTACGAACTGGCTCGCGCCGATGCCGATCGCCGCTGGTTGACCCTATATCGAGGAACCTACGACACCCAGGAGCACCGGGTCACCGAACGAGTGACGAAGCGTCTGTACTACGTCAGGCTCAACAATTTGTGCTCGTTTACCGCCAATCCCGAGCGCGCCTGGGAATTTGGGACAACCGTATGGTCCGTCCAGGTGCCGGTGTGCAAAGTCTTTTTCTACGGCGATCTCCTACCGCGCACCATTCTCAAGGGCGAGGACGAGTATCTGGTGATCGGGGGCGAATTTAGGGTGACCGAGGTGCCTGGGTAGAGCATCGACGGTGTAGTCAGCGTCGCAATAGAAGCGATCGAGCCAACCAGGAAATTGTTGCCTGCATGTGTCGTGATCTTGCCGGCAGGCAAGCGGGCGATCGACCCAGAACAATTCCGTGTCGCTGAGGCGCTCGAAGTACAAGTTTGTATCGCCGAAGGGGCCTGGATCGATTGCCGGGAGATTTCGTCCCGCAAACGCACGGCACAATTGCGAGCAATCGCGATCTGGCACCGATGTTGCTGAATCCGATGCAAACGACGGAATCGAAAGTCGGCCAGAGATTGCCCCTGAGCCGGTGAGCAGATTCAACCCGAGGAATCGAACCATGAGACAGATTGCAATTTACGGTAAGGGCGGCATCGGCAAGTCGACAACCTGCCAGAACACGGTTGCCGGGCTCGCCTCCATTGGCAAGAAAGTCATGATCGTCGGTTGCGACCCCAAGGCGGACGCGACTCGATTGATGCTGCACGCAAAGGCGCAGACCACCGTGATGGACCTGATTCGCGAGCGTGGCACTGTCGACGATCTCGAGCTCGACGAGGTGCTCAAGCTGGGATACGGCGGCGTCAAATGCGTCGAGTCGGGTGGGCCAGAACCCGGGGTCGGATGCGCTGGCCGCGGGGTCATTACCGCCATCAACTTCCTCGAGGCTGAGGGGGCATACACGCCGGATCTGGACTTCGTCTTTTACGACGTTCTCGGCGACGTGGTCTGCGGCGGGTTCGCCATGCCGATCCGCGAAAACAAGGCCGAAGAGATCTACATCGTCTGCTCTGGGGAGATGATGGCCATGTACGCGGCCAACAACATCGCCCGCGGTATCCTCAAGTACGCAACCAACGGCAAGGTGCGCCTCGGCGGCCTCATCTGCAACTCGCGAAACACCGACAAGGAAGCCGAGCTCATCGAGGCGCTGGCGGCCAAACTCGGCACGCAGATGATCCACTTCGTCCCCAGGGACAACCAAGTGCAGCGCGCAGAACTGCGACGCATGACCGTGATCGAGTACTCGCCCGAGCACACGCAGGCGGAAGAATATCGCCAGCTGGCCAAGAAGATCTCCGAGAACAAGATGCTCGTCATACCAAAGCCTCTTCAAATGGACGAGCTCGAGGAGCTGCTCATGCAATACGGCATCATCCCCGACGACGAACCGGACGAAGGAGTCGCCCAAGCAGTCAATGCCTGACGTTCGCCGGTATCGAAGTGCATGAAAGGTAGAGTTCAACCATGAACGAGATGGTCAAACCCGCGCCCAAGAAGATCCCGGGCATCGACCGGGAAACGACTCAGAGCATGATCGACCGCACTCTGGAAGCCTATCCAGAAAAGGGAAAGAAGAAGCGAGCTCCTCACCTCGCCCCCAACAATCCTGAGTCCGAAAGCGCCTGCGTCAAGTCCAACAGAAAGACCGTCCCCGGGGTCATGAGCGCCCGTGGATGCGCGTTTGCAGGCGCAAAAGGCGTCGTTTGGGGACCGATTGCGGACATGGTTCACGTCTCGCACGGCCCGGTCGGGTGCGGCTGGTACTCCTGGGGAACGCGACGCAATCTGGTGTCCGGCGTCAACGGAGTGTCCAGCTTCTCGATGCACATGACCTCGGACTTCCAGGAAAAGGACATCGTCTACGGTGGGGACAAGAAGCTCGCCGTCCTGCTCAAGGAGGTCAAGGAGCTGTTCCCACTCACCAAGGCCATCTCCGTTCTCTCCGAATGCCCGGTTGGGCTCATCGGCGACGACATCAATGCGGTGGCCAAGAACATGTCCGCGGAACTGGACCTGCCGGTAATACCCTGCAACTGTGAGGGCTTCCGTGGGGTGTCGCAGTCACTCGGTCACCACCTCTCGAACGACAGCATCCGTGACTACGTGATTGGGACCCGCGAATTCCCCGAACCTGCCGGCCCTTACGACATTGCGCTGATCGGCGACTACAATATCGGCGGCGATGTTTGGTCGGTCAAACCCATGCTGGAAGAGTGTGGGTTCAACGTCAAGGCCACCTGGACGGGAGACGGCAAGATCGAGGAGATTGCCGCCACTCACATGGTGAAGGTCAACATCATCCACTGCTACCGTTCGATGAACTACATGGCCAAGGTCATGGAGGAAAAATACGGCATTCCGTGGGTGGAGCTCAACTTCTTCGGCCCCACCAAGATCCGGCAAAGTCTGCGGAAATTGGCCGAGTACTTCGACGACCACATCAAGGAGAACGTCGAACGAGTGATCGCCAAATACGATCCGTCCATGCAGGCGGTGATTGACGAATACCGTCCACGGCTGGAGGGCAAGAAGGTCATGCTCTACGTGGGAGGTCTTCGGCCGCGCCACACCGTGAGCGCTTACGAGGATTTGGGCATGGTGGTCGTGGGTTCGGGCTACGAGTTCGCCCACAACGACGACTACGAACGCACTGCGCGCGAGATGCCCGACGCCACGGTCATCTACGACGATGCCAGCGAGCACGAACTGGAGAAATTCGCCGAGGAGCTCAAGCCCGATCTGGTGGGGAGCGGTATCAAGGAAAAATACGTATTTCAGAAGATGGGCTTGCCGTTCCGACAAATGCACAGTTGGGACTACTCGGGCCCTTACCACGCGTACGCCGGCTTTCCGGTGTTTGCACGAGACATCGATCTGGCAGTCAACAGCCCTACCTGGAAGCTGGTCAAGGCACCGTTTTAGCTTGCCCCCATCCCCGCACCGTAAGTCGCATGAGACTTCGGGCTAGGAGAATGTCATGCCGAACGAATTGGGATTAGCGGTCAAAAATGTCACGCCAATAGACGAACAAGACGTGCAGCGAGTGCGCGCTTGGATCGACACCGCCGAATACCGGGAAAAGAATTTTGCTCGCCAGGCATTGGTGGTCAACCCGGCCCACGCTTGCCAACCGCTGGGAGCCGAACTAGTCGCCCACGGATTTGCCGAAACCCTGCCGTACGTCCACGGAGCCCAGGGGTGTGCGTCGTACTACCGCTCCACCTTGACTCGGCATTTCCGCGAACCAGCAGCTGCGGTTTCGTCGGCAATGACCGAGGACGGAGCGGTATTCGGCGGACAGAACAATCTGCACGAAGGGCTGGAAAACGCGGTGGCGTTGTACAAGCCCAAGATGATTGCCGTGTTTACCAGCTGTATGCCGGAAATCATCGGAGACGATCTGACGGCTTTCATCAAGAACGCCCGGCAGAAGGGCTTGGTACCCGACGACATTCCCATCGCCTACGCGAATACCCCGTCCTTCAACGGCTCCCACGTGCATGGGTACGATGCCATGCTGCTCGCGATTCTGCAGACCATCACGGAAAATAGGCTGATCGAGGGCCGGTGTACCGGCAAGCTGAATTTCATTGCCGGTTTTGACGCCAATACCGCCAACTACCGAGAGTACAAGCGGATCTTCGACGAGTTCGGGATCTCCTACACATTCTTGGCGGACATCTCCGATACCTTCGATTCACCCAACGACGGTCACTACCGGATCTATCCCGGCGGCACGCCCCTGTCGGAGGCGGCCGACAGCGTCAACGGCAAAGCGACGCTATCGGTGGGACCCTTTGCCACGACCAAGACATTTACCTGGATCAAAGAGAACTACGCCGGCGCCCACAATGTGCTGCCCATGCCCATGGGCATCGCCAAGACCGACGCCTTTCTCATGAAGTTGTCGGAGCTGTTCGACAAGCCGGTTCCCCCGTCCCTCAAGGCCGAACGTGGGCGCGCGGTCGACGCCATGACCGACGCTCAACAGTACATGCACGGCAAGAAGTTCGCCGTCTACGGAGATCCCGATTTGATCCTCGGCTACGTCTCGTTCTTGCTCGAAATGGGCGCGATCCCGGCGCACATCCTGTGCTCCAAGGGCTCCAAAAAGCTGGATCGAGAGCTTCGGGCACTTCTGGAAGCATCCCCCTACGGTACCAACGCAAAGACCTACATGAATCGCGACCTATGGCACTTGCGCTCGCTGGTGATGACCGAACCGGTCGACGCGGTCATCGGCGACACCCATGGCAAGTTCCTGGCGCGCGACGCCAAGATCCCCCTGTTTAGATTCGGGTTCCCGGTTTTCGACCGGGTCAACATGCACCGCAGCCCCATCATCGGATACCAGGGGGTCATCCGCATGGTCACCGACATCTGCAACAAGTTCATGGATATGGCCGACGAAAACAGCGACGATCGTCATTTCGAAATGATGCGTTGATGGCTCACGAAAGGTCATGGACCGCGAATCGTTGTCGAAGGGAGGCTGCCTGCGTCGGAACCCGGGCAGCCCACCCCCACCCAGGAGAATCCCATGAAGGTTGCATTCGCCAGTAGCGACGGCATCAGCATCAACCAACATTTTGGGCTAGCCGACAGGTTTCATCTGTGGGAAGTGGGAAGCGACACGGCAGTTCCTTTGGGGTCGATAGCGACGGGCGGCTCCGACGACGATCAGGAAGACAAGATCGTCGCCCGCGCCGAGGCATTGCGCGGCTGTACCATCGTGTACTCGCTTCAAATCGGGGGACCAGCTGCCGCCAAGCTGGTGTCCCGTCAGGTGCATCCTTTGAAAACCGGCAAGGTGCTGCCCATCGAGCAGGCGATAGCCGATCTTCGGCAAGTATTGAGCGAACGGCCGCCACCGTGGCTCAGGAAAGCTCAAGAGCAGGCAGGACATCAATCAACGGAAGTCACGGAGAAATAATCATGGCGTACATCACTGGGTTAACGCGAGGCAAGCAAGAGTGGATCCCACAGTTCGTCCGATCCATCGATCACGAGAAATGCATCGGCTGCGGTCGCTGCATGAAGATCTGTGCACACGGAGTGCTCGCCCCGCAAGAGGTCGACGAGGAAGAGTCGGCCAAGATGTTCGCCAGCGTCGAAAGCCCGGACAACTGTATTGGCTGCGGGGCATGCGGTCGCACCTGCAACAAAAAGGCGTTCAGCTTCGAGCCCCTGCCCGCGTAGTTCGACGATCTGACTGGAAAGGCTGCGTCTCGTCATGGCACCAAGTGATCTCGATTCGACTTCCGATCAATCGATCGCCGATCGAGTGGCGCAAATGGATTCCCTCGAGGACATCTTCGCGGCGCTCAGATTGGACTTCGACAAGCACGTCGTCAGGGTTCATCGGCTCCATATCCTGCGGCACTTCGGCCAACAACTGACATCCATCGAAGCGCGCGACCCGCCAGTGACCGAAGAAGAAAGGCTGACTCTGTACGCGTCGGCACTGCTACAGGCCCACGACTTATTTGCGTACGGCGAATGCAGCCTCCAGCCCCTGCCGTTCCCCGGACTCAAACCCAAACTGATTCAACTCGGCCGCAAGCCGCAATCAGCGCGGACCGCTGGCGCGGAGTAGTTCGCGGATTTCGCCCCAAGCATCCAATTATCGATCCATTACGGCAAAGGTACAGCGAACATGCCCTTCGAGGTTCTAGAGGATCGCCGTTCGCAGATCATCCGTGCCGATCCCCATCGCGTAGCGAAATTGGGGTGCGGCAAGGCCAGCGCTGCGGGCTCGGTGAGCCAGAGAGCCTGTACCTTCTGCGGCTCACGAGTGGTCCTTTACCCGATTGCGGACGCGCTGCACCTGGTACACGGCCCCATTGGTTGCGCCGCGTACACCTGGGACATTCGCGGCGCGCTTTCGTCGGGCAGGGAGCTGCACCGCGTCAGCTTCTCCACCGACATGCGCGAAACCGACGTTATCTTCGGAGGCGAACGACGGCTGGAAGCATCGCTGCGCAGTCTGATCGCGAAATATTCCCCGAAGGCCGCGTTCGTGTACGGGACTTGCGTGGTGGGGGTCATCGGCGACGACGTCGCGCAGGTGTGCCGGAGGGTCGAGCTGGATGTCGGAATTCCGGTCGTGCCGGTGATGGCGGAGGGGTTTCGCGGAACCAAGCGCGACGGATACAACGCCGCCACCCGTGCGCTGTTGAGCCTGGTGGGGCGCGGAGATACCTCGGGCATCGGCAAGGTGTCGATCAATCTGATGGGGGACTTCAACGTTGCGGGTGAAAGCTGGGTCATCCGGAAGTACTTCGAGGCCATGGGCGTGCAGGTAGTCTCGGTGCTGACGGGAGATGGGCGGGTAGACGATATCAGTCGCGCTCACGGCGCTCGTCTCAACCTGGTGCAATGCGCGGGGGCGACGACGCCATTGGCCCAAGCCATGGAGGAACGTTATGACATACCATACATTCGGGTATCATTTTTCGGGATCGAAGACACCAGCGACGCTCTGTATCGGGTAGCTCAGTTTTTCGACAGCCCCGAGATCATCGACAGGACGCGGGTGTTGGTTCGCGACGAAGTCTCGCGGGTGTTGCCAGTTCTGCGCTCGATCAAGCGAGATCTGCAGGGCAAGCGCGCCGGCTTGTACGTGGGAGGTGCGTTCAAGGCATTTTCATTGGTCCGTGCCCTGCGGCAGCTGGGTGTCGTCGTGGCGGTCGCGGGCACACAGACAGGCAACCAGCAAGAATACGAGGAGCTGCAGGCCACCTGCGATCGGGATACCATCATCGTCGACGACGCCAACCCGTTGGAATTGGCCTCCTTCTTGGTGGAACAGGACGTGGACGTCTTCATCGGCGGCGTCAAGGAACGTCCGGTCGCGTACAAGCTCGGAATCGGATTTTGCGACCACAACCACGAGCGCAAGATTGGGTTGGCTGGTTTCGAGGGCGCCGTGGCATTTGCTCGGGAGATTCATGCCACTGCAACCAGCCCGGTTTGGAATCTGATGCCACGTCGCGCGTCGCGTCCGAGGGAGATGGTCCCATGACCGCGGCGCAGCTCCCGGTCCTGTCCAATGAGCCCGGCGCGGAGCCGAGCTCGAGCGAAGCCCCCGCTATCAACCCCTGCACTCTGTGCGCGCCGCTCGGGGCCGTCTTGGTCACCTGCGGTGTGCGTGGTGCCATTTCACTTTTGCACGGGGGTCAGGGCTGCGCGACCTACATTCGGCGCTATCTCATCAGCCACTTTCGTGAGCCGGTGGACGTAGCGTCGAGCAGCTTTGGCGAGACCCAGACGGTCTTTGGCGGCGAGGACAACTTGATCCGGGCGCTGGAGAACGTCGAGCGGCAATACAGCCCCGAAATCGTCGCGGTCGCTACCACTTGCGTGGCCGAAACCGTGGGCGAAGACGTTCCCTTGCTGCTCAAGAAGTTCAATGGCCGGCGAGCGGTACCGCTGCCGGTCGTATTTGCCTCGACGCCAAGCTACCGAGACGGCCATATCGAGGGGTTTCACGCCATGGTGCACAGCTTCGTCGACGCGTTTGCGGCACCTATGGCCGAGCGCTCGCGAGTCGTCAACCTGTTGCCGCCCCTGCTCTCGCCGGCAGACCTGAGGCATCTGCGCGAGGTGATTCAAGGATTCCGCGTTTCGGCCACGATCCTGCCGGATTTCTCGGAGACGCTCGACGGCGCCATTCGCCAAGAATACCGGGCGTTGCCTCCCGGCGGCACCCCCATCGAAGCGGTTGCTCAGATGGCAGGATCGCTTGCGACCATCGACCTTACCATGACCGGCAAGGCGCCTCGCGCCAGTGATCTGCTCGCGAAACGGGGCACGCCAACGAAAATCTTGGGCTTGCCCATCGGCGTTCGTGCCACCGACACCTTGGTCGAAGCCTTGGAGCAGGCAACTGCCGAAAGGCAACCGCAATGGATGGCGGACGAGCGAGGTCGCCTGCTGGACGCTTATGCCGACGGGCACAAGTACGTTTTCGGCAAGAGGGTCTGTCTATATGGGGACCCGGAATGGGTGGTCGCTTTGGCCGGCTTCCTGCTGGAAATCGGCGCGCACCCCGTGGTGTGTGCCACCGGCGCCCGCAATCATGCGCTCGAGGAGGGTCTGCGACGATATCCCGAGGGTTCGATAGACGAAGTGTTACAAGACGTCGATTTTTCGCGCATCGAGCAGGCTTGTCGGCGCCAGAACGTGGAGCTGCTCATTGGCAACAGCAAGGGTTACTCAATCGCCAGAAATCTGGACATTCCGCTGGTTCGGGTCGGCTTTCCGGTGCACGATAGGATAGGTGCCGGCCGTCTTCAGGTATTGGGCTACCGGGGCACGCTCGCCCTGTTCGACAACATCGTCAACACCCTGTTGGCGCGGCAGCAGGACACGAGCCGGGTCGGATACTCCTATCTCTAGGCAGCTCGCCCAGGGAACCTAGGAGTCGAACCATGCGGCAGCCATTGGTGGACCTCGGCGATGTTCGCGACCGTGCCTATGCATCGCTGCTCGGTTCGGCCATCGGAGACGCCCTCGGCGCGACCGTCGAATTCATGACCCCGGGCGAAATCAAACAGACCTTTGGCGTATTGAGCGACATCCGTGGCGGAGGCTGGTTGCGGCTCGCCCCAGGACAGGTGACTGACGATACGCAAATGTCACTCTGCATTGCGCGTTCCATCGCGACCTGCGGCTTCTCTCTGCGGGACATCGCCAACCGATTCGTGGCGTGGCTGCGCTCCAAGCCATGTGACGTCGGTAGCACCTGTCGACGCGGGATTCGGCGATACATGAACAACGGATCCCTTGCCGCGCCACCCAGTGACGACGATGCCGGCAACGGCGCACTGATGCGGATGGCTCCCGTCGCGATCGCGACGCTTGCGGACCCCGCCTTGCTCCAATCCTGGGCTGTCGAGCAGGCCCACATTACACACCACCACCCGCTATCCGATCTGGCGTGTGTATCCGTGGGGCAGCTGTTGCATTTGGCCTACCTGGGGCGCTCTCGCGAAATGTTGCGCCAGCAAGCTCGATCGGTAATCCGCCAGACCCCCGCCTTCGGATATCTGCACTTTTCCGGGTTCTGCAGCGCATACGTCGTCGATACGGTGCGAACCGTCCTTTATCACTTCTTTCGATCCCGCAGCTTCGAAGAGTGTGTGGTCAATACCGTCAATCAAGGGGGCGACGCCGATACGGCGGGCGCCATCGTTGGGGCCATCGCCGGCGCGTACTACGGGTTGGGCGAGATACCTAAGCGGTGGGTGAAGGCTCTCGATGCGGCTCTGGTCGCCGAGCTCCAGAGTCTGTCGGAACGTTTGATCGACCGAGCCCCGGTGAGTCGGAGCGAGTCGGCGGGCCACCCCAGCCCCGAGGACCAAGGGCCATGACCGCGGCCGGCTCGCAGCCTCACCATCGGCAACCAAGCACGACCCTGGTTCGCACGGCAAATCTGCGCTCGCGGATCGATGCCGAGACCTTGGTCAGGCTCCTGGACGAATACGCCGCGGACGCCATGGGACGCGGACAGCCGCTATCGGCAGCGGCCCGGCAGCGTATCGTGCCCAATCTCCTCGAGCTTCCCTCGGCGAGGGTCTATTTGGCCGAGACCGAGGGTCAGGCGACCGGCGCGGCCGTATGTTTCCTCCAGTATTCGACCTTCGGCGCATTTCCGCTGCTGAACATCCACGACTTCATGGTGACCGCCTCCGCGCGTGGACGGGGAATTGGCCGCGCATTTCTGGAGGCGATCTGCCAGGATGCCAAGAGCCGCGGCTGCGGCAAGGTGACTCTCGAGGTGCGAGAGGACAACATCGTTGCCCAGCGCCTGTATCGCACAGAAGCCTTTGAGGAGTGTGCCCCTCATATGCTATTTTGGCAGCGCCTCTTGTGATTGCTTTCTTCTCCTTGGATGCAGGCGCTTTCGTGCGGCGTATCCCCTGGAGATCGACAGCAACCTGACATTGCATGAAATCTATCCCCATCTCAGGACTTTCGCGGCCGGTCAGTTGCATCGGCATGGGCAGCGCCAAGTTCGACCCCGACGAGTCGGACCAGATTGCGCGCCTGCTGGACGCGTATCGAGAGGCCGGGGGCAACCTCATCGACAGCGCCGAGCTCTATGGCGACGGACGCTCCGAGCAGGCCGTCGGCCAGTATCTGCACGGGCGAGGCGCGCGATCACAGTGGGTGATCCTGACCAAGACTGCCTCCAACCCCAAGCTGGTGCGCCCCGATTACATTTGCCACGCCGTGTTCAGGAGTCTCGAACGGCTTCAAACCGACTACATCGACCTGTACGTGCTGCATAGGGACGACCCAAGTGTTCCGGTTGGGGAGCTGGTGGACGCGCTGTGCTCATTGCGCGATGCAGGACGAATTGGCGCCTACGGCCTGTCCAATTGGTCCACCGCCAGGATAGACGAAGCCTTTCGATACGCACGATCGAGGTCCTTGACCGAGCCCAGCCTTTCCAGTCCGCATTTGGGATTGGCCACCCCCAAGGAACCTACTTGGGAGGGCTGTACCCATGCCACCGCCGAGGACATGAAGTGGTATGCGGATCACGACCTGGCCGTGTTCGGGTGGTCCAGTCAATGCCGGGGTTTTTTCGCCAAGGAATCGGGACCGCAACAGACGTCGATCCCGGATCTGGTGCGCGTCTATCACTCCGCCGATAATTTCGAGAAATTGGAGCGGACCCGGAAGCTGGCCAAGAGCAAGGGCATCGAACCCGTTCAAGTGGCGCTGGCTTGGGTTCTGCACCAGCAGGCCCCTACCGTGGCGCTGGTGGGGCCGAGGGACGTCGAGGAGCTTCGGGTTGCTATCGAGGCTGCAGAGGTGGAGCTCACTCCCGAAGAGGTGGCCTGGTTGGAATTACACTAGGTCCGAATTTGGCACCGCAAGCTGGCTCTAGGAATCGTCTTCGAAAATGATCGCCTGCGGGCCCGGAACGATCCCGGCGATGTCCGGATCGACACCCGGTTCGGTCGGGGGTCGATTGGCGCGATCGGCGCGACGGTGTTGCCTTTGCTCGGCCTTTTCGCGCCGTCGATCTTGGAGTTCCTTCTCGCGCTGGCGCTTCTTGGTGCTCGGATTATTGGCCATAGGCTAGTCTTCATCGCCTCTCGGGGGGCGTGGGCGCGAGGGCCGTAATCCCTACCGGAGTGCTTGGGTGGCTGGTACCCGTAGGGACGGCCGCAGGTTCGACCGCGCCGCCGCCGTGGGCCGAATCGCTACTCTCACTTTGCCCCCGAGGCCACCCCAGAGGTGCTGGGACTTGCCAACGACGCTGATTTTTCGCCTATTCAGCCGCGGAGTTCACTGCCGCTATCTTTTCGGCCGGGGCGACCGCGGCTCCGGTAGGTGGCAGAACGAACAGCTCGCGGGTCGTGAATCGGGTCTCTTCGACGAGGAGTTGGGCTCCGACTCGGGTCGTCGCATTGACGACGATCGGCGCCATCAGATTGACGGTCGCCGGTTGGCCCGGGGGAGCCGAGACCACTACCAGTACTGCGAGCTCCTCGGGTTCGCTGCCGAGCCCAGCCCGTTCCGCAATCCGCTCCACGGGAACGTCCGGATATTTCGAGCTCAGCAGATGCGCGGATACCACGGGAAGCGCCAAGTACGGAGTCTTGGTGGATTGGAGCCAGGCGACCGCACCAAGGTCGTCCTTCCTCACCAGCACGAAATCGGTTTCACCCGAAAACCCTATGATCCCGGCCGGAAAATGCAGCAGATCGGCCGTCTCGATTTCAATTTCGCCGAATCGTTCGCTGTAGATCATCATGGTACTGCTCCGTGAGTCCGCGCCGGAAAGTCTGTCGCTGTCGGGCGCAATTGGGTCGCCCTCGCTTACTGCAAGCTCGATGCCAGGATTGTCGGCGCTGGTCTCGCTGGCCTCGCGAGGCGCGGCAGCGGGAACCACCATGTATCGGGTCGTGCCGTGGCCGGCGGCGGATTCGATGTCCGCATAACCTCCCTGCCCAATGAGAAGAGACCTACATTGTGCCAGCGTGGTTCCGAGATCCGTCACGACTGCACCTTCCGACACCTCGCCGATATCGAGGTTTGCAAGTTGGCGCAGTTCGGTGTCGGAGAGCTCCGGACCCTGGTCAGAAACCGCCACCAGCACGTTTGCGCCGTGGCTCGCATAGGTCACCGACACCACGCCCTTCGGCGGCGAGGTCCGGAGCGCCTGGGCGATCAGCTGTTCGATGGCCGCTGTGACCAACGTCGGATCGACATTGGCCGCCAGCTGAGCCGGTCCCTCCTTGACGACGAGCACTCCAAAGGAATCAGCCAGGTCGGCTAACCGCGCTATCGCCGCCTCCGCCAGCTCATCGACTAGGACCGGGACCACGGTCAGGTCCATGGGCTGAGCCGCGGTCTGGTAGCAACCTATTGCGCCATCGAGAAGTGACGTGAGCTGACGACAAACGTCCACGGTATCGCGCGCCATGGTCAAGGACTCCGAGTCCACGTCCTTGCGAGACAGGGTTCCCGAAACCCATCGCAAGTTGGCCCTGAGCGCGTCCGCCAAGTTCTTGGCGTCGCGTGCGGCGGCCGTGCCTCGGGGTCGCCCTGCTGAATCAATCCGCCCATGGCCGGGCCTGGAGACCGACTCGGGAGGTGGGGCATCGGACAGTGAGGCTAGAAGGGACACTTTCGACTTTCCGTGGCCCTTTGAACGGCACCCTGCCGGCAACCTTGAGCGAGTACCCGAACCGGCCCAGGCCCCGCCATTGATTAGAGGTCGTTGCAGCAGGGGACTGAGCCAGTCCCGATAAATGATGGTCTCAGACGCGCCCGGTGCTCGCCAGCAGCTGAACCTGTGGCGCTCTGCCGAGCCGCGCACGGATTCGGTGCACTGCTTCGGAATGAAGTTGGCATACCCTGGATTCGGTGACCCCCAGGATCTCCCCGATTTCGCGGAGACTGCAGTCCTCCTGGTAATACAAGCCCAGGATCAGACGCAGCCGTTCCGGCAGCCGATCGATGGCCTCGCTCACCTGTTGCACGATCTCGCGCTTGGAGGCCAGGGTCTCGGGGGAGGCCGGCTCGGACAGGCTCTGCACGCTCTCGGTCAGCTCCAGGCGCGCCAGTCCAGCGTCAGCAATATCGCCGAGCAGCTGGTGATAGTCCTGCAGGGAGAGCCCCAGGCCGTCGGCGATTTCCTCCTCTTCCGGGGCACGGCCGAAACGCTGGGTCAGCTCGGCCGTGACGTCGCTGATACGTCGCGAAGCGCCCCGCAGCTTGCGGGAGAGCGGATCGAGGCTACGCAG
>Ga0210133_1000324_pt1 | contig 18304 bp, 9 predicted proteins | sample Joice_ThreeSqC_D_2_FD_184874 | JGI IMG/M metagenome (GOLD analysis project Ga0210133, IMG submission 184874) | Wetland microbial communities from San Francisco Bay, California, USA, that impact long-term carbon sequestration - Joice_ThreeSqC_D1... | ecosystem: Environmental > Aquatic > Marine >...
GCGACGGGCGGCAGCGCCACCACGGCAATCTCCAAGGACGGCGAGGTACTACTGAGCAACGCCGGCTTGACCGTGATCTCTTACGGCGGCTACCTGAACGGAGAATCGTTCCAGCAGGACGGCATTGTCAGCTTCAACGGCTACCAGTACGCGGCCTTCTGGAACACCAGCCGGCACGTGGTGCTGGGCAGGCGAGCCCTGCCCACCGGCGCCTGGAGCACCGTCGAGCTGACGGACTACACCAACAGTGCCGACGATGCCCATAACACCATCTCGCTCGGCATCTGCCCCGGCGACGGCACCTTGCATCTCTCGTTCGATCACCACGGGAACAACCTGCACTATCGCAAGTCCGTCGCGGGCCTGGTGACCAACCCAGCCACCGCCGTCTGGGCCGCGTCCAGCTTCCTGGCCGTCACCTCCGCCCTGGTGGGCAGCACCACCGTCACCCTGGTGACCTACCCGAGGTTCGTGACCGAGCCGGGCGGCAACAAGATGCTCTTCGAGGCCCGCATCGGCAGCAGCGGAAGCGGCGACGAGTACCTGTGGGAATACGACGGCGCCAGCCACGCCTGGACCTCGCTCGGCATGGTCATCAGCGGCACCGCTGACAGCATCAATGCCTATCCGCACGGACTGTCGTACACCAAGGGTGGCGCACGATTGCACCTATCCTGGTGCTGGCGAGAAACTCCGGACGCCTCCACCAATCACGACCTATTGTATGTGTGGAGCGACGACAACGGGCGGACGTGGAAGAACAATGCGGGCGCGACGGTCGGCACCACCGGATCGACCTATGTGACCAAGGGCTCGGCCGGAATCAAGGTCTGGACCATCAACCAAAACCGCGGGCTCATCAACCAGGAACACATGGCCGTCGACGGCACGGGCCGCGTGCACGTCCTGCTCTCCCACATGCCCGACGCACAGACGGACGACGCCAACTTCGACAGCGCGAGAACCAAGAGCCAGTTCTTCGACTACTTCCGAGACGCAAGTGGAACCTGGACCCGGGTGCCCATCGGATTGCCCGTCGTTGCCAATTTCCGCGGAAAGCTCGCCATTGCGAGCAGCAACAATGTCTACGCCATCCTGCCCGACCTGAGGATTGCAGCCGCAACTGCGTCCTCCAATTACGCCACCTGGGCCGTGCTCAGCAGCGCCGACTCCGGGCGCTTCTTCTCCGATCCACTCATCGATACCGCCCGCCTCGTCACAGAGGACAGATTGACGGTCTTCTACCCGCAGAAGAGCTCGGCCAACATCTACGTGCTCGACTACGCGATCAAGTAGATCGCTCCTTGCCCTCGCGAAACTCGCACCGCATCGCGATACCACGTATCCAGCGGTAGCCGATTTCTTCGCATGCCGGACGACTTCGATATCAGCCGGTGAAAGCCAACTGCCACTCCAATCTCCGTCGGAAATCCGCCTTCAAGGTGCCCCATCGACGAATATCCCACTGCGCGTTATATCTTCTACCGCATCGCGCTCCTGTGGTGCAAAGACACACATGCTCCGTCTTCCGATGGAACCCTTGCCCCAAGGAAACTGGTATGTTGCGCCCAGATCGTACGGACTGCTGGCAGGCTCCGCTTCTCGCACCTGAGGCAATTTCCAATGACAATAGACTGCACCAAGAACGCGGTTATTCGTGGTCGCTTTGTGGGTCGGGTAGCAATTACGGGCCTTGCAGCGTTTCTTGTCATGGGTGGACTTGCTTGCACCTCGGCGGCCATCGAAAACGCCGGTAGCTCCGGCGGGACGGGGAAGGCAGGCGCGGGCGGCTCCCAAGGAGGCGCGGGCGGAGGAGGCCCGGTCATCAAGTTCGACGCCGCCGCCGTGTCCACCGGCGGTGCCGCCGGCTCGTCGGGGGCGTGCAACAGTACCAGTACGGCAGGTTGCAAAGCCCAAGCGCCCGATGGCTGCGGCGACGGCGTCAACAACCAAGGCGGCATCGAAGCGTGCGACGACGGCAATGTGGTTCCCGGCGATGGCTGCAACGGCGTCTGCAAGATCGAACCGAACTGGGACTGTCCGAAGGACATCACGCTAGGCCCCTGCACGAAGAGGATCATCTGCGGCGACGGCGTCATCGGCGCCGGCGAGGTTTGCGACGACGGCAACTCCGACGACGGCGATGGCTGCAGCGCGGACTGTTCGGTCCAGGATGCCGCCTTCAACTGCGTCGCGGGACAGCCGTGTGTTCGCGTTTCCCAGTGTGGCAACAAACGCATCGAGCCCGGCGAGGACTGCGACGACGGAAATGCCGACGGCGGTGACGGCTGCAACAGCAGCTGCAAGCTCGAGGGTGGCTTCGTCTGCCCCACACCCGGCCAACCGTGCAAGGAAGCCCCTCGCTGCGGCGACGGCGTGGTCCAGACCAGCAGGAGCGAAGTGTGCGACGACGGCAATCAGAAGGATGGTGACGGTTGCTCGGCTGACTGCAAGACCAAGAACGCGGGCTGCACCTGTACCCCGGGCCAACTCTGCGTCTGTCCCGTCGTCAAGTGCGGCAATGGCGTGGTCGAGGGCACCGAAAGTTGCGATGACGGCAATACCGCGAGCAATGATGGCTGCACCAGCACCTGCAATCTCGAGAGCGGTTACGAGTGCCGCGTGCCGGGCAAGAAGTGCACCCCGAAGTGCGGCGACGGCAAGATCATTGGCAGCGAAGCCTGCGATGACGGCAATTCAGGAAGTGGCGACGGTTGTACCAGCACGTGCCAGATCGAACCCGGGGCGACCTGCCCCACCCCCGGCGAGGCGTGCACCAAGGCCGTGTGTGGTAACGGGAAGGTCGAAAGTGGCGAGCTGTGCGATTGCGGCACGGATGCGAGCGCGCTGCCAGCCGACTGCAAAGCCGTGAATGGTCTCTTCTATGGCGACGGCAAAGGCTGCTCGAAGACCTGCACCAAGGAGCCGACTTGCCTGGATTCCAGCGGCAAGACGCAGGCCTGCACCTCGACTTGCGGCGACGGCAACCTCGATCCAAGCGAGGACTGCGACGACGGCAACGGACTCGACGGCGACGGTTGTTCATCGAAGTGCCAGGCCGAAAACGGTTTCACCTGCACGACCGCGACCCAGCAAGACTCCTCGACCTGCCAGTCGGGTTCGGGACAGTGCCTGGAGCTACCCATCGTCTATCGCGACTTCCAGCCCGAGAACACGGCCTCGGGCGGCCACCCGGACTTCCCCTTCCTGGGCACGAGGTACAACGGCTCGAAGAGCTCGACCACGGTCTGCGTCCCCAACTCGGGCGGTCCGGGCAAGGGCAACGACTCGACCACGCGCTGCTGGGGAATCGTGGCCAACGCCCTGCTCAAGGGCAAGCCGCAACCCGGCGCGACAACGACCTGCGCTTGCCAGTACAGTGACTGGAACATCGCCAATTCGGGCCGCATCCAGGGCAACTACACCCAAGCCGCCAATGACAGCCCGCTTTCCGACGGCAACGGCGGCTTCCTCGGTGGAACCGCCGGCGCCACCGTCAACACGACGAGCACGGGCGGCCCCTACACCGGCACGCTGACCGGGTACACCAGCAGCAGTCCCGGCGGCCCCGTGTGGAAGGGCTCGGCGCCCGCGTACAAGAATGCCACCAGCTTCAACCAGTGGTTCAATGACGACCCCTCGGTGAACAAGACCTTCACGGCAGTTCTCGAGCTGTCGTCCATCGGTTCGAACGTCTACCAGTACGCCAGCCAGTCGCACCTGGCCCAAGGAGGCTTCTTCCCTCTCGATACGCTCAATCCCGGCCAAGCCACCCTGTGCAACCTGTGGCCGTACTGGAACCACGGCAATGGAAATCCGTTCTGGACGACCTGCGCGGGCGATCAATACCTCTTCACGCCGCGAGTGACCGAGGCCGACTGCGTGGCCGGCGATACCCTGGAGGATGGCTGCTGGGTGACGGCGGTCCCAGGGGTGAAACACGACTCCTACTTCACCGACGAGGCAAGGTACTACTTCGTCTACGACGGGACCAACGGCATCTCACTCAGCTTCTACGGCGACGATGATCTGTTCATCTTCATCAATGGCGTGCTGGTTCTCGATCTGGGCGGTGTCCACCAGCAACTTCCCGGCAAAGTCACCGTCACCGGCAGCCCTGGCGACGCCGATGTCACCGAGGGCGGCTGTCTGGATGCGGCGGGCAACATCGTCGGCGTCACGGCCGGGGCGACGGACTGCGCGCCCACGAACGGAACCATCGTGCCGGCCGCGACCCCGGCTGATTTCCGCAAACGCACGGTGACCCTGGGCCTCGTCACCGGCAAGGTCTACGAAATCGCCATTTTCGGTGCTGACAGACACCCGCCGGAGTCGAACTACCAGCTCACGCTCCAGGGATTCACCACCAAGAAGTCCGAGTGCGTACCGACCTGTGGCGACGGCGTCGCTGTCGGGGGTGAAGAATGCGACTGTGGTGACGGTTCGGGTACCGCCCCTACGAGCTGCCTTGGCCCCAACGGCAGCCCGGCGTACAACGGCTGCACCTCGGAATGCAAGTACGGCGGCTTCTGCGGTGATGGCGTGGTCAGCGACGGCGAGGACTGCGACAACGGCGACAACACCGACGATTATGGGTCGAGCTCGGGCTGTGCCCCCGGCTGCAAGACGCCGGCGCGCTGCGGGGACGGCACCGTCCAAACGGACTACAGCGAAGAGTGCGACGACGGACCCAACAACTCGACCAGCACGGATCCGACGGTGGCCTACGGGGTGTGCATGGCGGACTGCCAGCGCGGCGGCTATTGCGGCGACGGCCAGACCAACGGCACCGAGGAATGCGACGACGGCGCCAACGACGGTACGTACGGGACTTGCACTCCCGAGTGCACGCTGGCACCGAGGTGCGGCGACGGGACGATTCAGGCCGACTACGGTGAGGAGTGCGAGCCCACCATGTCCAACGATCCCGATTGTACCGACGCGTGTCGTTTCCCCGGTGGCTGTGGCGATGGAAAGATCGAGTCGCCCGAACAATGCGACGACGGCGCGCAGTTCAACACGGGTGACTACGGCGGCTGTGCACCCAGCTGTATTTTCGCTCCACGCTGCAATGACGGCATCAAGAACGGCCCGGAGGAGTGTGACGACGGGGTCAACGACGGCTCCTACGGCGGCTGCACGCCCCAGTGCAAGCTAGCCCCCCACTGTGGCGACGGCATCCTCAACGGTTCCGAGGAGTGCGACCACGGTTCTGACAATGGCTTGGATGGGGCATGCTCGACAGCCTGCAAGAACATCCTGTACCTGCCACCCTAGTGCCGGGTCGACATTACGGCTCGCATTCCGGCAGGCGACAACGCTCTCCACCGTCTCGAATAGCACGGCTCGGGACCGGGATGCGCTACTACCTGATTTCGGCCAACGACTTCCTGCCCGGCTCTTCTCTGCCGTGCAAACTCGACAGCGGTTGGCCCGCGTACGAAGCCACGAAATTCTCGCGGCTCGCTTCTGTCAGCTTCATCCGAAGTAGTCGCCCGAGCCCGGGCAAGGATGGACGTCGTGGTCATGATGCCCTCCGACCACGAGCGTGATCGCGGGCGCTCGGCGGTTTCCTGGCGGATCTCGACGACCAAGGATAGGGTTCTCTGCGTGGCTCCATCCCTGACCGAACACCTGAATCGCCTCCGCGTGCAAGCCAGGATAGGACGAAGACAACCCGTTTTCGTGTTGTTCGCCTGCGCTCTCGCTTGGTTGCCGGCGACCGCGCAGGCAGGCCCGGTGCAGCTGACCCAAGATGACGTCGCGCTCGCGGTTTACGATTCAGCAGACGGAACCACGTGGGACGCGCTGCCGACAAATATTCTTGCTGGCCTCTACGGCCCCCACCGATGCCTGTGCCCCAATAGCGTCTCGGTTGCGCTCCAGCTAACGGCGGCGGGCCAGAGCCACCTCGGTTCCTCGACCATCTCGGTCAACCTTCTTCTGGGGGCGAGCTGCCTTACCTCACCTGAATCGTGTGCCCCGATTGGGCAGGCGAGCTTCTCCGCCACCCAGTCGGCCAAGGCACCCAGCTTCAGCAGCAGTCTCATCTTTCAGGCCGCAGCGGGCGGCGCCGCGGTGGACTGCGCAAATTTGGCGGCGGGTTCCACGACCGCGTGGGCAGTCCTCGCCCAGGACGGAGTCGCGCTGCCCTTCGCGCTCACCGTCGACTTCCCGGTGACGGCAAACATCGCCGCCGCACCGAGCGCCGTCACGGTGCAGCCCGGGAATCAAGGCCTGCTCGTTTCCTGGACGCCGCCATCGGACACATCGCTGGTTGCGGGCTATCAGGTGATCTGCCTTCCTCGTCCCGCCGTCGCCTCGACTGCTGGCTACGACAGCTGCGGGCTTGTCAGCGATGTGGGCAGCGCGTTCCTCACCCCGGCCGACCCGACCGAGATCTGTTCCGACCAGGTTCCGGCAACAAACACCTCGGTCCGCCTGGCAGGGCTCGTGAACGGTACTCCGTACACCATCGCGGTGATCGCCATCGACCCGACTGGCGGCACGAGTGCGATCTCCCCACTGGCCGTGGGCACACCGCAACCAACCATGGGATTCATCGATAAGTACAAGGAAGCTGGCGGTGCGGCGGGTGGGTGCTCGCTTCTACCACCGCCGCCTTCTGGCCGTGCCGGGCTGCTGTGGCTAGCCGCTGCCGCAACCGTGTCGTTTGTAACCTTGCGATATCTGCGAAGGGTGCGACGCGGGCGGCGCGGGGCAACTGGTGGTGGAGCGCCCGCGTTCGCCCTGCTCTTCTTCCTGGGCGGCACTGCGCAAGCAGAAGACGCTCAGGTCAAACACAGCGACGACTGGGCCGTCGAGTCGCCCGCACCACGCCTGTCTTCGCAACCCGATTGGGGCGTCGAGCTTGGACTCTCGCTGTATCGACCGGCTGTCGACAGCGAGTTCGGCAACGGGGTCCAGCCCTTCGCCGACACCTTCTCGAATTCTCGCCACCTCATGTCGGAGGCGGAGCTTGCCCGCTACCTGGGTCACCGCTTCGGAACCTGGGGCGTGGGGCTTCGCGCGGGCTACTACAAGGTGAGCGGCCCCGCCTTTCTGGCCGACGGCATCACGCGCAGCGGGGACGAGACCGGACTACGACTCGTACCCTTGTCGCTCTCCCTGTTCTACCGGGCCACTGGGCTTGCCGGCTTGAAGCGGGTGCCCCTTATCCCGTACTTCAAGGCCGGGCTGGACGGCGTGGTGTGGACGGCTACGACCACGGGCAGTGCTTCCCGTAGCGGATTCACGCCAGGATGGCACGCTGCCGCGGGCACGATCCTCGGCCTCAACTTCCTTTTCGGTTCGGCCATCGTGCCTGGGGCCATCGCGGACCCCTGTGCGCTTTTCTTCGAATGGGACTACGCAGCGATCAACGGGCTGGGATTCGGCAATACCCTGCGCGTCGGCGACAGCACATGGTTCGCGGGCATCATGTTCGACTTGTGATCCTACCGCGCATTTGCATCCGGGAAGGTGACACTACCGTCATGTAGCTTCGCCGGATCGTCGCGCTCCAGCGCGGGCCAGGTGGCGGGGCTGCTGTCCGCCAAGGTCCAGGCGCTTACGCGGGTGGCGACGGCCAAGAACGAGACGCGGTTACTCGGAGAATGATGCGGACGACAATGCGTCGGTGGTGCCACGCTTGCCCTGCTTGTGGCACGGCGACCCATCGAGGATCGAGGTGCGGGCTCGCCGGCCATTCGCCTTTCTGGGACAGTCTGTCTCGCGTGGCAACTTGCCATGGTTCCGGCTCTGCACGAGGACCGAAGGCATTGGACCTTTTGTTGGCATCGGTGATGCACATCCTCGATGTGACTTGAACGTTTGGAGAAATAGAAACGCGCGCCGAGCGTGAGCGGCTTGGCGCGAGAAAGGAGCTATTCCAATGGATATCGACGACAACCCGAAGCCCGATGTGAAGAGGTGGGCCTTGCCCAGAAGTAAGCTGAATACGGTCATTGGCAGCGTTGCGGTCCTGGCGGTCGGCATACTCGCGGGATGGGTCTTCACGAGCTACGAGGCTGGAATCCTGCCGGCTGAGGCTGCGCTGACGAGCGCGAAGAGCCAGTTCATCCCGGTGACGGTTTCCGTGCCGGATCCGGCCGTCGGAATGAAATCCATTCCCGGAGAGTCGCCACATGCGGCGCCCACCGCGGCGCTTCCAGCGGCTTCCGGAGGGCCGGAGCGACACATGTCGGCGGTGGTGGGGGGCATGTGCTCGTTGGACAGGCCGGTGACTTCCTGAGCGGAGAATTGCAGGTCAGGGACGGCCGGGCGCGCAGGCGAACGGCGCGGGCGGAGGCGCTTGTTAGGTCATGGTCCGTGACCGGTTGCCTGCTACGATACGAGACCCATGGCCGGAACACCGGATCTGCTCGTTCTGGGCCACGTCACTTGCGATGACTTCGGCGGCGAGCTGCGGCTCGGCGGCGCGGCCGCGTATGCGGCACGCGCGGCCGCGGTGCTCGGCATCGACACTGCCCTGGTGACCGTGGCGCCGCCCGGATCGCCCCTACTTGCGCCGCTCGCGGCTACGCCTGGTCTGTCCTTGCACGTCTCGCCGAGTGAGGTGATGACGACGTTCGCGGTGGACTATCGCGGCCCGAGTCGCCGTCTGGTGCTGCGCACGACCGCCCGCTCCCTGACCCTCGCCGATGTCCCGCGGGCCTGGCGTTCACCTCGCGTCGTCTGCGTCGGTACTGTCTTCGGCGAATGCGACCGGGCCCTCGTGGACGCCTTCTGTGGTGCGCACGTGATGGCAGCGTTGCAGGGCTGGCTACGACGCCGGGATCCGAGCGGCGCCATCGAGCCGGCGCTCTCGCCCGAGGCACTCGACCCGCCCGCGTCCTTGCGCAGCGTCGTGCTGTCGGAGGAGGATCATCCCACGGCGGAGGACATCGCCGCCCGATTCGGCGCTCGCGGCATCTTCGTCGCCCTGACCCGTGGGCGCCAGGGAGCCACCATCGCGTATCGAGGGCAACGTATCGAGATCCCCGCCGCTCCGGCCGAGGAAGTGGATCCGACCGGGGCCGGCGACGTCTTCGGCCTGGTCTTCGGGCTAGCGCTTGCGTCGGGATGGGATGCCGCTGAAGCCGGCCGCCGCGCGGCCCTGGCGGCGGCGCGGGTGGTGGAGGGACCGGGCCTGGGCCGCCTGGCCGAGCTCGAAGAAGCCGCTTCTTGGCGACACGATCCGGGCGGCAAGTCGCCCCGGATCGCATAGGCCGCGGTAGCCGCGTCCGCAGACGGTGACGAGGACCCACGAAGCCAGCGTCCTGGTCCAAGACGGTTCCGCGCTCGCCAAATTCGTCAGTCAGCGCTTTGCAGGATTGTCGCTCAATTTCGATCTACTGGGCGATCGCACCGAGGAACATGGCGATGTCGTCGTGTAGCTTCGCCGGATCGTCGCGCTCCACCGCGTGCGATGTCGCGTACCGGGGCGACACCACGGTCCGTTCGGTTCCATCGGTGTACTGTACCAGCAGCGTTCCGTCGACTGGTTCTGTGACCTGGCGGACAGACGGATAGCTCGCCAGGGTCGGCAGCAAAGCCGGGCCAAACACCACCAGATCGTAGGCAGCACGCGAGACGAACGTGGGTAGGTAGCGGAGGTCCTCTACCAGCACATCGCCATAGCTCGCCTGCACAGGATCGATGGCAAGGCCGGCCGCCTGGGATGCGAAGAACACCATCCGCGCCTCCTCGTTCAATGCCACGAAATAGGCGTCCCACGGTTCGATGGCTCCCCATTGTGCTGGCAGGCCGCCCTGCGGGTACGCGAGCCCCTGCCCGATGTCGGCGAACCGGTAGGCACCAGCGCGGACGGCAAGGATTCCGGCCAGGGTTGGCGTCGCGACGTCGAACAACGCTGCGAGCGCTCCCGGGTCGAGGGCCAGGGCGGTCACCGCGGCGGTGTGCTGGCTGAGCCAGTCGCTCGGCGCGCGGATGTCGTAGATGCTGCGTCCTGCTGCCGCGACGAAACCGAGGGCGTTGTCCCACGGAACGCAAGGCGCGGGCCGCGTGCTGCAACGCTGGTAGGCATAGCCCGTCTGCGCCGCAACCTCGTCGAGAATCGAATTCGGAAGCTCCAGCAAGGCTCCGGCCACATCATGCTGCCGCTGGCCAGCGAACCAGGGCTCGACGAGAATCTGTCCGCGCAGCCATGTCGCCACCGCGGGGGGCGTGGGCTGACCATCGCCGAAGTTTGTCTGGAAGTAATTGCGAACATCCACCGAGAGGGAGGGTGACACGAACCGCCGCGTCCCGGCCTCGTACTCCGGTGCGAAGAGCAGAAAGCTCGACATCAGGCTGGCCCGCAAGCCGCCGTAGCTTTCGCCCAGGAAGTAGATCTCACGATTCGCGAGCGCGGGGTGCGCGCCGAGGAAGGACAGCAGTCCTTCGAGCAGGTCGGCGGCGTCTCGGTAGGGGTTGTAGTTGGCGGCCGACAGCTCGGCCACACGGGCCGAGTCGATCGCTGGGTCGGCGAGCGTCGAGTAGGAAAAACCAGCTTGCCGGGGATCCAGGTAGAGCAAGTTGGCGACGTCGGCGAGGGAGGAGGCATTGGGGACCAAGCGGATGCCGGACGATAGGTCTAGCCTCTGCCCGGCCGTTCCGTACGCCATGACGAATAGGCTGCTCGCCACCGGGCCCCCCGCGTGAAGTACCAGCAGCGGCGCCCGTTCGGGCACCACGGTGGCCGGGTGAAAGCTGTAGAACAGGCGCGTCGGCGAGGATTGAAGTTCCAACCCATCGAAGCGATAGGTGTCGGCCGGCACGTCCAAGAAACCCACCTCCGCCGAAAGAAGCGGACTGGCGCCAGGGGATTGCGCATCGTCTACGCCACAACCGAGTGACAGCCCCGCGATGAGAAGAACGGCCAGGCTTCGTGGCATTCCGTCAAGGAGAATACCCCACGGTCCGGACAATGGCGGCGCGCGCCGACCGCCGTTCGCGTAAGCGCAACCCTGTGGGGTCACGCTGCTGGCCCGACCAAGTGTGCGATGCAGATCGAACGCTCGGCCAGCTCACGACCGTAGTCCGTCCACGTGCCCTTGCCCCAGTAGCGGTAGCAAGAGGTTTCGGCGGCAAGAAGATGGAAAAGAGCGTTTCGGTAGCGAGCGTCGCCGGGGGCCAGAACTTGCAGGATTCTCTGGGCGAACAACGCGCTGGCCCGCTCCATGGGACGAAGCACGTCGTCGTAACCGCGCACCCACGAGACGTTGTTCGTCCACGATCCACCTTCGACGTGGAAGCGGGCATCCTCGGCCGCGAGCTCGGCAATGACCGCGGCGAGTCTTTCGGGGCCCCAGCCTGCTTGATAGCGTTGCCAGATTCGATGGTGAAAGATCGGTTGGATCGAAGGGAAGTCTTCCTCGTGGATGCCCGCCGATTCAAGATAGTCGAGGTACTCGCTCACGTTGAGCGGCGGCACCTCCGAGCCGCTGGCCTCGCGCATGACATCCATGAATTTGGATGGGAATTCGTTCATCATCACCCCGCCGTTCTCCCCATCCGCGATCTGGGTCACCAGGCGGGGTATGCGCTTGCCGGCCAGCTCCGTCGTCCCGGCGCTCCTGGCCTCGTAGTACGGCTGCATTTGCCCCACTAGCTTGGTATCGCTGCCATGGGTCTTGACGATGGCGACGATCGAAGCCGTCTCGCCCTCGGTGTTCTTCACCACCAGGCGATGCGGAACGTGCTTTTCCCGAAGCGCGGCGCCGTCCTCGACACGTTCGACGGTGTGCTCTTGCACCAGCACCCAGCGGTAGCCGCAATCGCGCAAGATCTTCACGAAGGCATAGGCGACGTCGGGTTGGTTGGGCAACGCCATTTCGGACGGCGAGAAGCCTTGCAAGCGCGAAAGGGCGGGCAGCCCGAAGATTGCGGCGAAGTGATGCTGGAAGGCTTGCACGTGAAGCCGAAAATCCTGCACGGGCGTGGACGGCGCCACCGCGTGTCCCCAGGGTGCGCCCAGCCATTCCACGCATCGGGCATACTCCGGATTCTGGGCCAGTGGAACCAGGGCGTCGAACACGTCGTGAAGCCCCATGGCGCGCAATCCGTAAAGTAGCGTTCCCGAATACTCGAGCATGATGCGCGGCTGCTTGCCCTCGCGCACGAGCGCCGGAATGAATTCCCCCATCCGCTTGTAGCACCAGTGAAAGACGCCAGCGTTGTGGTTATCCCCCTCGTGCGGGTTGTCCATCATGCGCTTCAAGTTGCTGACGATAGCCGCGTTGCCAAGCTCGGATCCCTCCGCGAGGACGAGCGGCTGGTGCATGTGAAGGGCGCAGGCGAATCCCGCACGAATGCGCGGAAAGTCGATAGCGCCCTCCAGGTGCTGCGCGACGCGCGGCCGCTGCAAGACTTTCCGAATCTTCTCTTCGCTGCCCGAAAGGTTGGGAACACCGTCCACGGTTTCGGGCAATTCGGAGCTCATGGGCTCAAGTCTAGCGGCATTCGTGCCGGTAGGAGCGCCCTACCCGCGCCGCCGCATCGGCAAGAGCGCGTCAGGAAGCGTTGAATCTTCATCAGCAACGTAGCCAAGACCTCTCGCCTCTTGGCGAAATGCGCCTGGTTTCGCGGACCCATTCGCTGGCACTGGCGTTGCAGTGGCGTGCGCCGTGCGTCCCCGCTGTGGACTTTCCAAACCGAAAGCGAGCCCATGAAGATCGGCATCGTCAGCGAATACTACTACCCGACGCTGGGCGGGATTCAGGAGCACATTCATCACTTCGCGACCGCGGCACGCAGGGCCGGTCACGATGTGCGCATTATTTCACCGACGGTGCACGACCGCCTGTCATCCACGTCCCGCGCCGCGAACACCGCCGACCGAGACGCCAGAAGCGACGAGGAAAACGGCGTCATCCGCATCGGGCATTCCTTGCCACTGCTGTCCGGGGGTTCCCTGGCCCGTGCATCTGTCGGCGCCGATCTTTCCCGGCGCATGACCGAGGTGTTGCGGGCCGAGCAGTTCGATGTCTTGCACGCCCACTCACCGCTCATGCCCACCCTGCCGCTTCTCGCGCTTCGTGCCTCGGATTGCGCCAACGTCGGGACCTTCCACAGCGATTTTGGTCGAAGCATCCTCTACTCGACGCTCGGCCGCTCCATACAGCGCTACATCCAACGCCTCGATGTGGCCATTGGCGTCTCCGAGACCGCCCTTCGAGGCATCCGGCGGTATTTCAAAGCTCCCTTCCGAGTGGTCCCGAACGGCGTGGACGTGTCGATGTTTTCCGCGGGACGCCGGCGGCCGGAATTCGACGATGGTCGCCTGAACGTGCTGCACGTGGGGCGATTCGACCCGCGCAACGGCGTGGATCGAGTCATCGAGGCGTGGATTGGCGTTCGTAGAGCTGGCCGCGACGCCCGCCTGATCCTGGTCGGCGACGGGCCGCTGAGCCCGGCATACCAAGCGATGATCCCGGCCGACCTTCGCGGCGATGCCCATTTCGTGGGTTTCGTCGAGAGTGCCGAACGCCCCTCCTATTACGCCTCTGGCGACGTTCTTCTCTGTCCCGCGGTGGGCGGGACCTTTGGCATCATCGTGGTGGAGGCCATGGCAGCGGGATGCGCGGTCGTCGCGGCCGACACGCCGGGATTCCGCAACGTCATGAAGGATGGCGACGAGGGCTTCCTGGTCGATCCGTCGCTCGACGCGGTTTGCGCGATGCTGGCCCAACGCACGTGCGAGCTGCTCGAAGATGCCTCGTTGCGACGGCGCTGTGCCGACGCCGGCCGCAAGACCGCGGCGCGCTTCGACTGGCCGATCGTCGCCCGGCAGGTCCTGGCGATCTACGGCGAGATCCTCGGCAGGAGTAGCCAAGAAAGGCTAGCCCAATGACCGAGAGTTCCTCGTTGGCAGGCAGACGGCGTCCCGGTTGGGCCAACCCTTGGACCCTTGCCGTTCTCTGCGTCGCCCTTCGTGCGGTATCGCTCGTGCGTTCCTGCCTATCGGACGACGAGGCGATCTATGCCGTGGTTGCCCGGGAAATGCTAGCCGGGCGCGTTCTGTATCGAGACGTCGTCGACCACAAACCACCGCTCATCTATGCGATCTACGCTGTCACGCAGTGGCTAGGCGGGCCTTTGGGCGGGATGTTTCTGTTGCATCTCCTGACCATGGGCGTGGTTTTGGCGACCGCGATCCTGCTAGGTCGCATCGTTCGTCAGTTCGCCGATTCGAGATCAGACCAGCGAGCGCCCTTCTTTGCGGCGCTCCTTTACGTCGTGTTCACCACCACGCTGCTTTCCTTCGATTCGCTGGCGGCGAACTGCGAGTTGTTCATGATGTTGCCGCTCACGGGCTCCGCTCTGCTGTTCTTGCGGGGCGCCGCTGGCCCCCGACCGAGGCTTCTGCTCGGTGCGGGAGCCCTGGTGGCCGTTGCCATGTGTTTCAAGTACCAGGCCGGCATCCAGTTGGTTCTCTACGTCGGCACCTTGCTGGTCATGCACCGTAAACAAATTGGCGGCTGTCTGCTGGCGTGCCTGGCCATGGGCTGCGGGCTGGCGCTGGTTCTGGGCGCAGGCGTGGCAATCCTGCGATGGAGCGACTCTCTCGACGCCGCGTGGTTCTGGTTTCGCTTCAACTTCTCCTACATCCGAACGGGCTTTGCCCCGCTCGAAGCAGCCATGCGCGCGGCCACCCGCGTTTCCTTCGTCGCGGTCTCGGCGGCGTTCCTGTGGATCCTCGGGTTCGCGGCGGCGCTCCAGTCGGCGCGGCCGTCCGGGAACGACAAGGCCAGCATGTTCCCTCGCTTCGCCGCCATGTGGCTGGCCGTGAGCTTGCTCGCGACTGCCACGGGCGGCCGCTTCTTCGGCCACTACTTTCACCAGATGACCGCCCCACTCGCCGTGCTCGCGGCACCGGCCGCGGCACGTCTGTGGCGTTCGCGGCGGCTCGTCGTGATGGCCGCGGTTGGCTTGCCGGCGATGATCTTCTTCGGCATCGGGATCTTCCAGGGGCAAGTCATGGCGGCGGCGGGTCATCCCCAGCCCGACATCAAACGCCTGGCACGCTTCATAGACACCCAAGCGCGCCCCGAAGACAGCCTGCTGGTTTGGGGCAACCTGCCCGTCCTGTACTTCGCCGCCGAGCGCCCCCTCGGCACGCGATTTGTCTTCTCCAACTACATGACCGGACTTTCACCCGCCACGCCGTCGCAGTCGGATCCCCTGGCGGATGCGTCGCCCAACATCGTTCCCGCGAGTTGGGGCATGTTCGAAAGTGACCTGGCAACGCGAAGGCCCCGTGTCGTCGTGGACACCTCGCCGGGCAACCTTGCGGAATACGGCAAATTCCCGCCCGCGCGCTTCCCGCGCTTCAACCGGATCCTCGCGCGCGATTACATCCAGATCGGCGAGCTCGCGGGGGCCCGGATCTTCACACGTCGAGAGCCCCCCTTCAGGTGGGCGAGGTGCCCATGAACCCCTCGGCCAAACAAGATGCTCTTCCTTCGGCAAGACTGCGTGCCTATGTTGGCTTTCTCTCCCGCCACGATCTGTGGATCTCGGCAGGCGCGTTGGTCCTCTTCGTCCTGGCCTTGCTGACTGCTCTGCGTCTGGAGCTTCGCTCGGACTTCACGGAATTGCTCCCGCAGGACGATCCGGAAGTGTCACAGCTGAAGGATCTAGCAGATCGCATCGGCGCCCCATCGAACCTGATCGTCGCGATCGAAGGACCCGATCCCTCGGACAACGAACACTTTGCCGACGCCCTTGCCCAGAATCTGAAACCGCTGGTAGGCACGGATCTTCGTGCCATCGACTACCGAGCTGACGCCAGCCGCCCCTTCTTCGAGCACAACCAGGCGCTCTACGCCGATCTCGTCGACCTGGAGCGTATCGATGACGACCTCGGAAAGTTGCTTGCGTCGAAGAAGAACCCCGCGCTGCTCACCTTCGCGGATTCCGACAAGGGTGAGGAGGCCGATGATCCAGCCAAGGATCTCGGCCTGCTCAAGGCCAGGCTCGAACAAAACAAGAAGCGGGCGGCGTTTCCCTCGGGATACTACGAAAGCAGCGATCGCACTCTGCTGGCGATGATCACGTGGACCGCTTCGGACGGTACAGGTGATTCCTCGGGCTTTCGCATCCGTGACGAGGTTCAGAAGATCATCGACCGAACCAGCCCAGCGTCCTTCGGCCGGGTGACGGCGCACCTCACCGGGGACGTCGTGAGCGCGATCGAAGAGCACGACGCGCTCAAGTCCGATATCGAATGGGTCTCCCTGCTCTGCATCGTGCTGGTGCTGCTGGTCATCACGGCCTATTTCCGCAGCGTCGTGGCTCTCGGTTACATCTTCTTCCCGACCCTGCTCGGCGTCGCGCTGGCGTTCGGCATCACCGCCGTGACCATCGGCTACCTGAACACCAGCACGGCCTTCCTGGGTTCCATCATCGTTGGCAACGGGATCAACTTCGGCATCATCCTTCTGGCACGCTACCGCGAGGAGCGCGCGGCCGCCCCCTTGGGCTTGCCCGCGGACGCCATGGCACGAGCCATGGCCGCGACCATTCGGCCCACCCTCGCCGCCGCCCTGGCCGCGGGCATCGCTTACGCTAGCCTGACCTTGACGGGCTTCCGTGGTTTTCGACAGTTCGGGTTCGTGGGTGGCATCGGCATGCTGCTTTGTTGGCTGGCGACCTACAGCTACTGTCCGGCACTCATTCTCCTGGTGGAACGCCTGCGCAAGCGGCAACCCAAGGCGCGATCGCGTACAAGCCACGCCTGGGTTGCGGGTGCCGAGGGGCTCGCGCGACAACGCAATCTCCTTCTCGGGATCGTCGCCGTGACGACCGTGGCAGCGACTTGCCTCGTCGCTCCGCTGGTGCGCAACCCGTTCGAGTACGATTTCTCCAAGCTGCGCAACCAGCACAGCCGCAAGCAAGGCGCGGGCGATCTCTACGTGCGGGTCGGCAGAATCTTCTCGCAGGACATCGCGCCCATCGGGGTCGCCCTGCTCGCCACCCCGCAGGATGCCGCCCTCTTCGACGAGGCCATCCTGAAGAAGGATTGTGCTGACGGCCTCACGCGCGCCCATTCGGATTTCGCGGCCAACCCGGAGACGCTCGCGCGCGAGTGCGCGAGACGCGTGGCGGTCGGCGAGCCCACGGGGGGATTGCTTTCGGCGGTCACCACCGTCTTCGATTACCTACCCAAGGATCAGGACGCCAAGCTCGCCTTGATGGCCAGCATTCGCCGGAGATTGGCCGATCCAGCGCTGGAGATGCTCTCCGAGGAGAACAGGAAGCAGCTGGCCGAATGGACGCCACCCGCGGATCTGCACAAGCTGGCGCCGGCGGATCTGCCGGAGGCACTTGCGCGACGATTCCGGGAGTTGGACGGTACCGTGGGTCGCGTGGCGCTGCTGTATCCGATACGGGTGTGGGCCAATTGGGATGGTCACAACCTCATCCGGTTGTCCGACGTCATGAAGAACGTCCAATTGTCGAGCGGCCATGTCGCATCCGCCTCGGGCCACACCTCGCTATTCGCGGCCATGCTCCGGTCGATCGCGCACGACGGCCCCATCGCCACCCTGGCCGCGATGATCGGGGTCGTCCTCATGGTGGTGCTTCTCTTCAGAAGCGCGCGCAGCTCCGCCTTGGTCCTCTTGTCGCTGGCGGTAGGCGTTGCGTGGATGGCTGGCGCGGGCGCCGCGCTACACATGAAATTGAACTTCCTAAACTTCGTCGCGCTGCCGATCACCTTTGGGATCGGGGTGGACTACGCGGTGAACATTCTCGCGCGGCTGACCGCCGAACGCCCCGAGCGGCATGCGCACGCCCTGGCAGAAACCGGCAGCGCCGTGGCGCTCTGTTCATCGACCACCATCATCGGCTACAGCTCGCTGCTCATCGCATCGAACGGCGCGCTGGTGTCCTTCGGGAAGCTCGCGGTCCTGGGCGAAGTGGGGTGTCTGCTTGCGGCCGTCCTGCTCATCCCCGCCGCTATGAGCCCCTACCGGGCACGTCGGGCGGACAGGGCGCTGACGTCGACGTGAGCGGCGGCCTGGTGCGTGTCAGAAACCTACCAGCGCCACGACTACCGCCCACCTCGATCCACCACCGGGTGGATCGAGAACAGCACCCCGAGCCCGCGGAAACGCGCCTCACCATTCGGGATTGCACGCCTGTTCAATTGACGTCCCCGGTTCGTGACGGTGGCAGGCCGATTGCACTGAAGCCACGTGGAGCCATGAACCATCTGAAGGAGGCCCCATGACACTTCGCCGAGTTACACGAACGTGGGCGTTCGCGCGCATCGTCGCTTCGACCTTGCTGGCGTACG
>Ga0210133_1000325_pt1 | contig 18216 bp, 9 predicted proteins | sample Joice_ThreeSqC_D_2_FD_184874 | JGI IMG/M metagenome (GOLD analysis project Ga0210133, IMG submission 184874) | Wetland microbial communities from San Francisco Bay, California, USA, that impact long-term carbon sequestration - Joice_ThreeSqC_D1... | ecosystem: Environmental > Aquatic > Marine >...
CTCCGGCGAAGTAGGGAAGACCTCGAATCATCAATTAACCGGAGGCGCACTGCTCGGCGGCTCGGCGGGGCTCGCCTCTGGCCTGGTGCTGTCGAAGTACTACACGCCGGCCCCGCGCAACCTGGGCGTCACCGTCGGTGGAACCGTCCTGGGCGGGCTCTTCGGCCGCGGGCTCATGATGACCACGCAGGACGAGGCTCGGCGTGACACCGCCGGCACCCTGGCCGGATCGCTGGCGGGTGCCACCGCGCTGGCCGTCACCGAGCACGTGTCGCCCCTCACCGACGTCGATCTCGCCGCGAGCGCGGCGGGCATGGCGTATGGCGGTGTCGTGGGCGCGCTGGCGCCGTCGCTGGGTGACAGGAGTTGGGGCGGCTGGCAACGAGACAACCAGGGCGGCCTCATGCTCGGGCTGTCCGGCGGGGCCATGGCGGCGGCGGGGCTGGCTCATGCCACCGACGTATCACCCCGCACGCTCGGCCTCGGCGTGATCGGCGGCGTCGACGGCGCACTGACCGGAGCGGGGATCGGATTGCTCGTCGACACCGACCCCGCGAGCTCGCAGGGCGCGCGCATGGGGGTAGTTGCCGGCGCCGCGTCCGGCCTGGCCATCGGGTTCGGCTTGTGGCCACGTTTGGAATTCAGCACGGAGAACATGCTCTTCGCCACCGCCGCCAGCGCGGTGGGCGGCTGGACAGGCGCCTGGGCGCAGGTGCTCGGGCACGCGTCGCTCGATAGCGTGGACTCGACGAAGGTTCGCGGTGGGCTGCTGGCCGGCGCAGGTGGAACCTCGTTCCTGGCCGTCGCGTTGGCGCCATCGCTGCACGTGGATACGGATCTCCTCGGCGACGCGCTCCTCATGGATGCGATCCTCACGGGCGCCGGCGCCGGCACCGGTTCGTTGGCCGGCCGCCGTGCGGACGCGCCGGTTTGGGGCATGCTCGGCGCCGGGACGGCCGGGCTCTTCTTGGGTGGCGTGCTGCACGACTCGATCGATCTCGAAGAGAGCCGCGGGCTGGTCGCCTTCGCGGCGCTCGAAGGGCTGTGGGCCGGCGGCTGGCTGCCCTACGTGTTACGCCCCTCCTCGGAAGTCAGCTCGTCGGATCACATCGCCGGCCTGGCCGCCGGCGGACTCGGTGCCGCGGGCTTGTCGCTCGTCGCCTCGACCGTGGTTGCGCCCGGTGGCGAGAGCCTGGGCATGGCCGGGGTGGGCAGCGCGATCGGCGCCTCGCTGGCGGGCGGCTCGGTGCTTCTTTCGAACGACCTGCACGACCAGCGCGGCGTGGGCCTCATGCTCGGCGGCACGGCGGTGGGGCTCGGCCTCGGCGCGCTCCTGGCGCCGGTTGCTCCTCTCGATGCGGATCGGGGTCTGCACATGGCGGGCGGCGCAGGGCTCGGCGCCATCGAGGGTCTTGCCTTCGCGTGGGCAGGCCGTTCCACCACCCAGAGTCAGTTCGCCGGCTCGGCGCTCGTGGGGGCGGGCATGGGCGCTTCACTCGGCCTGGCCAGCAGCGCAGAGAATCTCAGCCTCAATGGCCAGCAGGCGCTGGTGGCCAGTGGCTTCTCGGCGTGGGGCGGCTGGGTCGGATCCTTCGCCGGCGCCTACACGAATCGAGACTCGCACGAGGTCGTGCTGGGTGGGCTCGCGGCGGCGAACGTCGGCTTCCTCGCCGGGTACGGCGCCCTTCGCTACGATCTGATCGAGCCGCGCGACTTCGGCTGGCTGAGCCTGGCTGGGGCTCTGGGCACCGCGGTGGGGGGCGGGGCGGGCGCCGCGCTCTCCAGCTCGTCGAACCCGCGACCGGTGCTCGCCGGCCTGGCGCTGGGTCCGGTGGTCGGCATCGGCGCTGGTTTGATCATCGTTCCGCGCCTGCACCGAAAGGAAGACGTGAGCATGTCGTTCTTCCGCGCGCCGCGCGTGGCATCGGCCAGCTTCGACTTGTCCGGGGAAGGCGAGGCGAGCAAGGACCGCACCTCCGCCGACGTGCTCGAGGGGAAGCGGTCCTCGAGGATTCTCGAAGGTCTCGAGATCGTCCAGCGCAACCTCTTCGACGTGACCAACTGGACGCCGGTCTTCGGCTCCTTGCCCCCACCGCCTGGCGATCCCAATCCGGCGCCGTTCTTCATGGGTGTGTCCGGGGGATTGCGCTAGGGCGGACCCTATCCAGGCGTGGAACTAGCATCTCGGTCGCCTGCTCGGCCAGCACGGGAACTCGACTGGCGAAGGGCCGCGTGAACGCTTCATCGGAAATGCGCCGAGTCAGGCGCGCTGACCGAAAGCACAAAAGTCCCCGGTAAATTGAGCCATGATTGGTGTTCCTACAATGGCCGGCACCAACCGGCAGCCCCGACCGCAAATGTAGCTCTGGTTTGTTTCACCCCTTGCGCGATTGGAGAGCCAGAAAGATGCCGTACGGTTCACCGGTTTGTCGTGTCCTTGCTGTGACAATTGGCGTTTGTTGGGCGGTGGCGGGATGCCAGTCGGCCACCCGGGCGGGCGGCGGCCAGGGCGGCAGCGTCGGCTCGGGCGGCAAGACCGCGAGCGGCGGGTCGGGTGGCACGGCCTCGGGTGGCTCCGGTGACAGCGGCGGCACGACGACAGGCGGGTCCGGCGGCTCCGGCGGGTCCGGGGGAATGAGCGGGTCCGGTGGATCCGGCACCGGCGGCCGAGGCGGCTCGGGTGGCGGTGGCGGATCGAGCTCGAGCGGTACTGGCGGTGGCGCGGGTGGGGCCGGGTCCGGCGGCGCCGGCGGGCGTGGTGGTACGGGGGGTGGCGGCGGCAGCGGAGGATCGGGCACGGGCGGCGTCGGCGGTTCCGGCGGAACGACTGTTGCCGGCTCGGGCGGCAATGCGACCGGCGGCTCGGGCGGGAGCACCGGGAGCGGGCCGACCCTCACCGGGCTCAAGATCGAGGCGAACCCCAAGAACGTCCTGTCGGCTTTCGTCAGCTGGACCACCGACCAGTCGGCCGACTCGGTCGTCCAGTTCGGTCAAGGCAAGTACGAATGGGAGATTTCGGACTCGGCTCAGGTCACGAGCCACAAGGTGCTGATCATCGGTATGCACGCAAACAAGGCCTACCAGATCAAGGCCATGTCCACCGCAGGCGGCAGCACGGGCAGCGCGACCGGCACCTTCACGGCCGGCAGCTTGCCGGCGCAGATTCCCGTCGCCGATGTCCCCGTCAACGACACGGCCGCGTCGCAACCGGGTTGGACGCTCATGAACGTGGTCAAGGGCAGAAACACCACCTCACCCATATCCGACAACCCGGCCGCCGCCGTGATCTACGATGCCACCGGCCAGCCGGTCTGGTACTACATCGACGGCACGACCCCCGACTTCGGCGGTGCCATCGCCACCTATCTGACCGACAAGGGCGTGCTCATCGGTCCGGTTGCGGGCCAGGCCAGCGGCAGCGGCGAGTCGCCGCGCGAGGTGGATTTCGCGGGCAATACCCTCTGGGAGTGCAGCGACCCGCTGTGCGGTGGCACCGGACAGCTCAGCCACGAGGCCATCAAGCTGTCGAATGGCGACCACGTCGTCAACCGCTGGGTGTCCACCGGTGGTAGTGGATTCGGTGGAAACCAGGCGCCGGTGTTCGATGAGATCGACGCCAGCGGCAAGGTGGTCTGGTCATTGGACTACGCCAAGCTGGTACCCATGCCTTCGGGCGCGTCGGGAGACTGGTGCCACGGCAACGCCATCCTCGTCGACATCGCCAAGGACGTGGTGTACGCGAACTGTCGCTGGATGGGGCTCATCAAGACCAGCTACAAGAACCCGGGCTCGCTCATCTGGCACATGGCCGCCACGCACGGTGGGGCGACGGGCACCATCACCTTCTCGCCGCCCGAAGCGCAGTACAGCGACACGCACGACCCCGAGATCCACGACGACGGCACCATGCTGTTTTTCGACAACGGCGGCTACTCGACGTCCCTGGGTGGCCCTACGACCACGTACCACTCGCGCGCGGTGGAGTACAAGGTCGACGAGAACGCGAAGACCGCCACCTTGGTGTGGGAGTTCCCGGGCAATTTCAACGTCGACTCCTGGTACAAGAACACTTGGTACACGGCCTATTTCGGCGACGCCGATCGGCTTGCCAATGGCAACGTGCTGATCGCCGCGGGCTCGTTGAGCGCAAATGACGGCGACGCCCGCGTTTTCGAGGTGCAGAAGGCCGACGGCAAGGTGGTGTGGCAGCTCGGCCTGCCCTCCGGTTTCGGCGTCTACCGCGCGGATCGGATCACCCCGCCGCTCGTGCACGCCATCGCTGGACCCTGATACGCGATTCCATCACCGGTGGTTCCGGGTAAACTGCCCGGCGATGCCCTCACTCTCGGTGCTCGTACCCGTCTACAATGAGCAACACCTGGTTGCGGTGTCGCTTGGCCGCCTGCAGATCCTGGAATCTTCGCCCTACCTGGATCGCATCCAGGTCGTCGTGCTGGATGACTGCTCGTCCGACGCCACGCCGGCGGTCCTCGAGGAATTTGCGCAAGAACGCGGCTTGCCGTGGCGACGGGACGCTGTGCCCGCGAACGGCGTCAGCGAGTGCGCGCGCGGAAAGCACGGCAAGATCGAATGGCTCTTTCTGCGCCACGCGAGCAACGGGGGCAAGGGACAGGCGGTGCGGAGCGCGCTGGCGCACGCGGCGTGCGAGATCACCGTCATTCACGACGCGGATCTGGAGTACAACCCGCGGGATCTCAATCGGATCCTGAAGGTCTTCGTCGACGAGAAGGCCGACGCGGTCTTCGGCTCGCGCTTTGCCGGGAGCGATGCGCGTCGCGTGCTGATGTTTCGCCACGAGGTGGGCAACCGGCTCCTCACCTTCCTCACCAACCTGGTGACGAACCTGAATCTGACCGACATGGAGACCTGCTACAAGGCCGTGCGCACGGATCTGCTCCGCTCCATCCCGCTCGGCTCGAATGACTTCCGCCTGGAGCCCGAGCTGGCCATCAAGCTCGCCAAGCGGGGCGCGCGTATCTTCGAGGTGCCCATCAGTTATGCCGGCCGCACCTATCAAGAAGGCAAGAAGATCGATTGGCGCGACGGCGTGGGGGCGTTGGGCGCCATCGTCAGGTTCGGAATCAGCGACAACCTTTTCACGGCGGACGAGCACGGCTCGCACACCTTGAACCGTCTGTCGCGCGCGCCGCGCTTCAACGCCTGGATGGGCGATCTCATTCGGCCCTACTGCGGACAGCGCGTGCTGGAGATCGGCAGCGGCACGGGCAACCTCACCCGTCAGCTCGTGCCGCGAACGCTCTACTTCGCCTCGGACATCAATCCCCTGTACGTGGATGCCCTGCGCGGGTTGATGCCCGACCGTCCCTACCTGCGCGTCTCGACCACGGACGTCAGGAAACGCGAATCCTTCCCCGACGTGCCGGGCGGCTTCGACACCGTCGTGTGCCTCAACGTGGTGGAGCACGTCGATGACGACCACGCCGCCCTCGGGAACATCCGCCACGTTCTGGCCGACGGCGGTCGTGCCATCATTCTGGTGCCACAGGGACCCGCCGCGATGGGGACGCTGGACGAGGCCCTGGGTCACCAGCGCCGATACACGGAAGAGTCCCTACGCTTGCTCGCCGAGCAGTGTGGCTTCGCGGTCAAGGAGATGCTCTTCTTCAACCATGTGGGCTGGCCGGCATGGTGGCTCAACGGCAAGCTCCTCAAGCGCCGCACCTTCGGCCTGGCCCAGGTCCTCGCGCTCAACACCCTGACGCCTCTGTTCCGCCGCATCGACGACCACCTGCCCTTCCCTCCGCTGTCGCTGGTCGCGATCTTGGAGAAGACTCAGGGTTCCGTCGCGCCTTCCGGCAAATAGAGAGCAAGTTGGCCATCGTGCCAGACCAGCCGGAATCGGTCGAAGGGTGTGTTCTCGGGGCCGTGGATCCTGCCGAACGCCAGGGAAGCCAGCGCGCAAGGATCCGGCCCGGGCCGGGATAGTGCCGCGGTCGGATTTCTCACCAGCACGGGCCGCAGTTTCACGCGGTCATTCGCCTGGTGGAGAAGGACATGTAACGGGTACGTCCAGCTATCCCCATCCCCCAGCACGCCCACATGCGCGCAGCCATGGGCGCGAATCTGCTCGGTCAAGGCCGCGAAACGACGATAGTCATCGGGGCGATTGACAGAGTACTGCTCCAGGCGGGACTTCGTCCAGATGTCGGAGGCGGCGAGGATCGGTGGTAGCGCTGCCGACGGCACCAGGGATCGCGTCGCGTTGGCCACCAGCCACGGGGAAGCGAAGAGCACGAGCGTCACCACCGCGACCCTTTGCAGCCGTCCGCGGAGCGCCATCTGCAAGGCCAGCGCTGTTGGCACCGCGGCCAGGATGAAGAACGGGGTGTGAAGTCGCGAGCCCCACGGCTGCCACTTGAACATCGCCCCGTAGAGCACGAAGCCGCTCGAGACGACCAGCCAGAACCATCGCTGGCGGCGAGTACCGCGCCAGGCGATCACGACCGTGGCACCCAGAAAAAGCAGTATCGGTGCGGTATTGGGAGCAGAATCTTCGTGCCTGGACAGATCTGCCGTCGAGAATTTGCCAGCCAGGGTCGTGCGCGGGTCGTTCATGTCCAGCCCGACGACTTTGTGCAAACCCGCAACCGCAGCAAGCACCGGTGCGCGCATGCGAACATCCAGCAGGCCAATGTGCGAAACGCCATTGCGTATCAGGTTGGAATAGGTCGGTCCTATCCCATGAACGTCGTTGCCAACCATCCTGGCGATCCAACGCGGGCCCAGAGGATTGCCGAAGACCTTCTGGTTGCGAACCCATTGGGCAGTGTTGATGGCCAGGACCATGGCGCCCGCGAGCCCGACGATCGCAAGCGCTCGCCTGGGCCTGCGCAAGTCGGCCAGCCGGAACAATGCCCAAATGGAGAAGGGGGCCAGGAACACGGGCGCCGTACCCTTGGTCAACAGCGCCAGCCCCCCCGCCGCGCCCATGACCGCCCCGCTGCCGAAGTCGCCCTTCAGCGAGATGCAGTAGAGCGCCGCAGTTGCCACGAAGAACGCACAAACCAGATCGTTCTGCGTCGAGGTCGCCTGGAGGATGGCCATCGGAATCGTGGCGACCAGGACGGCGGCGAGCTTCTGCGCTCGCACATCACCACCCAACTCCTGCACGAGCATCGAGGCCGTCGTCGCACTCAGGACGAACGCGCCCCACTGTACGAGGTTCGCGAATCGGTCGCCTCCCGAGAGCGCCTGGAGGTTGGCGATGACGATCTCCGCAAACGGGCCGAGGGCGACCTGCCGCTCGACGTGCGTGGCAAAGTGGGCGATGGAACGGTTGTCGAGCCATTCCGCGACGCGCCCGAGATGGTACGTCAGGGAATCGGTGGTGTTCGGCGGAGCGACCAGGGCAATCACGAGCGTGATGCCGAAGCAAAGGATCAAGGCGGACGACGCGACATCGAGTGACCAGCTCCTTGTCTCAGGCCGGCTGGCAAGTGCCCTCAGCTGCGGAAACGCACGTCGGATCGGCCAGAGCAGGGCAAGGGCGACGGCGGTCCACGTAAGAAACAGTGGCACCTGGGCGAACGCTCGAACCGCGGACAACGCTTCACTTACGGCCAGCAGCAAGACCGCCCAAGCCACCACCGCCTCCACCAGGGACCTTCTCCAGTCCTTCCGGCGCAAAAGGAGCAGGAGCCAGAGCTCGAACAGAACCAGTGGAAGCACGAGCGTCATTGCGCAGACCAGGGTATCGATGGTGGGCAGGCTGTGGCCCAGCCCGGCATCATAGACGATCAGTCCAAGGCGCGGATCGGCGATCCAACGGAACGGACAATCCGGCGCCAAAGTCCTTGGATTTCTGGCTCTTCGGTCCGAGCCACGAGCCTCGATGCCGAGTTCGTGGGGGCCAGTGATCTACACACCCTGACACGTCGAGCGCCTGGTGCTATCGTCTACGACACCGCCAAGTGCACGCTTTCCCAGGCAGAAGTGCACTAACGATGGATAGGAATCAAGGTGCGCTGCAATGACGAGATGTACATTTGATCACGGCCCAGCTCCCTCTGACGTGTCGCCGGGAGCGCCCGTCCTGGCGCTCTTCGCGGCGGCACTGCTTGCGGTGGGCGCATGTGCCAACGCCGACGTAATCAACAGCGGCGAGGGCGGGACCGGCGGAGGAAACGTATCCAGCGGGGGCGGCGGCACGGCGGGTGGCAATGGCAGCGGGGGAGCGATCGTCGTGAATCTCGACACGCCCCCGGCTCCGGACGCAGGCGTGGATCGCCCGAGCGGCGGGACCTGCGGAGACGGCATCATCGAGCGCAGCGAGCAGTGCGATGACGGCAACATTACCAATGGCGACGGCTGCAGCCGGCTATGCCAGATCGAGGCGAATTGGGTCTGTCCCACGCAGGGAGAGCCTTGCGAGTACGCCGGGACCTGCGGGAACGGCATCCTGACCTCGAACAAGGTCTGCGACGACGGCAACACCAGCAGTGGCGACGGCTGCTCCGGCGACTGCCAAAGTGTCGAGCCCGGCTATTTCTGCCGGGTTCCTGGCAAGCCGTGCACGACTCTGTGTGGCGACGGCATCCTCAAGGGTTTCGAAACCTGCGACGACGGCAATACCGACAACGGCGATGGTTGCTCGGCCAGCTGCAAGATCGAGCCCGGCTTCGACTGCACCGGCAGCCCAAGCACTTGCGCGCCAACCGTGTGTGGCAACGGCAAGAAGGAGGCCGGCGAGACCTGCGACGACGGCAACACCTTGCCGTACGACGGATGCGCATCGAATTGCCAGAGCGAGCCCAAGTGCGGCACGGACACCAGCGCGGTCGGCGCGTGCAAGAGCACCTGCGGGGACGGAATCCTGTGGCGTGGCATCGAGGATTGCGACGATGGCAACGTGGCCGATGGCGACGGCTGCTCGCACGACTGCAAGATCGAGGCGGGATGGACCTGCACCTCCTTCTTTGACGATCCGCCCCCGAAGCTGGACATCCCGGTCATCTCCCGCGATTTCGAATCGTACAACAACAGCACTCCGCCCACCGGGCATCCCGACTTCGGAACCTACTGCTGCGACGACAGCCTGCAGAAGGGCAAGGGCGTCCTGCGCTCGACACTCGACACCAATCACAAGCCGGTCTGGGCGTGGCCGGGCGGGGACACGCCCCCGGACCCGACGCAAGTGGGGTTCACGGGCAAGACCTACTTCGATCAGTGGTACCGCGACGTCAGCGGCGTCAACATGACCTACTACCAAACCCTCACTCTGTTGCAGGACGCGACCAGCAGTACTACCTACGCGATGAACAGCGACACCGATGAGCCATGGTTCGATCTCTGCGGCTTCTTCCCCCTCGACGATCTCACCAAGCCGATGATCGATCAAAACACGGGGGCGCCGGTTACCTACCACTACAACCAAGGACAACCAGACGACCGCATCTGTCACGCCTACCAGGGCCTGGGCTTCGGCAACAGCTGGGCGAATCACAACTTCTCGTTCACTACCGAGCTGCGCTACTGGTTCCAGTACCAAGGCACCGAGCAACTCAAGTTCACCGGCGACGATGACGTGTGGGTGTTCATCAATGGCACCATGACCGTCGAAATGCCGGGCGTTCACAACCGCGCGGTGGGAACCGCGATCCTCGATGCAGCGAACGGCACCGCGCAGGTGGGCTATGGTGAGCCCCCGTCGTCGTACGCCACCGTCGATCTGAAGATGACCATCGGCAGCGTCTACGAGGTTGTCGTGTTGCAGGCCGAACGCTGGTGCTGCGGCTCGAACTACATGCTGACCTTGGCGAACTTCATCGGTGGCAAGAGCCAATGCGTTCCCAAGTGCGGCGACGGCGTGACCGTCGGCGACGAGGAGTGCGACTGCGGCGATGGTTCGGTTGCCACGCCAGCGGGCTGTCCCGGTCCCAACGACGACGCGACCTACGGCGGTTGCACCACGCAGTGCCATTGGGGTGCATACTGCGGCGACGGTACCGTGCAAGGTCCACCGACCGCCTCGGAGGAATGCGACTTGGGCCGGGAGAATGGAAATACCAGCAGCGGGGCAACGGACGTCTGTAGCGTCGCCTGTCAGAGCCCTCGCACCTGCGGCGACGGTATCGTCGACAACGATCTCGACGAGGAATGCGACCTGGCGGGCAACAATGGCCTCAAGCTAGATAGCCAGCTGCAACCGGTCAGCGATCCCAACGATCCCAACGGGCAGGTGTTCTGCACCACCGACTGCCTGATTCCCGCGGGCATCGTCTACTAGATGTGAGGGTCCACGCGGCCGGCTCTTCGGGGATCTCGCGATCGGTCCGTGAACCGAAGACCATCAAGATGGCTTCTACGAGAACGCCACATGGAGCTAAAATAGTGCCGCATGGCAGGAGACGTATCCTGCGGCGAGCAGGAGCCAACGTTCACGAAAGGAACCCGGGGAGAAGATGATCGTTCTGGTACCGCTCGACGTCGATGGTGAAGATGGAGCACCACGAGAATTCCTCCAACCTGAGATCCACGTCGGCCGCGGCCCACACAACGACCTCGTGCTCGACGAGGATGACCGATTCGCTTCCTACGAGCACGCCCTGATCAAGGTCCGGGGAGAGCACGCTGCTGTCGTCTGTGAGCCGACTGCCAACCCCACCTACATCGATGGCGCTGATATCAGCGACGCGCCGGAGGACGAGCGCCAGCTCCACCCGGGCGACATCGTCTCTTTCGGAAAGGGCAGCTCGATCTTTCGTGTACGTCGGGTGGGAAACGCCGAAGAGGCAAGAGAGCCTTTGCAAGAGGAGGGCGAGCGGAGCGGTGTGTACCCGATCATCGTCCAGGTCTTCACGGCAGACCGGATGGTGCGCAAGATGACCTTCAACCAGCCGCTCATCAGGGTCGGCAGGATGAAGTCGTCGCACCTCCTCCTGATCGACAAGAGCGTATCGCGCACCCACGCGGTCATCGAGGTCACGCCGGAAAACGAGGTTCTGCTGCTCGATCTCGATTCGAGCAGCGGAACAACGGTCAATGGTGCGCGGATCAAGAAGGCGATTCTGCAATCGGGCGACCATGTCCAATTCGGAGACGCGCGCGTGATCGTGACCTGGGTCGAGGCGGCCGCGGGCGCCGCTTCGGCCAGCCCGGCACAACCCGCACGCGGCAAGCGCAACCCCCCGCGCAGCTCGCCGCCACCGGTTCCGCGCGGTGGGACGAGGGCGCCCAACAAGACACAGGTGCTTTCGCCGAATGAGCTGGAACCGCTGGACAGCGCGCGGCTGCTCGTGCGACGCAGCGGTACCGAGCCAGACGAGTTCGTGCTGGCGAAGCCTCACACGACGATTGGCCGGCTACCAGAGAACGATATCCAGCTCGACGATGCGACGGTCAGCGGCAGACACGCCACCTTGGTCGCTGAAAAGGGTGTCTTCCTGATCATCGATCAGCGCAGCACGAACGGGACGTACGTGAATGGCGAGAAGTGCGCCGGCGAAGGCCTGAAGGACGGCGATGTCATCCAGATCGGTCGCTACGAGCTCGCCTTCGTCGCTCCACGCCCGGCGGCAGTCCGGAGCGCGCCGAAGACCGAGGTCCTGGACCCGGAGGCAGCGCGCGCATTGTTCGCCAAGTTGCGTGGACGGCGTCGCGCGTAGCTATTCCAGTTACTGGAAGCGCGAGAAGAATGTCCAGATGATCGAGCCTGCGTCGAAGCAGACGCCGCCGTCCGAGCAGCCGGTACCATTCGCGGTAGGCCAGTTGTGGCCCTCGGTGTGCGTGCAGAAGACCACGGGAAGATCGGGCTGGCAGCTCTGCGATTCGAGGCAGGCGGAAGGGGTTATCGGGACGGGATCGACCGTCGTCGAGCAGCTGTTCTGGCCCGCCCAGAAATCGCGCCCGCCGATGCCACCTTGGGTGTAGTCCACGGTCGGGTCGTTCTCGCCGTGAATGATGAGGGCGGCAACGTTCCCGGCACAGGTCACCGTGCCTCGGCCGAAGGTGTTGGGCGGCATGCCCGCCACCGGCGCGGTGGCGCGCAGCACGTCGCCGCGGTAGCAGCCGAGAATGTTGGTGAAGAAGCCGCCGAAGCTATGGCCCGTGGTGAAGACGCGGTTGCGATCGATGCAGTAGGTGTTGCTCATGTAGGCCAACAGTGCGTCGAAGAAGGCCACGTCGATTCCCGTCGAGGTCAGATCCCAGCCGGTGCCTCCGTCATTCACAGGCAGCCCGTCGGGGTAGACGACGATCGCCTGGTTTGCCACGGCCGAGTCGAGGTGGAAATAGCTGCGGGCCACCGAGCCAGAGCCGCCCATTCCGTGCCAGGCGAAGATGAGCGGCAAGGGCGTGTCGGGCGAATAGTTCTTGGGTACGGTAAGGGCATATGTCCGGGTCTTGTCACCCACGGTGATGGACTGGGCACTGAGGTTGCCGGTGGGCGCGCCGGAGATCCCACACCCCATGGACCCGTCACCGGTCGAAGAGACGCTGGCATCGCCAGTTGCCCCACCCGTTCCCGGAGCGCCACCGGACATGCTGCCGCCGGTACCGACCTCGCCGCCGGTGCCCGGCTGTCCGCCGCTGCCCGCGGCAACACCACCGGTCGAGACAACTCCGCCGGTACCCGACCCGCCCGTGCCCGACTGCCCGACTGCGCCTCCCGAGCCGGATGAACCGCTCTGGCTCGTGCAGGCCGCGCATGAGATGACGAAGGTAGCAACCAGCGCGCTCAGGAAAGCATTTTGGCTTCGCATCGCCATTCTCCTTGGTCGAGTGAAAGGTCAATGCTAGCGCAGATTCGCGCTCTTGGCCTTCTCTGGTGGCCCGAGTCACTGGCACGGGGGCTCCGCAGGGGACGCGCGCTTGCCACGCGGGGTGGAAGGCATGATCCTGTTTTCCTAGTTTCCTGGGAGAGCTTGGATGCGACGCCAATTCTTAGCCGCTTGTTTGCTTGCTGCTTCTTTCGCGTTGACGACCGGTGCGTGCAAATACGACAACGGCACCCCATTGCAGGCTCCCGACCGCGCCGACGCGGAACCCGACGCGAGCGCCGGCATGGTCCCGCCGGATGCACCTACCTGGCCCGACGCTCTGTCCGCCTTGCCGGATGTCGCCTCGGTTTCCGACGTCTCCATCCTCTCGCCAGACGCTCCCTCGTTGCCGGACGGCCCGCCATCCCGGCTGGACCTCCCCGTGGGCGAAACCTCCAGCCAGCAAGGCGAGGCCGGCTCCGGCCGCGCGACGCTGGTCCTCGACCGGTCCGCGGTGAACCTTGGCACTCTCGATCTCAATACGACGGGGGTGGCCTCGCTCACCGTCACCAACGTCGGTGCCGATACCTCCGGCCCCGTGACGGTCGGCGCGACCGAAGGCATCGTCGTTGCCGGTTGCAGCGGCATCTTGCGCGCCGGCGTTTCCTGCACGTTGAGCATCATGGTGACCCCGACGGCGATTGGCGTGTTCACCGGCGCGATTTCGATCTCGGCCAGTCCCGGCGCCCTCACACCCCTGCTGGCTACCGTGATCGCCACGGTGACGACCGGCGGCGGCCTGTTCTCGGTTCATCCATCGGCCATCGACCTGAGCAGCGTGCAGGTCGGCGTGCGCGCTCCCCCGCAGACCATCACGGTGACCGCCAGCACCGCCATCTCCGATCTCGTCGTGGGTGTCAGCGGTGTCGAGATCTCCATCGACAGGACCGCGTCCACCTGCACTGCAGCCCTCGCCGCTGGTGCTTCTTGCATCGTGGTCGTCGACTTCACCGCCATGTCCACCGGCGCCAAGAGCGACAGCGTGATCATCGGCGCTGGTGGCACGAACGGCAAGGTCGTGTCCGTGCCCATCACCGCGGCTGACCTGGCCGCCGCCAGGCTGGTCATGGCCCCGAGCGGCACCCAGTCTTTCGTCGCCAACGTCGGCCGCCCCAGCTCGGCCATTCCCTTCGGCCTTGCCAACGCGGGCGACGTGGCGACCGGCGCAATCTCCATCGCCGTGACCGGCCCCGACGCGGCCGACTTCGTCGCCACCAGCGACTGCCTGATCCTCGCCCCGCTCTCGGGGTGCACCATCGAGGTCGTGTGGACGCCGGTGGCTGCCCGCGCCACCGCCGAAACCGCGACGCTCACGGCGACCGACACTGGTCCCGGAGCTTCCTCGGTGTCCGTCGCGCTGGTGGGCGGCGGACTCACCGGACCGGCGTCGCCCACCATCACGCCCTCCACCGCCGATCTGGGCTCCGTGCTGGTCGGAGCCACGGGTGCCGCGACTGTCTTCACGGTGACCAACGGTGCTCCCATCTCCACGGGCACCTTGACGGTTTCCGTGTCGAGCACCGAGTTTGTGGTCGTCGGCGATACGTGTTCGGGCGCCTCCCTCGCGAGCGCCGAGAATTGCACGGTCTCCATCGCCCTTCACCCGACGACGCCCGGAGCGAAGAGCGCCATTCTCGTCGTTGCCCAGACCGGTGGAGCCTCGGCAGCCAAGACGCTTACCGGGACGGGAGTCACAGGCCCCAGCCCAAGTGCCACCCCCGCCGCCATCGACTTTGGCAACGTGATTGTGGGCTCGACCGCACCGAGCCAGACCATCACCATCAAGAACAACGGTGGCACGGCCACCGGTGTCCTCACCCTGGACAAGACCGGCAGCTTCGCCGTCTTCCCCGTCTCGGCCAATACCTGCACCACCGCACTCGCGCCGGCCGCCAGCTGCACCTTCGCGGTAGGCTTCTCCCCGACCGCCGCACAAGGCGAGGCGGCATCCTTCACCGTCACGGACGGAAGTGTCTCGGTGACGGTCGCGCTGTCTGGCGCCGGCGTTTGAGTGTAGGGGCAGCAGCCGAGATGGGTTGCGTGACTTGCCGCCCTCTGGCGCCGCCTTTACAATGGTGAGGCCATGACTGGTGCACGTGTGCTCGTATCCGTTCTCTGTGGTTGTGTTGCTCTGGTAGTGTCGACGCCATCCGTGGTCGCTGGCAAATCCGAGCAGGGCAAGACCGCCTTCGACGAGGGGCAGCGGCAGTTCCTGGCGGGCAACTACCGCGAGGCTCTGGCCTCGTTCAAGAAGGGCTTTCTCGTCACGGATGATGCGGCATTTTTGCTGAATGCTGCCCAGTGCCATCGCTTCCTGGGAGAGCGTGATGAAGCACTGATGATGTACAGGATGTATCTCAAATCGACACCGCAGTCGGCGAACCGGGAGGCTCGTGAGGTGGCGGCCAAGGCCATCCACGAATTGGAGAATGAGAGCGCCGTGGCGCCGGTTGCGCCGGCGAAGCCACCCCGCGCGGCGGTTGGGTCCGCGGTGTCCCCCGAAGTAGGGTCGAGGCACAAGTTCGACAAGCCCCCGGCCAGCATGCCTGTCCTGGCGCCGCTGCCCGAGATGGAAGCGAAACAAGCCGCTTTACCGCCACCGCCCCCCAAGCCCTCGGACGCTCCGGAAGTCACCGCGCGAAGGTTGCGGCTGGCAGGCCTGGTGTGCGGCGGAGTCGGATTGGTTTCCCTCGGCATTGGGTTTTACTATTGGACCAGCGCCGTTTCGCTTTCCGATTCAGCAAATACGGCGGCCGTCTACAACCAGGCCGACTACGATGGCGGCAAGCGAGCCGAGACCATGCAGTGGGTCTTCTACAGCATCGGCACCGCGGCGGTCGTGACTGGGGCGGCCCTGTACGCCTACGGCCGCTGGCGGCCGGCCGCGAAGAAGTCGAGCGTCAGTCTGGCGCCCATGGTGGGGCTCGGCGCCGCGGGTCTTGAGGCACACGGAGCGTTCTGATGCGAAGGTCGTCGTCGGTTCTCGCGGTCTTGTTTCTCGGTGTCTCGGTGTTCTTTGAGGGATGCGGTTTCGACGCGCACCCGAAAAGCGGAACGGTGGCTTGTAAGACCGGAGGACACGATTGCTGTCCCGAGGGATACATTTGCGTCGGGCGTGGAGCCAGCACGCTCGCGGGCCCTTCCGCCGGAACCTGCTGGGACAGAAAGGATCTGCCGCCGGCGGCGCTGACGGCCAGCCACGACTACACCCCGACGGTCTTGACCGATCCGGCTTGCCTGGTGACCGACTGGCTGCCGCCTGCCACGGGTGGGATTGGTGGGGGAGTTGACGGTGGTGTTGTCGACGCCGGCACAACGGCGATGGACGGCGCGGGCGGCGTTGGTGGCGGGCTCGATTCCAACGGCGATGCGCCGTTCGTACCGGACCCCGCACGCGACGCGCCGACGGAAGCCGCCTCGGTTGCTTTGGACGGACCGGCCGAAACGCCTGCCGCCGACGGTGGCACTGCTGCGCCCGACAGTCCCACAGACCAAACGATAGCTCCGCCCGATGGAAGCGTCGGCGAGGACGCGGCAGACGCGCCGCAAGGGCAAAATACCGACAGCGCGGACGGGCCGAGCGGCGATGGCGGTCCCGTGGTCCCGCGCCGCCTTCCGGTACCCTGCATTGCCCCCCTACCTACGGGCTTCTGCATGGTCAGTGAGGTCGGAGACTACATTGGCGGCGGCAAGACATACAGGGCCGCCGGAGACGCCAGCGTCACGCTCTCGAGCAGCAGCCCATACGTCATCAGCTTCGACCTTCTGGATGGACAGACTTCGGGGTGGACAGCGGACTTCGCGGCTCCCGACGGCACACGCCTCGTGCCGAACCTTTTCAACCCGGCCCAACGATATCCCTTCCAAACCGGCAGCGCGGCAGGGATCGACGTGAGTGGCAACGGTCGCGGCTGCAACACGATTACCGGCCGGTTCAGCATCGAGGAATTGCAGTGGGATCCGGGACTCGGACTCGTGCGCTTCTCGGCGATCTTCGAGCAGCACTGCGAGGGCAGTACCACCGCGCTGAGAGGAATGATCAACTTCCAGGCCTCGGGCTACACGGATCCAACCCCGACGCCGGACCGGGTCGTCAACCTGAGCGGAAAGGTCTTCCGCGTCGCCTACGATCCCGCGGCAAGTGTGGCCTACGGTCTCGATGCCACCAATCGCAAGCTCGCGAGAATCGACCTGGCGAGCGGTGGTGTGACCTTCGCCAGTGTCTTGCAAGTTCCGAACGACGGCTGCTTGGACACGAAGCGTGGCCGACTTTTCGTGGTGAACAAGGGCAGCTCGTTCATCACGGAATACCTCACCGCCGATCTGACGGCAGTTCGCGACATCAATTGGGCGGGCACCGACTGGGGACCCACGGAGACTCAGTTCAAGATCTATTGCGCGCCCGACAAGCTGTACGTCGTCGATGGCGCGTGGGCGCCTGGGCTGTTCACCGTCGAGGGCCTGGACAGCGCGATCGACGCCGGGGTCATTGGTGAGATCGACAGCGGGCTCGATGAGGGGATCGACGGTGGAATCGACGGCGGAGCCGACGCAGCTAACAGCGGAACGGGCGGCGGCGAAGGGCCCCAGGCCATCGACCATACGGCCGAGGCTGCCGGCCTGGGCGGCCTCGTGTTCGATTCGACCGCGACCAACCTCTACTACTGGTACCAGTACGGATGGAGCGCGGGTTCGCTCAATACCTACGTGCGCCGTCTCGGCGCCACCGATCTGGCTCAGATCGACGAGTCCGCCACGAACCTGCCCAACTTCAATCGCGACCCCCTCGGTGCCCCGATCTTGCTCGACGAGACCCGCGGTCTTGTCCTCGTGAAGAACTACATCTTCGATGCCACCAATCTGACCCGGGTCGTGTACACCCTGCCCAGCGCCTACGACACCTTCGACGGAGCGGCCGAGAACGTCTACGCCCTCGATTCAGCACGCGGGCTGCTGGCCACGAAGAACTTCGTGTACGATCTCACCCGCTACGAGGTCGTCACCGCCACGATCGATCCCGACGCGGATCAGCTCTTCTTCGACAAGGACGGCGTGCTGTGGTTCCTGTCGGTGGCCAAGGGCACACTGAAGGCGCAAATCATCAAGCGGTGAGGCGGTAAGGCCGGACCGACGTTGAGGCGAGCAAGTGGTGGACGCTTTCGACGAGGTGGCTGGAGCAGGGATTGGCGATGGCGTAGACGCATTTGGCAAGGACGTCCTTAGGATTGGGCAGCTCGACGATGGAGATCTGCTTGGTGGCCCAGAAGGCCTCCCACCGGCCACGCAGGGCATTCTGGTGCTTGGCGAAGAGCTTGTGAAGGTGGCCGAGAAACTCAGGCAGTCGCCCGTGCTTGTCGACGACGACGGCATGGTAGTGGTTGCTGGTGGTGCCGACACAGACGACGCTGACCTGGCTCTT
>Ga0210133_1000327_pt1 | contig 18093 bp, 18 predicted proteins | sample Joice_ThreeSqC_D_2_FD_184874 | JGI IMG/M metagenome (GOLD analysis project Ga0210133, IMG submission 184874) | Wetland microbial communities from San Francisco Bay, California, USA, that impact long-term carbon sequestration - Joice_ThreeSqC_D1... | ecosystem: Environmental > Aquatic > Marine >...
GCGACCGTAGGGCAGGCGCTCGGGCCACGCGCCCTTGCCTCCGACGACGAGGCGCACGCCTCGCGGCCGACAGAGGAGCGCGAGCGTCTCGGCTTCCCATCGGCCGCGTGCCGCCTTGCGCCAGAACCGCCAGTGGTTCGGATCGACCCGCAGCCGCAGGCCGCGCAGGCGTGTCGGATAGTGACCGAGCGCGCGGAACAGGGTGCCGGGAAGCGTCTTGAACGGTCTCATCGTCGCGGTTGCCGAGGCTATACTACCGAGTGATCGCCGGCGACACTCTGGACAGGCGCAGACCATGACGCGGACCGTCAATCCCTACGAGCAGGACCTCGACCGGAACCCGGCAAACTACGCGCCGCTCACGCCCCTGTCGTTCATCGAGCGCGCGGCGCGCGTGTATCCCGAGCAGTGCGCGCTGGTCCATGGCGCGCTGCGCGCCAGCTGGCGCGAGACCTATGCGCGCGCGCGGCGCCTCGGTTCGGCGCTCGCCCGGCGCGGCATCGGCGTCGGCGACACGGTCGCGGCGATGCTGCCCAACGTGCCGCCGATGTTCGAGGCGCATTTCGGCGTGCCGATGGCCGGCGCGGTGCTCAACACGCTCAATACGCGGCTGGACGCCGACGCCATCGCCTTCATGCTTGAGCATGGCGGCGCGAAGCTGCTGCTCACCGATCGGGAATTTTCGGCGACGATCGAGCCGGCCCTGGCGAAGCTGGGGCGCGCGATCGAGGTGATCGACGTCGACGATCCCGTGTACGACGGCCCCGGCAAGACGCTCGGGCGGCAGCGCTACGAGGACCTGCTCGCCGAGGGCGATCCGGAATGGGCCTGGCCCTGGCCGGCCGACGAGTGGCAGGCGATTTCGCTCAATTACACCTCGGGTACGACGGGCAATCCGAAGGGCGTCGTCTACCACCATCGCGGCGCCTACCTGAACGGCGTCGGCAACATCCTCGTCTGGGGCATGCCGCAGCATGCGGTCTACCTGTGGACGCTGCCGATGTTCCACTGCAACGGCTGGTGCTTTCCGTGGACCATGGCGGCGAACGCCGGTACCAACGTCTGCCTGCGCAAGGTCGACGCCGGCGAGATCTTCCGCCTGATCAAGGCGCACCGCGTCACCCACTACTGCGGCGCGCCGATCGTGCACCAGACCCTGATCAACGCCCCCGGGGCGATGAAAGAGGGCATCGAGCACCGCGTGAACTGCCTGGTCGCCGGCGCGGCGCCGCCTGCGGCGATCATCGAAGGCATGGAGAAGATGGGCTTTTCGCTGACCCACGTCTACGGGCTGACCGAAACCTACGGCCCTGCGACCGTCTGCGCCAAGCAGCCCGAGTGGTCCTCGCTGCCGCTCCCCGAGCAGGTGGGCCTGAACGGTCGCCAGGGCGTGCGTTACACGGTGGAGGAAGGGCTCGAGGTCATGGACCCCGAGACCATGGTGCCGGTCCCCGCGGACGGCGAGACCATGGGCGAGATCATGTTCCGCGGCAACATCACCATGAAGGGCTACCTCAAGAACCCGAAGGCGACCGAGGAAGCGTTCCGCGGCGGCTGGTTCCACTCGGGCGATCTCGCGGTGAAGCAGCCCGACGGCTACGTCAAGATCAAGGACCGCTCGAAGGACGTCATCATTTCGGGCGGCGAGAACATCAGCTCGATCGAGGTCGAAGACCAGCTGTACCGCCACCCGGCGGTGCTGGTCGCGGCGGTGGTCGCCATGCCGGACGCCAAATGGGGCGAGACGCCCTGCGCCTTCGTCGAGCTGAAGGCGGGCGCAAGCGCCACCGAGCAGGAAATCATCGAGTTCTGCCGGGCGAGCATGGCGCGCTTCAAGGCACCGCGCGCGGTGGTGTTCGGCGAGCTGCCGAAGACCTCGACCGGCAAGATCCAGAAATTCGTGCTGCGCGAAAAGGCGAAATCCGCCGCTGCGATCGATACGTAACGGTTTTCAACGATCTCCGGCGTTCGGAGGGTTCGCCGTTGGAACCCGCCGAACGCCGGAGACAACGCTGCATTCAACCGGGCACCGGGTGCAATCGGTGCGACCATGCAGGAGGACAGAACATGAGCGCCGTCCCCCAATCAGAAGAACCGATCCTGATCCGCGCCGAGCGCGACGGCATCTGCACGCTGACCATGAACCGTCCGCAGCAGATGAACCTGTTGACGAGTGAGATGATCGGAGCGATCCAGGACGCGCTCGACGCGGTCGCCGAGGACAGCGGCGTGCACGTTGTGGTGCTGGCCGGGGCCGGCAAGGGCTTTTGTGCGGGACACGACCTGAAGGAGATCCGCGCCCTGGGCGACAAACCGAAGGTCGAGGACCTTTTTCGGCGCTGCGCGCGCATGATGCTGTCTCTGCAGAAGCTGCCGCAGCCCGTGATCGCGCGCGTCCACGGCGCCGCGGCGGCCGCGGGTTGCCAGCTGGTCGCGCAGTGCGATCTGGCGGTCGCTTCGGAGGCGGCGAAGTTCACCACGCCCGGCGTGACCTGGGGGTTCTTCTGCTCGACCCCGGGGGTTGCGGTGGGACGCAATATTCATCGCAAGCACGCCATGGAAATGCTGCTCACCGGCGACCTGGTCGACGCCGATCGCGCACTGGCCTGGGGTCTGGTCAATCGCGTCGTTGCGGCGGAGGCGTTGGACGAGGCGGTGGGCGAACTCACGCGCAAGCTCGCGGCGAAACCGCGGGCCACGCTCGCCGAAGGCAAGCGCGCCTTCTACGAGCAGATGGATCTGGGCATCGAGCGCGCCTACGAGATGGCGAGCCGTGTCATCACGTCCAGCTTCGTACACGAGGAGGGCCGCGAAGGGATGGACGCCTTCATCGAAAAGCGCGCGCCGAAGTGGACCTCGTAGGCAGGGCCGGCTAGCCGGCGAGCGAAGCCGGCATGAACGAAGCCGCCGGCTGGCGCGCGGTCGCCACGCTGTACAACGCGCTGCTGACGGCAACGGTCGTCGCGCTGGTCGCGCGCCGCGGCAAAGAGACCGCGCGCGCGTACGTCTTCGCGCATTTCCGCCGTCAGCATCTCGAGAAGTTCCTCCCCGGGCTGAAAAAGCTCGGCCTCGAAGGCCTGCCCGACGCGGTCGCCTGTGCGCTGTATCACTATCACTCGAACGCGCTCGGCGGCGTACTCACCGAGACCGTCACCGAGAGCGAGCGCAAGGCCTGGGTGCGCTATCCGCCGCCGCGCTGGATGTGGCGCGGCACGGCGATTGCGGCAATCCCGCACGAGGTCTCGGCCGCGATGTTGCACGGCTGGCACGGCCACAACGGCGTCAGCCTGGGGAACCCGCGGCTCGGCTTCGTGTGCACCGGCATGACGGCCGACGGCATGCCGGGGCTGGAGGGCTATTACCTCGAGCACGACCGGGCGCTCGCGCCCGAGGAGCGCGTGCGCTTCGCCTACGGCGAGGAAATGATGCCCCGCTTCGATCCCGCGGCCGCGCCGCGGCTCGACAGTGCGCAGTGGCCCGAGGCACGCCTGCAGCGCACCCATCGCAGCTACGCGATCGAGTACCTGCGCACGCTGCTGCCGACGCTGCAGGCGCTGCTCGGCGCGCCGGAGGCAGGCGAGGAACTCGGCCGCGTCGCGCGCCTGATCGGCCTGCAGTATCACGCCGAGCTCGCCGCTGCGCTCGGTGGCCCGACCAATCTCAGTGCGGGCGACCGCGCGAGCGCCGTGCAGTACGCGCGCTGGCTCGAAGCGATGCAGCGCGCACACGGCGAGACCGTCGAAATGGTCGAGCGGGGCGACGCCGTCGGCCTGCGCCTGGCGGACTGGCGCCTGGCGCGCGATCTGCCGCTGGCGGATCCGCTGGGCGCCTTCGATGCCTGGAACGCGCTGTGGATCGGCGCCTGCGCGGCGCACGACCGCTTCCTCAGGCTCGAGACGCAGCGCGCGCTGCGCGACGGCCGCTGGGACATCGAGTGGCGCGTGCTGCCGCGTCTCGGCCGTTGAGGCGCATCCTCGTCGTGCTCAATCCCGCCGCAGGCCGCGGCCGCGCCGCGCGCCTGTGGCCGCAGGTGGCGCGTGCGCTGCGCGACGCCGGCGTGGGCTTCGAGGTCGCGACGACGCGTGCGCCGCAGGAGGCGATCGCGCTCGCCGAGCACGCCGCGGCGGACCACGCGGCGGTGATCGCCGCGGGCGGTGACGGCACCGTGCACGAGATTGCCAACGGCCTGCTGCGCGCCGGCGGGCGCGGCCCGCGTGCCGCGCTGGGCGTATTGCCGCTGGGCAGCGGCGACGATTTCGCCAAGCTGATCCCGCCGGCGGCGCCGGTCGGCGGCCGGGCGCAGGGCTGGCAGGCGGCCGTCGCGGTCATTGCGCGCGGCGCCACGCGGGGATTCGACGCCGGTCGGATCGAAGCCGAGACCGCCGACGGTGCGAAGGCGCAGCGCTACTTCGTGAACGGCATGGACGTCGGCTTCGGGGCGCAGGGCGCCGCGAACGCGGCCGCGATGCCGGGCTGGCTCAAGGGACGCGCGGCCTACTTCGGCGCGCTCGCCAGGACGCTGCTCGATATCCCGCGGCTGCGCCTGACGGTGGGCTGTGACGACGCGCCACCCGAGACCTGCGAGGCGACCATCGCTGCGGTGATGAACGGGCGCTGCTTCGGCAGCAGCTTCTGGGTCTGTCCTGCGGCGCAGAGCGACGACGGTCTGCTCGACGTGATGCTGGCCGGGGCGCTCGGTCGCGGCGCGATCCTCGCCCTGGTGCCGCGGGTGATGCGTGGCCGCCACATGACGCATCCGCGTGTGCGGATGCTGCGCGCCCGGCGGGTCACGCTCGCCTCGGATGCGCCGATGGCGCTCGAGGCCGACGGCGAGCTGCCGTTTCCGGCCTTGCGCCGCGTCGTAGTCAGCGTGCTGCCGGGTGCGCTTCGCGTCCTGGCCTGAGCAGGAGGGCCGCTATTCGGCGGCGGGCGGCTTGCTGCGCGTATGCGCCTTGACCTTGCCGCGCTGCACGCGGCCGACGTCCTCGAGCTTGCGCGTCGCGGCGCTGAACGCATCGCGCAGCGCGACATACACGTCCTCGTGATGGTCGCGGTTGATCGTGATGTCGTGCTGCGGAATGTGCATCTCGATGCGCACGCAGAACTCCTTGCCCTGATGCTTGTGCCGATCACGCGACTCGACGACGACGCGGCAACTGACGATCCCCGGGTAGAACGCTTCCAGCTTGTCGGCCTTTTCGCGAATGCGTGTCTCGAGCGCGTCGGACTGTGGAATGTCGCGGAAGGTGATCTGGATCGGGGTTTGCATGATTCCTCTCTGCAGGGTTCGTGAACGGCCTCGATTCAACATAGCCCTTGCGGGCTCGCCTTTTTTGACTACCATCAATCCGGCATGCCGCGCGCCTGGATCGGTACCAGCGGGTGGGCTTACGATGAAAGGGGCTCGACATTCTACGCGCGACACCGCGCGTTGATCCACGTCAACGCCGGCGTGCGGATCTGCGCGAGGCTGGCAATGAGGGCATGATTCAAGCAAAAGGAGAGCCGCACAATGTCAGACAGCACCTGGATCGTGGTGGCAAATTCGAGCCGTGCACGGCTGTTCGAAAGCGGGGGTGCGGGCGGGGCGTTCGCTCTGCTGCGCGCGTTCGAGCATCCCGAGAGCCGCGCCAAGGGTGGCGACCTGGTGTCGGATCGTCCCGGGCATACCGCGACCGATCAGGGGCGGCGCACCGCGCTCGACCCGGACACCGAGCCGAAGCGCGTCGCGCAGGAGGCGTTCGCGCGCGAGCTGGGGCATGCGCTCGAGCAGGGGCGCGTGCAGAACCGCTACGACGGCCTGGTGCTCGTCGCTTCGGCGCCGTTTCTCGGCATCCTGCGCGCGCATCTGCCCGACGGCGTCAAGACGCGGGTGCGCGAGGCGATCGACAAGGACTACACCGCGCTCGCCGAGCGCGAGCTCGCTGCACAGCTGAGCGTCTCGGTCGCGCGCTAGAACGAGCGCGGCAGGCCGAGCACGTGCTCGGCGAGGTAGGACAGGATCAGGTTGGTCGAGATCGGCGCGACCAGGTAGAGCCGCGTCTCGCGGAACTTGCGCTCCACGTCGTACTCCGCGGCGAAGCCGAAGCCGCCATAGGTCTGCAGGCAGACGTTGGCCGCTTCCCAGGAGGCCTTCGCTGCCAGGTGCTTGGCCATGTTGGCCTCGGCGCCGCAGTGCGCTTTTTCGTCGAACAGGGCGGCGGCCTTGTAGCGCATCAGGTTGGCGGCCTCCAGCTCCATGTAGCTTTCTGCGATCGGGAACTGGATGCCCTGGTTCTGGCCGATCGGCCGGCCGAACACGACGCGGTCCTTGGCGTAGTTCGTTGCGCGCTCGACGAACCAGTAGCCGTCGCCGATGCACTCGGCGGCGATGAGAATCCTCTCGGCGTTCAGCCCGTCGAGGATGTAGCGGAATCCCTTGCCTTCCTCGCCGATCAGGTTCTCCGCAGGGATCTCGAGGTTGTCGAAGAACACCTCGTTGGTCTCGTGGTTCACCATGTTGCGGATCGGGCGCATGGTGAGGCCCTTGCCCAGCGCCTCGCGCTTGTCGACGATGAACACCGACATGCCTTCGGACTTGCGCGTCACCTCGGCGAGCGGCGTGGTGCGGGCAAGCAAGAGCATCAGCTCCGAGTGCTGCAGGCGCGAAGTCCAGACCTTCTGCCCGTTCACCACGTAGCGGTCGCCCTTCCTGACGGCGGTGGTCTTGATCGTCGTCGTGTCGGTGCCCGCCGTCGGCTCGGTGACGCCCATCGCCTGCAGGCGCAATTCGCCCGACGCGATCTTCGGCATGTACTTCTTCTTCTGCGCCTCCGAGCCGTTCCTGAGCAGGGTGTTCATGTTGTACATCTGCCCGTGGCAGCAGCCGGCGTTGCCGCCCGAGCGCGTGATCTCTTCCATGATCACCGTCGCTTCCGTAAGCGACAGGCCCGAGCCGCCGTAATCCTCCGGGATCAGCGCGGACATCCAGCCGGCCTGGGTCAGCGCGTCTACGAAGGCCTCCGGGTAGGCACGCTCTTCGTCGACCTTCTGCCAGTAGGCCGAGTCGTACTGGCTGCACAGCGCGCGCATCGCGTCGCGCAGGTCCTGGTGCGTCTGGGGGCCGAGGTTCATGCAGGGCTCGCAATCATTTGGGTTTGAGGTGTGCGGAGGCTTCGTCATCGGTGCGCCGCCAGAGCTCGGCGGAGATTGGCGCCCGTGCTTCCTCCAGCAGGTGTCCCACCAGGCCCACGGCGCGCGCCATCACGCCGATGCCGCGGCACACGCGCCAGTCGAAGCCCATCTCGCAGGCGAGCGCGCCGAGCGCGCCGGTGGCATTGAGCGGCAGCGGCTTGCCGGCGGCGCGCTCGGCCGCCTGCTGGACACGCTCGACGAGCGCGCAGTAGCGGCCGTAGAAGCCGCAGTCACGGGCGATTTCGAACAGCCGCGGCACGCGCGGATCGATCGGCTTGTGGATCGGATGCCCGATCCCGGGCACGATCGCCTTGCGCGCGCGATGCGCATCGACGATTTGCTGCGCCAGCGCCTCGAGGTCGACGTCCGCCTTCGGATCCGGCAGCGCCTCGACGAGCATGCGCGCGCAGGCCTCGGTCGAGCCGACGAACACGCTGCCCAGGCCGCACAAGCCAGCCGCGACCGCCGCCTGCATCGCCTCGGGGGCGCCGAAGTAGGTCATGCGCGCGGCAATCGCCGAGGGCGTCAGGCCGTGCTCGACCAGGGTGACGACCATCGCGTTGAACAGCATCGATTCCTGCGCGTTCGGCGCCCGCCCGGTCAGCTCGAGAAAGGCCATGTCGCCGAGATTGAAGTGACCGAGGATTTCCCCCGGCAGGTCCTTGCCGCGCACCACGATGCGGTCTGCGCTGCTCCAGGCCATCTCGGAGCGGATCGGTTTTCGCTGTTTTGTCATGTCGCTTCTCCGGTCGCGGCGGCGCGCCGCCGCGTGCAGTGCGCGTCCCAGGCCTGTGGGTTGACGAGCGTCGCCGGGCGCTCGCCGGCGAGCATCGCGAGCGTCAGGCGCGCTGCGGCCGCGCCCATGCGCATGCGCGACTCGCGCGTGATGCCCGCGAGGTGCGGGGTGAGCACCGCATTGTCGAGCGCCAACAGCGGGTGGCCGGGCGCGAGGCGGTAGTCCTCAAAAACGTCGAGCATCGCGCCGCGGATGCGCCGTGCGCGCAGCGCCTCGATCAATGCCTGCTCGTCGATCACCGCGCCGCGGCCGACGTTGATCAGCCAGGCGCCGGATTTCATGCGCGCGAGGCGCTCGGCATCGAACAGGTGGTGCGTGTCGCGGCTGAGCGGGGCGGTGACGACGACGAAATCGGACTCGCTCAGCAGGCGATCCAGGGTGACCGGCTCGGCCTCCGGCGGCAGCCGGTTCAGGCGGCGCTGGGTGCCGAGCACGCGCATGCCGAAGCCCCGATGCACGATGCCGGCGATGGCCGTGCCGATTGCGCCGACGCCGACGATGCCGCAGGTCATTGCGGCGATCTCGTGCACTTCGGCGCTGCGCGAGCGCGCCCTGTCCCAGGGTTCGTTGCGGATCGCGGTCGTGATCGCGGTGACGTTGCGCGCGAGCATCAGCATGGCCATCACGCAATACTCGGCGACCGATTGCGCGTTCTCGCCCGGCAGGTTCGCCACCAGCACGCCGTGTGCGGTCGCCGACTCGAGCGGCACGAGATCGGTGCCGGTGCCGTGGATGGTCACTGCGCGCAGCCGCGGTGCGGCCTCGAAGATGTCGTCCGGCAGCCGGCTGCGGATGATCGCCGCGTCGCAGTCGCGCGCCAGCTGCCGTGCCCTGGCGGGGTCGCCGTCGGGCGTCTCGACCACCTCGAGCGTGGCCGCGAGCAGCGCGAGGCCCGAAGGATCGATCGGATCGACGAGCAGCACGCGCTCGGGCACGGCCATGTGATCAGTGTCAGCCATTGGAGGCTGCTAGGATAGCAATATGCCAACCGGGTTCGACGCCGCGCGCGATCATCGTTTCGCTCCGACGCGCTGGTTCGAGGATTTCGGGCTCGGCGAGCGCTTCTACATCCCCTCGCGCACCCAGACCGATGCGCTGTTCGCCGCATTCCAGCTGGCCTCCGGCGACAACGACCCGATCCACTACGACGTCGAGTACTGCCGGCGACGCGGTCATCCGGGCATGCTCGCGCACGGCATGCAGGTGATGATCCAGACCGCGGCGGGTGCGGGGGTGTTCCCGCAGCTGGTCGCCGACTCGCTCGTCGCGCTGCTCGAGTGCTCGGCGACGCTCGTCGCGCCGGTGTATAGCGGCGATACCCTGTATCCCTCGCTCGAGATCGTCGAGCTGGTCGCGCAGCGCACGACCGGGGTGATGGTCATGCGCGCGACCGTGCACAACCAGAACAACGTGCTGGTCCTCGAGGGCCGGCAGCGCTACCTGCTGCGCAAGCGCCCGGCGCCGTGAGCCCCTGATGGAACTCGCGCCGCTGCTCAACACTGCGCAGGTGCTGCCGACCGACGCTGCCGAAGCCGTCCTGATCGGGCGCGCCTGGCTGCCCGGCGACCCGCCGGGGCCGATCCCGGTCCTGATACGCGACGACGAAGTGCACGACCTTTCTTCGCTCGCGCCGACGGTATCGCAGCTGCTCGAGCTGTACGATCTCGCGCGCCAGCTGATCACGCTGGACGGCCTGCCACTGATCGGGCGGGTCGATGCGCTGCTTGCGGCGAGCGCGGCAGAAGGCAAGGGCGCGCGCTTTCTCGCGCCGGTCGACCTGCAGGTGATCAAGGCGAGCGGCGTGACCTTCGTCGCCAGCCTGCTCGAGCGCGTGATCGAGGAACAGGCGCGCGGCGAGCCCTCCAGGGCGCAGGCGATCCGGGCGCGGATCGACACCCTGGTCGGCGGCGACCTGAGCGCGATCCGCCCCGGGTCGGAAGCGGCGATGGCGCTCAAGAAGACCTTGATCGAGCAGGGTGCCTGGTCGCAGTACCTCGAGGTCGGCATCGGTCCGGACGCCGAGATCTTCACCAAATGTCCGCCGCTGGCGTCGGTCGGGGTCGGTGCCGACATCGGCATCCTGCGCAGCTCGACCTGGAACAATCCCGAGCCCGAGGTCGTGCTCATCGTGAACGCGCGCGGCGAGGTGGTCGGCGCGACGCTCGGCAACGACGTCAACCTGCGCGATGTCGAAGGACGCAGCGCGCTGCTGCTCGGGCGGGCCAAGGACAACAACGCCTCGAGTGCGATCGGACCCTTCATCCGCCTGTTCGACGGCCGCTTCACGATGGACACGGTGCGCGCGGCGGACATCGCGCTGAAAGTCGAAGGCGACGACGGCTTCACGCTCGAGGGCCTCAGCGCGCTCTCGAAGATCAGCCGCGATCCGCTCGAGATCGTGCGTCATGCGATGAACGAGAATCACCAGTATCCGGACGGCCTGGCGCTCTATCTCGGCACGATGTTCGCGCCGGTCCAGGACCGCGACGCGCCCGGCGAGGGCTTTACCCACAAGCCGGGCGACCGGGTGACGATCTCGTCGCCGTCGCTCGGTGCCCTGGTCAACCGGGTGCGCTATTGCGACGAGATCGAGCCCTGGCAGTTCGGCGTCGGCGCATTGATGCGCAATCTCGCGCAGCGCGGCCTGCTTAAACACTGAGACACAGAGGAGGATCGAATGAGCAATGTGCATCAGAACCTGATCGGCGGCCGCTGGCTGCCGGGTGTCGGCGTGAACGTCAACAAGAACCCTTCGGACCTGTCCGACGTCGTCGGCGAATACGCGCAGGCCGATGCCACCCAGGCACTGGCGGCCATCGAGGCGGCGAAAGCCGCCTTCGCGAAGTGGGGTGCCTCGAGCATCCAGGAACGCGCCGACATCCTCGACCGTGCCGGCGCCGCGACCCTCGCGCGCAAGGAAGAGCTCGGCAAGCGGCTCGCGCGCGAGGAAGGCAAGACGCTGCCCGAGGCGATCGGCGAGGCGGCGCGCGCCGGCTACATCTTCAAGTTCTTCGCCGGCGAAGTCCTGCGCATCGAGGGCGAGAAGCTCGCCTCGGTACGCCCCGGCGTCGAGGTCGAGATGACCCGTGAGCCGCTCGGCGTGATCGGCATCATCACGCCGTGGAATTTCCCGATCGCGATCCCGGCGTGGAAGATCGCGCCCGCGCTGGCCTACGGCAACTGCGTCGTGTTCAAGCCGGCGGACCTGGTGCCGGGCTGCGCCTGGGCGCTTGCCAAGATCCTCGAGGAAGCCGGCGTGCCGCCGGGCGTGTTCAATCTGGTGATGGGCCGTGGCGCGGTGGTCGGCGAGGCGATCGTGGCCTCGCCGGACGTTGCGGCGATCTCGTTTACCGGCTCGGTGGAAACCGGCCGCGGCATCGCGCGGCGCGCGGTCGAGCAGGGCAAGAAGATCCAGCTCGAAATGGGCGGCAAGAATCCGATGGTGGTACTCGACGACGCGGACCTCGGCATCGCCGTCGGCGCCTGCGTGAACGGCGCGTTCTTCTCGACCGGGCAGCGCTGCACGGCCTCGAGCCGCCTGATCGTCACCCAGGGCATCCATGACCGGTTCGTCGCCGCGCTGCGCGAGAAGATGAATGCGCTCAAGGTGGACAACGCGTTGAAGCCGGGCGTCGACATCGGCCCGGTCGTCGACCAGTCGCAGCTCAACCAGGACCTGTCCTACCTCGATATCGGCCGCAACGAAGGCGCCAAGGTTTTCGGCGGGGACATCCTCGGGCGCGAGACCGAAGGCTACTATCTGCAGCCGGCACTGTTCACCGACACGCACAACGGCATGCGCATCAACCGGGAGGAGATCTTCGGCCCGATCGCGAGCGTGATCCGTGTGAAGGATTACGACGAGGCCCTGGCGGTCTCGAACGACACCGCCTTCGGCCTGTCGGCGGGCGTTTGCACCACCTCGCTCAAGCACGCCACGCATTTCAAGCGCAACGCCCAGGCCGGCATGGTCATGGTCAACCTGCCCACCGCCGGGGTCGACTACCACGTGCCCTTCGGCGGTCGCAAGGGCTCGAGCTACGGCGCGCGGGAGCAGGGCCGCTATGCGGCCGAGTTCTACACCACGGTGAAGACCGCTTACACGCTCGCCTGAGAACGCGCGAGGCGCCCATCGAAGCGCTAGAATCCGCCCCCCATGCTACCCGTCACACTGCGGCTTCCGGTGACCATGCTCGCCCAGCCGGACGGGACGACCTGCGGACCGACCTGCCTGCACGCGATCTACCGCTACTGGGGCAGGCGCGAGTCGCTGCGCAAGATCATCGCGCGCGCGCGCCGGCTCGAGCACGGCGGCACCTACGCGGTGTTCCTCGCCTGCGACGCGCTGCGCAAGGGCTTCGATGCGACGATCTACACCTACAACCTGACGGTGTTCGATCCGACCTGGTTCCGCCCCGGGGTCGACATCGCGGACCGGCTGCGCCGCCAGCGCGACAGGAAGCGCGATCCGCAGATCGTGCACGCGACCGACGGCTACCTGGAGTTCCTCGCGCGCGGCGGGCGCCTGCGCCTGGCCGACCTGACGCGCTCGCTGGTGCGCGCGATCCTGCGCCGCCGGCTGCCGATCCTGACCGGGCTTTCCTCGACCTTCCTCTATCGCAGCGCGCGCGAGTACGGGCCGAACGATACGCCGGACGACATCCGCGGCAGCCCGGCGGGACATTTCGTCGTGCTCTCGGGCTACCACCGGCGCGAGCGCAGCGTGCTCGTCGTCGATCCCTACGGCCCCCATCCCTACGGCTCGAGCCGGCGCTACTGGATCAACATCGACCGCGTTCTCGGCGCCGTGCTGCTCGGCATCGTGTCGCATGATGCCAATCTGCTGGTGATCAGCCCCCGCGGCCCGATCCGCGCGCGATGAGCATCCTGATCGTCGTCGACGAGCCGCGCCAGTGGCCGCTGCAGATCGAGGGCGTCACCCTCGTGTCGGCGCGCGCCTACCTGACCGACCCGGCCTACAACGAATCGCACACCGGCAAGGTGTTCAACCTGTGCCGCTCGTACCGCTATCAGAGCCTCGGCTATTACGTGTCGCTGCTGGCGGAGGCGCGCGGGCACAAGCCGCTGCCGCGGGTGAGCACGATCGAGGACCTGCAGTCGAGGAACCTCGTGCGGCTGCTGACCGAAGGGCTCGAGGACCTCGTGCAGCGCTCGCTCGCGCCGATCAAGTCCGACGAGTTCGAGCTCAGCATCTACTTCGGCCGCAACGTCGCGGCGCGCTACGACTCGCTGTGCCAGCACCTGTTCCACCTCGTGCCGGCGCCGCTGCTGCGCGCGAGCTTCCGGCGCCGGCGCGGCGAATGGCGCGTGCAGGGCATCCGCCCGATCGCGGCGAACGACATTCCCGAGCCGCACAAGACCTTCGTCATCGAGGCCGCGTCGAACTACTTCGAAGGGCGCTACCGGCGCGCGCGGCGGCGCGCCGAGCCGCGCTTCGATCTTGCGATCCTGCACGATCCGGAAAATCCCGAGCCGCCGTCCAACGCCAGGGCGCTGGCGAAGTTCGAGCGTGCCGCCGAGGCGGTGGGCATGGCCACCGAGCTCATCACCCGCGAGGACATCAGCCGGCTCGCGGAATTCGACGCGCTGTTCATCCGCGACACGACCTTCGTCAACCATTACACCTATCGCTTTGCGCGCCGTGCGGCGGCCGAGGGCCTGGTGGTGATCGACGATCCGGAGTCGATCCTGCGCTGCAGCAACAAGGTCTATCTCGCCGAGCTGTTCGACCGTTACGACGTGCCGGTGCCGAAGACGCTGCTGGTACACCGCGGCAACACCGACCAGATCGTGTCGACGCTCGCCTTGCCCTGCGTGCTCAAGCAGCCCGATGGGGCGTTCTCGCTCGGTGTGAAAAAGGTCGAGACCCCGGAGCAGCTCAAGCCCGAGGTGCAGGCGCTGCTCGAGGACTCCGAGCTCGTGGTGGCGCAGGAATGGCTGCCGACCGACTTCGACTGGCGGGTCGGGATCCTCGATCGCCGTGTGCTTTACGTGTGCAAGTACTACATGGCGCGCGGGCACTGGCAGATCGTGCGGCGCGAGGGCGAGGGCAAGCCGGTCGAGGGCCGCTCGGTGACGCTGGCGGTCGGCGAGGCGCCGGGCGAGCTGCTCAAGATCGCGCTCAAGGCGGCGAACCTGATCGGCGACGGCTTCTACGGCGTCGACCTGAAGCAGGTCGGCGAGCGATTCTTCGTCGTCGAGGTGAACGACAACCCGAGCGTCGATGCGGGCGTCGAGGACGAGGTGCTGAAGGACGCGCTGTACCGCGAGATCATGGGCACGATCGTGCGGCGCATCGAAGAGCGCAAGCGCACGCGCTGATGACGCCGAAAGCGCTGCACGCCTTTGCCGGGGCCGGCATCGAGCTCGAGTACGTGCTGGTCGACCGCGAGTCGCTCGGCGTGCGGCCGATCGCCGACGCGCTGCTGCGCGATGCCTCGGGCGCGGTGGTCAACGCGATCAGTGGCGGCCGCTTCGGCTGGTCGAACGAGCTCGTGCTGCATCTGCTGGAATTGAAGAGCGAGCGCCCCGAGGCCGGGCTCGAGTCCCTCGCCGTGGGCTTTCAGGACGAGGTGCGCGCGATGAACGCGCGCCTCGCGCCGCTCGGCGCGCGCCTCATGCCGACCGGCATGCACCCCTGGATGAACCCGCGTACCGAGGCGCGCTTGTGGCCGCACGAGTACGCCGAGATCTACGCCACCTACGATCGCGTATTCGACTGCCGGCGGCATGCCTGGGCGAACGTGCAGAGCATGCACGTCAACCTGCCGTTTGCCGGCGACGCCGAGCTCGCGCGCCTGCTCGCCGCCGCGCGGCGCGTGCTGCCGATCCTGCCGGCGCTCGCCGCGAGCTCGCCGATCGCCGACGGCGCACGCCAGGCGGTGCTCGATTACCGCATGCAGTGCTATCTCACGCATGCGGCGCGCGTGCCCTCGATGCTCGGCGACGTCATTCCGGAGCCGGTGCGCAGCGAGACCGCCTACCGCGCCGACATCCTCGCGCCGATGTACCGCGAGATGGCGTCGTTCGATCCCGAGGGTGTGATGCAGGACGAATGGCTCAACGCGCGCGGCGCGATCGTGCGCTTCGACCGCAGTGCGCTCGAGCTGCGCGTGCTGGATACGCAGGAATGCCCGGCGATGGATCTCGCGGTGGCGGCGGCGGCGATCGGCGCGCTGCGCGCCTGCTACGACGGACGCCTGGCGAACGAGGACCCTGCGGCGCCGTTTCCCACGGCCCGCCTGGTGAAGATCCTGCGCGCCTGCATCGCCGACGCCGATGCGGCGATCATCGACGATGCCGAATATCTCGCGGGCCTGGGAATGCGCGCGCGGCGCTCGACCGCCGGCGCGCTGTGGCGGCATCTGATCGACACCACGCTGCCGCTGGTCGGCACGGCCGAGGAACGCCTGCTGTGGACCGAGCGGCTCGAGCTGATCCTCAGCGAAGGACCGCTCGCGCGCCGCATCCTGCAGGCCGTGGGTCCCGGGCTGCCGCGCAAGCGCCTCGAGGCGGTGTATGACGAGCTGTGTGACTGCCTCGAGGCGGGCCGGGCGTTCAGCGCAGAGGCATGAGCCGCGCGAAGCGTCTGCGCCAGGCGATCGTGGTCAGCTGCGAGCATGGCGGCAACGTCGTGCCGACGCGCTACCGCCCGCTGTTCGCGGCGCATCGCGCGCTGCTCGCCAGCCATCGCGGCTACGACCACGGCGCGCTCGCGATGGCGCGCGCGCTCGCCAAGGCGTTCGCTGCGCCGCTCGCCGCGGCGACCACGACGCGCTTGCTCGTCGACCTGAACCGCTCGCTCGGCCATCCGCAGCTATATTCCCAGGTCACGCGCGCCGCCGACCCGACGCTTCGCCGGGAGATCGTCGAGCGCCACTACCTGCCGCATCGAGGGCGGGTCGAGGCGCTGATCAACTCCGCGATCGAGGCCGGGCGGCCGGTCCTGCATCTGGCCTGCCACAGCTTTTCCGCGGCGTTCGGCGGCGTCGAGCGCAATGCCGACCTGGGCCTGCTCTACGACCCGCAGCGCGTCGGGGAGGCCGTGCTGTGCGCGGCCTGGCAGCGTGAGCTGCGCATCCTCGCGCCCGGGTTGCGCGTGCGGCGCAACTATCCGTATCTTGGCAAGAGCGATGGCTTTACGAGCTGGTGGCGGCGACGCCATCCGGACACGATGTACCTCGGCATCGAGATCGAACTGAACCAGGCGACCATGGTGGCCCCGCGCGCCCGGGCGCGGCGCGCGCTGGTGATCGAGGCGCTCGCCCGGGTGCTCGGCACCCGATGACGCTGCGCTGGCCGGCGCCGCTGCTTGCGCTCGCGTTCGCCGCCGGCTGCGCGGTGGCGCCGCCCGAGCCTGCCCCGCGCCTGACCCCCTCGGCGGAGATCACGCCGAACTTCGTCGTGCCCGATGCGCGCGCGCGCATGGTGTTCCTCGCGCGCGAGGAGTGGGCGCTGTTCGGGTGGCCGGTGGTGCGCAACCAAGACGCCGAATCCGTGCTCGAGTTTCCGGCGGGTGTCGAGGCGACGCACGAAGTGCAGGGGTCGATGCTGACGCGGGTGCTGATGTACTGGTATCGCGTCTCGAACGCGCCGATCGTCGGCAATCAGGGGGAGCTGCGACCCTGGTCGGCGGCGTTCATCAGCTGGATCGCGCGTAGCGCGGGGCTGCCGCAAGACGTCTTCCCATCGACGGTGCTGCACTGGGACTACATCGAACATGCGCTGAACGGCGGCGACGGCGCGCGCTTCGTCGCGCGCGATGTGCGCGCCTACGCGCCGCAGGTCGGCGACCTGCTCTGCGCGCCGCGCGGCGAGGCCTTCGTCGCCGAGGTGCGCAGCTTCGAGGACCTGCGCCGCGGTGCCTATCACTGCGACCTGGTGGTCGAGCGGCGCGCAGGCGAGCTCGACGTCATCGGCGGCAATGTGCTCGATGCCGTGTCGCTCACGCACGTCGCGCTCGATGCCGACGGTCGTGCGCTGCCGACGCCGACGCGGCCCTGGGTGGTCGTCCTCGAGCAGCGCTGAGCGCCGCACGGCCTCGGGCGCCGCCGGGAACAAACCGGAGCCCCGCGCGTTTACCGTGAATGCGGCGAGGCAGACGCAGAATGCGATCCATTGCGCACGCCTTGACGACCGCCGCGCTCGTGCTCGTGCTGCAGGCAAGCGCTGCGGCAGGCGGTCCCGTTGCGCCGTGCTCGCGCGCCGCGCTCCAGGAAATCCCATCCTACGGCCCGCTCGATGGGCCGCCGGCCGTGGCCGTCTGGCGCGACGTGACGTTGGACGGGGACCGAGGCTGTCCCGACGGGCTGCGCGGACCGATGGCGCTGGTGGTCGCACTCGCGGGGCGCTTTCGCGCCCCCGGAACGCTCGATGACATGGCGCAGCGCGCCGGCGCGATCTCGCAGACCGCAGGGCTGCGCTACTGGTCGGTCACCGACGGCGCCTGGCGGACCCTGCTGAGCGAAGCGTTCGCGCTCGAGGGCCCGGACCTCGAGCGACGGCGCGCCGATTTCAGCGCCGCGGAGCTGTTGAGCGGCCGGGTGCTCTACACGGCGCAGCGCGACACGCGCTCGACCGATCTGAACCTCTATCGATTGGTCGGGCGGCGGGTCGATGCACGGCGGCTGGTCGTCGAGAGCAAAAACCTCTCGCCGATCCGCTTCCTGATCTTCGAGCTGTTCGCGCCGGGTGCGCTGCAGGCGGCGCACCGTCTGGAGCAGCTCGCGCCCGGCGTCTGGGGCTACTATGGCGTGACCGCAGTGCGCGGCGGCGCGTTGGACAACGAGACGAAATCGTTCGTCAACCGGGCGGCCGCCTACTACCGCTATCTGGCCGGCGTGCCCGCCGAGCGCGAGCCGCCGCTTGCGCGCTGAGCCTGCGCCCGGTCAGAGAAAGGTCGTATCCGCGTCGAGTCCGAGCAGGTACTGTCCGACGGTCTCGAAATGCGCCGCGCGCCCCTGCAGCTGCTGGGCGATCGCGTGCAGGTCGCGAAAGCGACGCTCGAACGGATTCGCGGTGAACACGGCGGTCGCGCCAGCCGCCTCGTAGGCGAAGTCGCCGGCTTCGCGCGCGGCGTGGATCGCGTGCGTCGAGGCGAGCCA
>Ga0210133_1000329_pt1 | contig 18048 bp, 14 predicted proteins | sample Joice_ThreeSqC_D_2_FD_184874 | JGI IMG/M metagenome (GOLD analysis project Ga0210133, IMG submission 184874) | Wetland microbial communities from San Francisco Bay, California, USA, that impact long-term carbon sequestration - Joice_ThreeSqC_D1... | ecosystem: Environmental > Aquatic > Marine >...
GTGCCAGAACTGAACCCCGGCTTGTTGCAGCTGGCGTGCGTACGGCTGCCGGTGCGGCAGCCGATCGGAGACAAAGGTCACACTACACCCGAGCTCCACGAGCACTTCGAGCATCGAGAACAGTCGCGCGGAGCCGGAGTCCTGGTCCGGCGTAAGTGGGGCGGCCTCGACGACAAGGACGCGGGGGCGCCCCCGGTCTGCTTCGGCGTGGGTGATCGCGCCATGGGGCCCGTGCGCTGCAAGCGCCGATTGCCATCGTTCGAAGAAGGTTCGCTGGTTGAGTACCTGATGATGCTTGATGCCCTTGTTGACGTCCGTTCCAGAGCTGACTCCCTCGTGGTGAACGATCAGCGCTTCCGGCTGGTAGTAGACACGCTTGCCCGCCTGTCGGATGCGGAACGCAAGGTCGGTGTCTTCGTAGTACGCCGGCGCGAATGCCTGGTCGAACCCTCCCAGGGCTTCCCAGTCAGCCCGTCGGAGTATCAGACAGGCACCCGAGCAGTAGTCCGCCACACGCAGGTATCGATAGGGTGGCCGTTCCGGATCGTCGCCGTGGCCGTAGTTACAGGCCGAGCCGTCGTTCCATACGATGCCACCAGCTTCCTGCAGTCTACCGTTGGGATAGACGAGCCGCGCTCCAACCAGCCCAGCATCGCGACGCAGCCGGAAGACGTCAAGCAGCGCGTCCAACCAGCCAGACGTCACCTGCACGTCGTTGTTGAGCAACACCAGATACTCGCCGCGCGCAAGAGCAGCGCCCCTCCGACAGCTCCCGCTGAAGCCTACGTTCAGCTCGTTTCTGACGAAACGCGCGCCCTGGACGCGATCCAGCGCCGTTGCGAGCGCCTCGGGTGAAGCGTCGTCCACAACGATGATCTCGACATCCGCGAGGCACGTGTGCCGCTGCAGGCTGCGCAGGCAATTGAACGTGTACCGATGTTGCCCGTACACGGGAATGACGATCGAGACTCGCGGTGTGCTCGCCGGTGCACAGGTTTCGAGCGTGAGCGGACCCACCGGAGCCAGCGGCGTGTCGTAGGTGACGGAGGGCCGGAACCAGAACTGCCTTAACTTGCGCTCAACCCGCGTCAGGATCCCCTTGGGGCCCTCGTCGCGCAGAACGTGGAGTGCGTAGATAAAGCCCCGCGTTTGGTGGTCTGTCTCGTAGAGCAGGTGCCTCCACCGACCAAGGATTCGTGACGACATGGGCGGCTAGTCTACGCGGCTCTTCGATCCAGACCAGAATGAACGTCCCAACCAAGGCGAATCCTGCCCGACACACTGGAACGGCCGGTTCAGCCGCCCCATCATGTCGGCGGCCTGATCACCAGCCCCTGTCAGCGCTTGCGAGCGATGAGCGTGTAGCAGTCGAACACGCCGAACCGGCGGACGTCAGAGTATGACGCCCGGGCGATCTTCACGTCGAAGCCGAGATCCCGCTGCACTTCGAGCAAGTCGAATCCGAAGTGCGCGAAGCATGGTATCCGGCCGCGCCGCGGATCCCCGTGGTATTCGATCGGTTCCTTGAGCACAGGATGGCCTTCCTGGGTGGTGAAGAGATCTTCGGTCTTCCTGTCGAAGTAGAAGGGTATCGAATAGACATGCAGGCCGCCTCGCTTCAAAACGCGGTGGATCTCGGCAAAAGCAACACGATACTCTGGGACGTGTTCCAAGACGTCCTCGGTCACGAGGAGGTCAACGGAATCGTTTGCAAAGGTCATCCTGCGCAGATCCTGGTTCATGACCCCGTCCTTGAGGGCGCCCGGCTCCACGTCCTCGAAGAACTCGAAACAGGTGATGTTGCTGCTTTTGCCCAGAGCACGGGCGATGGCCCCGGTAGAGGAGGCGTTGAGGACAACCAGGTGCGGCTTGCCACGAAAATCGGCCAGCCCTCGGATGCCTGCACCGGCCGTTTCCCGGATGACCCATTGGGCGACGTGGCGGTTGCGCGCGGAGCTGCGGCAACGAATGCACACGGCATGGTTGCGGATCGTATCCAGTCCAGCGGTCAACAAAAACACCGACAGGTGACCGCACACAGTGCACATCCCAGGATGGGCGTGAAGAAGGTTTTTCGGCTTACAGACCTCGACCAAAGTTCGCAGGCGCATACACTACTTGTACCGCTCTAACGTAAGAAACCGAAGAGACGACTCGGCTATTCTACGGATGCGATTCGAGACCTCCTGACGTAAGGGGAAGGAAGTACCCAGGATCACTGGTGTTCACCACGGTTTCGTCGTCTGCAGGTGCGGACCAGCGAGCACATGATGCCGAAGCTGGTTTGCAAGTACTACGTCTTTTCCAGCCAAATGCTCCCGCCAGGATTCTTGAGGCAAAGCGGCATCTGCTCTCGGAAGAAGGCCTCGTGGAAGTGCTCCATGAAGGAATTCATGAGCACGATGCGGAAGCGCTGATTGTACTGGAGGAACGCGCGCAGCATGTAGAGCTCGTTCCAGGCCCGACCCTCGAAGACCCAGGCGCGCGGGTATTCAAAGGGGAAGAATACGTCGTGAATATGGATGAAGATGCCCGGCTGAATGCGTGGCAGGATGTGGAAGAAGCATCGGTTGACGTCGCTATCCGTCTTGGCCACGTGGGTCGAGTCGATGAACAGGATGTCGTTCTTCTCCAGGCAATCGAACACCTCCAGGTCCACATCCTGCAGACGCAACGGCAGCACGCGTATCCGCTGCCTGTCCTCCTCCCGCACAAGCGAATGAAGCAGCTCGGGACGGGGCTCGATGAAGGTCAGCTCGACCTTTCCCTCGAGAAACTGCTCATTGGTATCGAGGGCCGCGCAGGACGAATAGCCGGAGCCGACCTCGATCAGCCGCCGCGGACGCAGATGCCGCATCATGCAGTGGAGCATGATGGCGTCCGAGTACGGGTAGGCCGGATTCTCGAGGTGGAAGCGATTGCCGGCCTTCTTCTTGGCAGTGAACGGCTGGTCGGCGTAGTAGCGAGAGAACTCCTGGAGGAGCTGCAGCTGTTCCGCCTCGCGCAGATCGATCCCAGGGACCTCGCGACTAGGCATGGCGAAAATCCGGGCCTCGTCTCGCTTAAGATCGGCCCAACAAGGAATTGGCGAGTAGTAGTGGCCCGGTGGAAAGGCACCGCACGCGTGACGAAGCTCATCGAGCGCGGTCATGAGCGGACCGATACCGGGGAGCTTCTTGGCGAATTCGCGTAGGGCTGGTTTGACCATGCTTCTCTCCTCATCCTACCGCGGTGGTGGCTGGCAATGGCGGGCTGGAATCTACCCCATCAAGCCCGGCGCGGGGAGTGCAGCCAGGCCCACGGCTTCAACTTGCAAGCCACGTCTCGTGTCGCCGCGCCGCAGGGCGACTGCCGGGAAGCCGCGTTCCAAGACGAAGCTGCTTGTCTGGCGATCAGGAATCAAAGACAGTCATTTCGGCTTCTTCTTCGATACGAATATCTCCAAGTAGCGCGCAGACAGACCGAATTGGAGATCATAGCAGTCTTCAATCTCGGTCTCCATGTTCGTTTGACTTCTCACGAAGTCGACGATATCGAAGCCCCAGTGCATGGTCACGGGAGAGCCTTTCTCGTCCACCGGGCTTCCATGGAATTCGGGTGTTCCGAGGAATCTGGGTTGCCCACGTTCGTTCCTCTCTGCCCACCTCTCCGTCCTGCTGAAGCGGTTGACAATCGGGACGGAGAAGATATGGGCCCCACCGACCTTCAATGTGCGGCAGATTTCCCTGAACGCCTTTGCAGGAGCGTAGACGTGCTCAAGCACATCCTGGGTGATGACCAGATCAAAACACTCATCCTCGAATGTCTGGTTCTCGAGATCCTGATTGCTGAATCCAGAGATGGTGGTGCCCAAGGGCTCGCCGGGAAAGAATTGAGAAGCAAGATATCCCGCACAGTTCCTCTTCAGGGCACGGCTGGCCCCGGTATCGCAAGGAGATGATTCATGGATCGCAAGCTTCTTCCAATCGGGGTAGTGGTTCCTAAGGGCAAGCATCACGGCACGTTCCCGAGGAAGGGACGAGCATCTGACGCAGCGGTAGTTGTCTCTGAACCAAGCAGACATAGATAGGAAGGACGTGGACGATTCGCAACACAGGCAGTACCCATCGTTCTTCTGGTAGCTGAAGGAGGGAAGATACGTTGCGAGCCTCCTTGCGGCTTTTTCTGCGAGTTTCCGGATCATGCGGGCTGATCTTTCGGGGAGCTGCGTCAGACGGGTGCACTGTGCATTCCTCCCGGTGGGCGGAGCGTCCCGACTACTATGACACCTGGAGTTCTTTGTGTGAAGTGCACCGCGAATCCAAGACCAGCGGTGGGTGGGGCGGTCCGCAGGAAATGGGCCCTGGCTAGAGGGATGGTTTCGGGTGGACTACAACGAGGTCAGACCACACAGCTCCCTTGGCGACCTGACGCCGAAGGAGTATCCCCAACCCTGGGACTCGCAGCCTGAGTGGACCAATTCTGGGGGGCAGGTCAGGTAGACTCGTCCGCGTGTTCACGACCAACCCTTCTGCACGCTGATCGTGCAGCCCGGTGAACCATCGAGTCAGGCGGGTTTCTACCTTGGAATTGGAACAAGGTTTTCCCCTGAGCTTCCCGACCCGAAACCAGGGCCATCAATCTACGTCCTCAGCCCAACGTCACTTAGTCGTGCTTGCGGGTCTTCCCCACCGACAGTTTCTGGTAGGATTCAGGATCCATCACCAATGAATTGGATGTCGAGGAAAGCCACTCCACCCCCCATCGTTTTGCCGCCGAACGCTGGAGCCACGCCGTAGTGTCGGCTCCGCGGCCCCAAGTGGAGCAGGCGCACCGGCCGGACTCGGGCCCGCTGGCGACCCCTGCGGTCCGACTGGTCACTATCGGTGCTCGGTCTGCCCACTACTGGGGCGACCTCTGGCATTCGCGCGACTTGCTCGCGTTCCTCTCCTGGCGAGATGTCGTTGTGCGCTACAAGCAGACGGCCCTCGGTCTTGCGTGGAGCGTGCTCCGGCCGGTACTGGTCACCATGATTCTCGCCTTCGTCTTCGGAAGGATCGGACGATTCAGCTCCTTCGGCGTCCCCTATCCGCTGCTCGTCTTCGTGGGCATGGCTCCCTGGTTTCTCTTCGCGAACGCCTTTCAGGACGTGTCCAACTCCTTGGTCAGCAACGCGCCTCTCGTTTCCAAGGTCTACTTTCCTCGTCTGATCCTGCCTGCCAGCGCGCTCGGCATTCACGTCCTCGATTTCGCGATCTCGCTTGGCCTCCTCGGTGTTCTCATGGCTTGGTACGGCGTCCAGCCAACGTGGCGCCTGATTTTCATCCCCGCGTTCGCGGCTCTCGCCGCCGTCGTCGCCCTTGGCCCGGGCTTGATCGTGGCCGCGCTCTTCGTTCACTACAGGGACTTCAGGTTCATCACGCCGCTCATCATCCAAGTCGGCCTCTACCTCTCCCCCGTGGGATACGACAGCAGCCTCGTTCCTGCACAAATCCGGTTCTACTACTCACTCAATCCCATCGTGGGCGTCATCGAGGGTTTTCGCTGGAGCATCCTCGGCATCGCGCCCGTCTGGGCTGCAGTTGCCCTCTCGGTCAGTGTTTCCCTGGTGTTGCTCATCCTTGGCGTGTGGACCTTCAGGCGTGCCGAGCGCCTGTTTGCGGATTGGCTTTAAGGTGGCCCCTGCAATCGAGACCTATGCCCTCTGCAAGCACTACCGGCTCGGACACTTCGCGCAACGTTCCGATTCGTTTCGCGAGGCCGTGACCGCGGTACCGCGGCTTCTGCTTCGTCGAATGCTCGGCCGCTCCGGCGAACACACGCACGAGGAATTCTGGGCTCTCCGGGACGTCGACTTGACTATCCAACCTGGCGAACGGCTCGGGATCATCGGCCGTAACGGCGCCGGAAAGTCGACCCTCCTCAAGATACTTAGCCGCATCGTCGAGCCGACGAGCGGTCACGGATTCATACGCGGCCGTCTATCGAGCCTCCTCGAGGTCGGCACCGGATTCCATCCAGAGCTCTCCGGACGGGAAAACATCTACTTGAACGGCGCCATTCTAGGAATGAGTCGTGGGGAGATCCGGCGAGCGTTCGACGCCATCGTCGCGTTCGCAGAAGTGGAGAAATTCCTCGACACGCCGGTGAAACGCTACTCGAGCGGGATGTACGTCCGCCTCGCCTTCGCCGTGGCGGCGCATCTCCAGCCCGAGATTCTCGTCATCGACGAGGTGCTTGCCGTCGGCGATGTTCGCTTCCAGAAGAAGTGCCTTGGCAAGATGGACGATATTGGCCGCGAAGGTCGCACCGTCATCTTCGTGAGCCACAACATGGCAGCAGTGCAGAAGCTCTGTAATCGCGTGATCCTCCTCAAGGAGGGGCGAATTGTGGCCGACGCAGACCCGCAATCGGCGATTGCCTCTTACATGAGCGCAGAGGAGACGGGAGCATTGGCCTACGTGGTCCGCGCCGACGCTTTCACCGAACCTCGCGGTTCCATCTGGATCACGGCGATTCAGGTCCGCGATGCATCGGGTGCCCCCGCGACCACGCTGGCCACCGGCGATGCGGTCTCTCTCCGCATCGAATACCATGCAACCGCCGAGATTGCCGAGAGTCCTCTCGCTTTCAGGGCCGTTTTCAAGGGCGCGCTCGGCCAGGAAATCCTCCGCCTGAGTACGATGCCAATCTCGGGTTTCCCCATCGACCAGGTCGGTCGCACGGGCATCGTCGAGCTCGCCATTGATTCTCTGCCTTTCACGGCGGGGCGCTACTTCGTGGACATCGGGATCTCGCGACCGAACATCGAGGTCGTGTCCGACTATCTCGATGTACTTGCGATCGAGATCCAGCCTCGCGATGTGTACGGCAGCGGGTTGTCGCTCACGCAGGCACACTGTCTAATTGTGACCCGCCATCGTTGGCGCCATGCACGCACCGACATCGCTACAGCCAATGACCCCGGGGACCCAGGCCCGGAATCCCCATGATCGTCGCGATAGTGTCTGCGCGGTAACCCCAAACGTCATCGGTGCTGTCGAATGCGCGAGCGTAGCTCCTTCGCCACGCCTTTGATCTTGGGGTGCCGTCGAACCCAGCGCCGGACCTTGTTGAGCTGCGCCAGGCCGTGATACTCGAGCATGCTTGTCATGTCAGAGAACAGGGTTCGCCGGGCGACGTGCACGCCCCGGGGTAGCCCGGTATCCGTGAAATCCAGCAGTTTGGTCTGTCCGCTGCGGGCTCGCAGCGTCGCTTCAAGGAACTGCCGCTGATACCTGCGATCAGGCTCGAGGTGGCAGCCCTCGGCCCACTCGTTCCAGGCATTGATGAACACCAGTCTGTCCTGCCCGGGGCGCTCCTCTATTGTCCGATGGATGGCCTCGGAGAGCCAAAACTCGTAGTTGGCCGGCGTTCCGTTGAGGATCACCATGGCGCGATCATTTGTTCGAGCGGTATTGTCCCAGCTCGGGAAGACCGATCGAAAGACGTTCCGGCCGGCGTAAGAATGATCGAGATAGGACTGAGCCACGGAATGGAAGTCCATGACGAGGCCTTTGAACCCGCGGAAGAAGGCGATGCGGTTGGTAACCTCGGGCGATTTGATGTTGTGCGGGGGGAACTCGACACCGCTATCGAAGCCGAACTGCTCGTAATCCTCGTTGCCGTGGGTGAGGGCTGCCGCCAGGTGTATCCTGTCGAATCCGACGCTCCGACAATAGGCGCGCCAGGTATTCACCGTCGCCCTTGCGTCTGGCAGCTTCTGCGGCCGGTACACAATCAGGAACGGTGCACCGTCAATTCTGATGTACCGAGGATCGGACAGGAAGGGAACCACGCTCTTGATGAAGTCGAGGTCATCCTGGGAACGATACTTCTGCTCCATCAGGATCTGCTCCTCGGCGGCGTCCCATCGCCGGGTCCAGTTCTCGTTTGCCCAGCAAAGGCAGAAGGGCATGTCACTGTCGGGATCCGCCAGCATTTCGTCCAGCGGCTTGTGAAGAATGCGAGTTCCCGAGAACCAGTAGTAGTGGTAGCAAAACCCATCGATCCCATACTGCTTCGCCAATCTGATCTGCTCATGGCGAGTCTCCTTCTGGCGCAGATCATAAAAGCCAAGATCGGTTGGCAAGTGCGGCTGGTAGTGGCCTTGGAAGAGAGGCTCGCTCTTGGTGACGTTCGTCCACTCGGTAAATCCCTTGCCCCACCAAGCGTCGTTCTCGGGGATCGGGTGGTACTGGGTTAGGAAGAACGCGATCAGTCGCGGCGTGCCGTCCCCCTTCGAACGTGTCACGATGATGCCCAATCCCGCCACGCCGAAGCTGCGGACGGCACCGGCATCGACAACAAGTCCAATCCCGTGTCGCCCTTCGGATCCACCTGGGCCTTGACCACCACCTGATAGACCATGCCGAAGGGATTGCTCGCAAGTCCGCGTTTCAGATCGGGGTTGGCCCGCAACCAGGCTTCCACGAACTCGGTCTCGGTGGGATGCTTGACCACAAATTCCGCCGCGACGATCTTGTAGCCCGCGTCGTTGAAAAGGCTCTGGATGTTTCTCATCCCGAAAAACTTGATGTGCGTTCTGTCCAGCAGGCCCCAGTCCCGATACTCGAAGTTCTCCTCGGCGAGCGAGGCAATCACTGCACTGTGCCCGATGTGGGGCAAGGAAACGATGACGTGGCCATCCTGCCCGATGAGCGGACCCATAGCACGAAGAGTGAGCCAGGGATCGTGTAGATGCTCGAGGACGTCGGCGACGACGATGACCTGGTAAGGCCCATCCACGGATACGGTCCAGACCCAGTCGGGCTCGTTCAGGTCACAACGAAAGACGTTTTCGCAATAGGGCGCCAACCTGGCGATCGCATCGTCATCGATCTCGATTGCCGTGACCCGACACCGGCCATGCTCCTTGAGGTGGCGGGTTATGGTCCCCGGGCCGGCGCCGACCTCCAGTACACGATGATCATTGCCGACCATCCGCACCACCTTGGCCGCGACCGTGTTGTCGTCGGCGAGGTCGACCTTGTATTCGTACTTGTGACGATCGGCGCGTGTAAGGAGCTGACGTAGACGAAAGGGAACGCGGAGCGGCCTTGTGAGTCTCCACGATCGGGATTGCTTGAGCCCCCTCAGCTCACTTGCGAGACCATCAATTGTCGCCTGATCATAACGGTTGGTCCTCGATAGCCGCTCTTCCAGGCTCTTCTGCACCGCGGCGGCGGCCTTTTGAATTTCCGTTTCCCAGGGCGTGAAGGTTTGCACCGCGGTTTCCGCCGCGAGCTCCATGGGCGCGAGCTGGCCTGCGAGAGCATTGCCGCCCGGTGGATTCACGAGCAATCCGTAGCAGCGGGTGGCGAGAGTCGCCAACGGGCCATCTTCGCCAGCGCCGACCTGCGCCCGATGGTGGCGTAGAGATGGCTCGAGAAAGGCGGTCGTGCGCGCTTCTAGCTCGGGCTGGCCAAGGCCGATTGGGATATCGAGATCGGCGGCCAGGCGCTTCATCTGGCCGCGCCAATCGGCAAGAAGCTTGTCATAGGTAATGAACGTTCTCGGGAAACCGCGCGATCCGCGCTCTGCCGCCAATGTGTGCGTGATCCAGAGAAGACAGGCGCGCTCGCCAGACATCCCGTCACGCTTCGCGAGAGAACGGGCCACCTCGATGGGATGCCGAAGGCTGACGACGAAACAAGGCTGAGCGCCAAGCTCCACAAGGAGATCCAGCCACAAGGGCAGGAGCCTGCAAATCCTTGGATCCTTCACAAGCCAGAGGGGCAACGAAGAGAAATCCCTTTTGAGAACTGCCAGCAACTGGGCTTTGTAGGAGGCGACCGGACCCTGTCGCCACCACTCACTGGGAAGCGGCCTCACGTCGTGCCAGGAACTCTTCAGAGCGGCGAGCAGTTGGTCGTGAATTCGGACCACATCCCTGTGCTCCCAGTAGCCCTTGTCGTTGATATCCTGCTGGGCGGGCATCAGTCTGTCCCCCGTCGGGATCCCGAGCTGCGCAAGGGCTCCAGCAAACGCCGAGGTGCCGCTGCGGTGCATCCCGAGGATGACGATGGACTTTGGAGAAGATGGCATCCGGCCTGAACTGTCGTTTCTTGGAGAAGACCGTCGCCAGTATACTACGGCCTGAGCGGGTGTGATTCCCGAAGGCTCCTCGACGGGGACGCCGGCAAGGAGCCGATATGCACCTCCGTCGACGCTAAGCGCGCACTCGCCGCCCACGTGAATGCGAATTGGAGCGTCACGATGGGTCGCCCGAGCCAGCGCGCACAGCCCGCCCATACACCTCCAGCAACCTCCCGCATAGGTGCTTCCACGCATACTTCTCCTCGGCGACCTTGCGCGCGACCTGCCCCATGCGCACGCAACGTTCCCGGTCCTTGAAGAGCCCAGCCAGCGCGGCTCCGTAGCCTTCTGGATCGTCGGGGGCCATCACGCCAACCTCGTCGGCCTCGAAGACCTCGACCAGATCGCCCACCGGGTTGGCCAGCACAGCCCGGCCCGCAGCCAGGTAGTCGCCCAGCTTGATAGGCCCGCGCGCACGGTTGGTCAGGGTGTTCGAGTAGGGCAAGAGCAACACATCGGACGCACCCATGGCAACCGGGACGCGAGCGAAGGGAAGGGTGCCGGTGGCATGGACGACACCGGACAGACCGAGCTCGGTGATCAGTCGTTCGGCCTCGCGGTTGCGCGGGCCGACCAGCAAAAGCCGAGCCTCCGGCACCGCTCGGCGGGCGACGGCAAAGGCACGCACCGCGAGCGCGAGGTCGTATTGGACGAAACCGACGAAGCAGGCGATGGGCACATCCTCGGGCAAGGAAAGCTCCTTGCGGCAGGAGCCCTGCTCGAGCACGGGGATGGTGCGCACGTTGGCGCCGGAAGAGATGTGGTGCACGCGCTCGCGCGGAATGCCGAGGCCAAGCGCGCGCTCCTCGATGGCGCGACTGGTGACGGTGACCTGGTCGGCAAGGCTCCGGAAGCGCTCCTCGAGGAAGGTCTCGAACGGCGCGAAGGCCACCCGCCCAATCCAGCTCTTGCGCGTCGAGATGGCCCCGCCCCGTCCCCACCAGTCCGCCCAGTCGCTAATCCATGGGGTGTGGGCCACCGCCTTGAGCGCCAGACAGGGGCCGAGCACGACCGGACGACAGTCGAAGCCGTGCACCACGTCGGGCCGCTCGCCGAGAAAACGCGCAATTCTCCAAGCGGTGTCCCATGGATCCCATCCTGTGCGCGCCAGCGAAACTCCGAGGTCCGGCGTCTCGATGATGCGGACACCTTCGCGCTCTGCCACGACAGGACGCAGGACATTCCGTCGTGAGATGGTTGCAAGCGTCACCTCATGCCCCCTGTCGGCCAGCTCGCGGCCGAAGTAGAACGCGCGGTAGAACGTGCTTCGTTCCACCACGTTGTGATTGAGCAGCAGGATCTTCATCGCTCGACGCTAGCCGGGCCTGGCCAGCAACAGGCGGGTTGCGCGAAGAATCCGGCGCTTGACACCGGCCAGCCCCTGGTCGGCGAGGATCTCGCGCATGTAACGAGCCTGTCGACGAAGCCAGGCGGGGTCGCGCAACCTGGCCCGTAACCAGCGAGAGGGCGCATGGGCAGCAAAGTCACCGATTTCTTCGGCGCTCAGCTCCTCATGACGGACCACCGACGAACGGCCCCCGTCGAATTCCGACCAGGGCGCATCCAGCAAGCGCCCGCCGCGGCGCGCGCTCTCGTAGTAGGGCGTGCCCGGGAATGGGGTCGCCACCGAGAACTGGATCGAGTCGACAGGAAGCGTGCGGCAGAATGCCAACGTTTCTTCCATGCTCGCCCGCGTCTCACCCTCGAGGCCGAAGGTGATGGTGGCGTGGGTCTTGATCCCCCGCTGGCTGCACCAGCCCACCACGTTGCGTACCTTGTCCAGCCGGATCGGCTTGCGCGCCTTGTCCAGCACCTCGCGGTTCGCGCTCTCGATGCCGAGCTTCATGCCGATGCAACCGGCGCGAGCCATCTCGGTGATGGCGCGCTCGGTGACCGCCATGGCGTCACCCATGACCGACCAGGGGACGCGCAGCCCGCGCGAGCGCATCTCTTCGCAGATCTCCAGCACGTGCGCCTCGCGCGCGGTAAAGATGTCGTCGTCGAAGTAGAACTCTTTGGCCCCGTGCTCGCGGATGACTTGCTCCATTTCGTCGACCACTCGCTTGGCGGAGAACATGCGGTAGGGCCCATTGCGGTACATCACGCTGATCCACAGGCAGAACGAGCAGCGAAACGGGCAACCCCGACTGGTGTGCATCTGCACCGCGGGACGGTGCCGGCAGAAACCGTCCCAGTAGGGCCAGACCGATGGCGCCTCGCGCGTGGGAAAGAGGTGACGGGCCGGCATGGGCAGGAGATCCAGCTGTTCGATGGGAGCCCCCGGCGGTCCGACTATGATCTGTCTCGTGCCATCGGACAGGGGCTGCGCACGCACAAGCCCGGCAATCCCGTCGAGAGCATGCTCGCCGCCCGAGCGCCACGCACCGATCGCCCTTTGCGCATTCAGCTCGTACTCGCCGGCAAAGACCCAGTCGACTTGGGCGTGCTCGCGTAAGATGGATTCGCCGAGAGCGGTGACGTGCGCACCACCGAGGGCGATGAGCGCGCCCGTGCGCGTCTTCAGCTCGCGACAAAGTGCCAGATCGTGGTCCGAGGTCGGAGTGGTTGTCTCCATGAAGACGATCCCCGGTCTGCACCTGGCGGCGAAATCCAGCAGTTCCTCGTTCCTGGCGTTGAGCGCCACGCCATCGTAGACAGCAACGTCGATGCCTTCGCGTTCCAGCAGCGCGGCCAGATACGCGAGCCCGAACGGGAAAGGTACGTAGCGGCACGGCTCGCCCACGGCCTTCTCGATAGAAAATGGCCAGCGGCTTCCCGCCTTGACGAAGAAGCGCTCGCGGCCATTGCCCGCCGGAATGCGCGTGGGGGCGTTGGCAAGCAGGACGGTGACGCGGGGAAGGCTGTCTGATTCCTCGGGCACGGCAGGATAGCCTGAACTCGGAAGGTCTGCGCGGCAAGGCCAAACCCGGGCTATGATGACCAAAGGAGAGCGCAGCGTGAAAGTCCTCGTCACCGGCAGCAGCGGACTCATTGGTAGCGAGGCCGTGACTCACTTCGCCAGCCTGGGTCACCAGGTTTTCGGCATCGACAACAACTTGCGTCGCCACTTCTTTGGCGAGGACGGCGACACCACCTGGGTGCGCAAGTGGTTGGAGCAACACGTGCACGGCTTCGTCCACCGCGATATCGACATCCGCAACCGACAGGCGGTGATGGCCTCGGTCGAGCAGATCCGTCCGGAGGCCATCATCCACTGTGCGGCGCAGCCTTCCCACGACCTGGCGGCGCGCATGCCTTTCGACGATTTCGACACCAATGCAGTAGGCACGCTCAACCTGCTCGAAGCCGTGCGCCGCCACGCTCCCGAGTCGCCTTTCGTGTTCATGAGCACCAACAAGGTCTACGGCGATGCGCCCAACCGCATCGAGCTGCGAGAACTTCCCAAGCGCTGGGACTACGCCAGCGCCGAGTGGCAGCACGGCATCCCCGAGAGTTTCAGCATCGACCAATCTCTGCACAGCCTGTTCGGGGCAAGCAAGGTAGCGGCCGACGTCCTATGTCAGGAGTACGGCCGCTACTTCGGCATGAAGACCGGCGTCTTTCGCGGCGGCTGTCTGACCGGTGTGCGCCACAGCAGCGCCGAGCTGCATGGCTTCCTCGCCTATTTTTTCAAGGCGCTGACCGAGGGCCGTCGCTACACCGTGTACGGCTACAAGGGCAAACAAGTCCGCGACCAGATCCACTGCCACGACGTGGTCCGCGCCATGGAGGAATTCATCCTGGCGCCCCGTCCGGGTGAGGTCTACAACTTGGGCGGAGGCAAGGACAACAGCGTGTCTATTCTGGAATGCCTTGATCGCGTCGAGCAGCTCACCGGCAAGAAGCTCGACTGGACCTACTCCGAGACCAACCGAATAGGCGACCACATCTGCTACTACTCCGACCTGAGCAAGCTCAAGGCGCACTACCCGAACTGGTCGATCACGCGCAGCCTGGATGACATCTTCGACGAATTCGCGCGTGCAATGCCTGGCAGCGGCGTCTCCTGACACCCGAGATCCGTGCCCGCAGCGCGGTTCCGAGCTACCATGCGACGCATGTTCCGGAACGTCCTCGTGACAGGTGGCGCTGGCTTCGTGGGCTCGACGCTCGCGCTTGCGCTCAAGGCACGCCATCAAGACATGCAGGTGGTCGCGCTGGACAACCTGCACCGGCGGGGCTCCGAGCTGTCGCTGGCACGACTGGGGGCAGGTGGTGTCCGGTTCGTGCACGGCGATATCCGCATCGCCGAGGACGTAGCCGCGGCGGGCGCCTTCGATCTCCTGCTCGATTGCTCGGCCGAGCCGTCGGTGCTGGCCGGCATCGGCGGCAGTCCGGCCTACGTCACCCAGACCAACCTGGCAGGCACGCTCAACTGCCTCGAGGCCGCGCGCCACCACGGCGCTTGTCTGCTGTTTCTGTCCACCAGCCGGGTCTACCCCATCGGGCCTTTACGCCAGATCCCGCTGGTCGAGGCCGAGTCGCGATTCGAGATCGACGGCGCGCGCTGCGCGGTGGCCGGGCTGAGCGCTGCTGGAATCGCCGAGGATTTTCCCCTGACCGGGCCCCGCTCGATCTACGGGACCACCAAGCTCGCCTCCGAGCTATTCGCCATCGAGTACGCGGACAGCTACGGCGTGCCCGCGATCATCGATCGCTGCGGCGTGCTCACCGGACCCTGGCAGATGGGCAAGGTCGATCAGGGGATCGTGGTTCACTGGGTGGCCAGCCACCACTTCGGGCGGCCCCTGCGCACCATCGGCTACGGCGGTACGGGCAAGCAAGTGCGCGACATCCTGCATGTCAATGACCTCATCGCCCTCGTGGAACGGCAGTTGCTGGCGCTGCCGCAGGCCCGCGGTGAGATCTACAACGTGGGCGGTGGTCGTTCGTGCTCGGTGTCCTTGCGCGAGCTGACCGAGCTATGTCGGCGAGCCACCGGCAAAACGGTCGAGGTACAGCCGGTCCCCGAGGTCCGCGCGGCCGACATTCCGGTCTACCTTTCCGACACCGAGAAGGTCCGCCGAGCCTTCGACTGGACACCGGCCTACGCGCCCGAGCCCATCGTGAAGGAGATAGCCGATTGGGTCGCCGGAAACGCCCGTGAGCTGGAATCGATCACGGCGTAGCGGTCATGCGCGCATCTGCTCCGAGTGCGGTCCAAGCAGGAGCGTTATTCGGCGCTACTTCGCGCCCTGCCTGCGCAGAACCGCGGGTATGGTGGCGAGCAGCAAGCGGAGGTCGGTCCACAAGGACCAATGGTCCACGTACTCTTGGTCCATGCGCATCCAGTCCGCGAAAGAGACATCGCTGCGTCCGCTCACCTGCCACAGTCCGGTGATGCCCGGCTTCATCGAGAGACGCCGTCGCTGAGAACCACGGATGCGCTGTTGCTCCGATTCGGGTAAAGGACGCGGCCCGACCAGGCTCATGGAACCTTCGATCACGTTCCACAGCTGGGGGAGCTCGTCCAGGCTGGTTCGACGCAGGAACGCCCCGAAGCGCGTCACCCTTGGATCGCGGGTCAGCTTGAATGCCGGCCCGTCCACCTCGTTCAAGGCCTCGAGCTGGGGCCGCATGGACTCGGCGTTCTCGACCATGGTGCGGAACTTCCACATCTTGAACCGACGACCATGCAGCCCGACCCGCACCTGGGAGAAGATTGCCGGGCGGCCGTTCAGGATCCAGACGGCCACGGTCAGACCGGCGAACAAGGGCAAGAGAAGAAGTAGCAGGGGCAAGGTCAGCACGAGATCGACCACCTGCTTGAGTGCAAGCTGGGCCGCTCGCCGCGCCGATTGACTGAAGGCGAGGAAATGCAGGTCGTCCTCGGATTCCAGATGCGGCCGGACCCGCGGTATGTTTTGCCAGGGCAAGGAGATGCGTACCCCGATGCCCAGATCCGCGCAAACCCGCAGCACCCAACCCACGCGGCGATGCGAGGGCTGCTCGATGAAGACGACTTCATCCACCGCATGGTCGTGCAGCACTCCCGGCAAGCGCACCAGAGATCCCAACCTGGGCAACGCGTGCGACGGATCCTCGCCCCGTCCGAGATAGCCGACGATCTCCGGGACAAAGGCCGCCTTGCCGCTTCCGGTCAAAAACTGCTGCATCCCTGCGCCTGGCTCGCCCAACAGCAGGAGGCGTACGCGAGCATGGCCGCGTTCATGCTGTCTCCGGGCCCAGGCGGCGATCGCCATGCGCTCCACAAGGAGGAAAACGAAGGAAAGTCCCAGGAAAGAGATCACGATGGAACGATTCACCACGATCTGCGTGATGAAGGTGATGGCGGAGAGCACGCCGAACCCAAGCAGATGGTGCTGGGCAAGGCGAAGACCGGTTCGCAGCCAGGACCACCGGTTCTCGAGGAACTGGTCCAGGCGAAACAACGGGATGAGAAGCAGCCAGATGGGAAGCGCGAGGTAGCCAAGCAAGATGAACCCGGTGGGGCCCGCCGGAGCGCGGAAGAAGCCAAGGGTGTCGCGCAGAAGCGCATGGAGCAGGAAGGCGCCGACCATCGCGAGGATCACCAGTACGGCGTCGGCGCGCAGGATGAGTCCGCGAAGCGATCGCAGTCCGGCGCCGTTCATCGAGTTGTCACGACGCCTTCCATTCGTGCCTCGTCACCAAAATGACGCCCAAGCTTCATGGATCGAGTATTCGTCGGTGGACCAGGGTATGTCAAAGTCACAAGACAGGCCCCGGCCACGATGCGGAGGGGGGGCGGTGCGCGCATGCAGGCCAAGGACGTGCACGAACTGATTTCCCCCTGCGGCCCGCTAGATCTGGCCGCCAAGCTGGTTCAAGATGCACCCGTGACCAAGGACGAAGCGCTCAAGGAACTGGAAGACGCCGAAGTCGTGCCTTGTGTTTCGGCTGGCATCGCCGACATCAAGGAGGTTCTCGACGCGTGCCTGGAGGCGAACATCCCCGCCATCCTCGACCGTCAAGATTCGTGTGACAGCCCCGGCCATGCCTGCATGCCCCGCATCGACCTGTGCGTGCGACCCGATGATCTGCCAAAAGTCATGGCCATGATGCATGCCCGCTGGAAGAACCTGCTCGACCAGGAGGGCACCCTGGTGGACGAGGCGGGCGCCACCACCGAGGCTGACGATCCGCCCTGCCCCGCTTGCGGCGCCCCCGGACCGCTCGAAAGTGGCGCGTGCAAAGAGTGCGGCCTGCAGCTCGAGTAGGTTCTTCTGACGCCCAGGAGGGAGGAGCGTAAGATACGCTCTCCATGCCCACCGATGACCTGGCGCCGGGAATGCTCCTGGCCGCGCCCAGCCTGCGCGATCCCAACTTCGCTCACAGCGTGGTGCTACTGGGCCGGGCGGGCGACGAGGGCGCGCTCGGCTGGGTCGTCAACGGCCGCGAGCTCATGACCGTGCAGGAGCTGCTCACGTCGTCCGAGCTGATACCGCCCGGCCATGCTGTTCCCGACACGCCCGCCTTCGGCGCGGCCGTTCGCGTGGGCGGGCCCGTCGCGCCGACCGCTGGGTGGCTGCTCTATCGCCGCTCGCCGGAGTCGCTGCCGGGAGAGATCGCCATCGGCGCCGACCTCGGCGTCACAGGTGAGGTCGCGGCATTCAACGAGCTCTTGGCCGGCCGGGGACCGGCCGACTTTCGCATGCTCCTCGGGTGCGCCGGCTGGGCACCGGGGCAGCTTGAGGCCGAAGTCGGAGCCGGCGCATGGTTGCCCGCCGCGATAGTGCCAAGCCTGGTGATGGACGCGCAGGCGGCCTTCGTGTGGGATGAGGCATACCGCCTGGCCGTCGGCACGGAGCCAGCCGCCTTCTCACGCCATCGCGGCAAGGCCTAGCGCAATGGCGATCGGCCCTGGTGTATCGGCATTCACCGGTTCGTGATAGATTTTGGGACTGGGCGATTGGGCCCTACTGATCGAGGCACATGGCAGAACGGGTTATC
>Ga0210133_1000331_pt1 | contig 17993 bp, 15 predicted proteins | sample Joice_ThreeSqC_D_2_FD_184874 | JGI IMG/M metagenome (GOLD analysis project Ga0210133, IMG submission 184874) | Wetland microbial communities from San Francisco Bay, California, USA, that impact long-term carbon sequestration - Joice_ThreeSqC_D1... | ecosystem: Environmental > Aquatic > Marine >...
AAAACCGCCCCCAGAGATAGGAATGAAACCAGCGTTTCGAGGTCCCCTTTTGAAAATCGGCCAGCGACAGGACCGCATACTTGGTCCGCACGGTCTGCCCTTCAAACTCGCGTTCCAGGTAGAAGACATTGGGCGGCAGCAGGGCATTCAGAATCGCCGATCCACGACCCGGGCCGGAATACGCATTGCGGTAGCTGTCCACCAGCAGGTAGAGGTCGACCAGCCCGTCGCGGTCATCGCCGGTGCGCAGGCAGGAGCCGTAAAATAAAATGCCCTGGGCGGCCAGGCCGTGGCGCGCCAGGATTTCATCAATCAGAACCTGCACCGCCGGCGAAGCTTTGCGAAACGCCCGGCGCTCGATGGCGCTGATCAGCTCAGAAGATATTTCCATGACTATAACCGTAAAAAAGAGGCTGTGGCATCGGATTGCACCACGGTTGGCTCCTGTCGATTTTCCGGAGTGTAAAGCTGTCCGTCAAGGGTAAAGCCGCTGTCAAGATTGAGCCTGATTTTGCCGGCATTGTGGCTGAAGTAGCCGTTTTCCGGCCTGGCGTGGTGGCTTTTTCGGCCCCGCAGGATAAACGGCAGCGTTTGCAGCAGATGACGGGGCCGGGTGCGAAGCGCCGAATAGTGCAAAGCAGCCTTTTCATCACCCCAGTAAGGATAAAAGCCCAAAAACAAACGCTCCAGGGTACTGATCAGAAGTACCATGCAGTCCAGTTGCTGGGGCGGGTTGTCATCAACGGCGACGGCAATCGGAACCGATGATATGAAATCATTGCGCCGGAATGCTGCCGCCCATAGAAACCTTGCAATTGTTAAACCGGGACCCAGCTCACCCTTCAACCCTTTTGTATTGACGTTGCGATGGAAGTATTGAATTCCCTGATAAATTCCAGCGGTCCCGAAAAACATCCCATAACGGGTATCGTGACCGGGCGCTTGCACCTGCAATACCGGACGCTGGAGGACCAGAGGATCGCCCACTCCGGAATCCGCCCATCTGAAAATATTTTCCAGGGCTTTGACAGGCGATCCGGAAAATCCCACGTCCCTGGCGGTCATGCTGGTGGTGCCCGACTGCAGCACAGCCAGCAGTGGTAATTTTTCAAATGGCCGGCAATGAAACAGGGCCGTCAGCACCGCCTGGACGGTGCCGTCACCGCCATTGACAACCACCAGTTCCACTCCCCGACGGGCAAATTCCGCCAGGGCAGCCTGAACATCCGGGGGTTTACGGACATCACATTGGGACAACCGGGGGTACTGCGCAATCGTCTGGCGTATGGCCACCAGACCGTTTTTATTGCCGCCGCTGTATGGATTGATCAGCACGCCGATGTGGGGCGTCCGCCCGGGTTTAAAATCGTCTAAGGATAGGGTTTCTAACATATTATGCGCACGCCAGGCTAAAAGTATTGTTGATGGTTCAGGGTTCTGGGTTCAGGGTTAAGTATTGGCTGAACTTGCGAATCCAAGGCATTCCGGCCCCACCGTTGAATATTCTCAAATGGTCCGATCATCCCGGGTTTACTTCTAATTTTATCAATTTCTAGCATCCATTGCATCTCTGAAATTCTGAAATACAAAACCTTAAACCCTGAACCTTGAACCCTGAACCCTGAACCTTTAGCCCAGAACCTTCATTTTTCTTTATATAGCGTAAACAGTCTCACCGCCAGTGATGGGGTTGGATCGGCCGGATCGATATCCAGAAACCAGGAACGTACTGAGCCGTCAACCCTTTGCCGGTAAATGGCCATGGCTAACCGGATACAAAGAAAGACAGTGGTGAGCGCCGTCCAGACGGCCACCGCTGCCAGGCCGCCATCCGGACGTCCCAGAAGGGCACCGGCTGTCAGAAAAATCATACAGGGGTTGCGCCGGGCGGTAATCAACCGAAAATAGGAATCAACCGGCCGCCAGCAAAATAGCCCAAATTTGCCCAGCCACCCCAGAAACACCCCTTCCACCAGCCGTCCGACCAAGTATCCGGCAACGATAAGCCAGCAGGCGGCAGCAAGGGATAGCCCGATAACATCCAGCCGGCTGACGCCCAGACCCACCCCCCAGAGGATGTACCAGATCGGCGGATGTACCAGGTCAATAAGGTGATCAAAATAATGCCCAAACCGGCTGGAAGTAACCGTAACCCGGGCCAGCTTGCCGTCCACGGTATCTAAAAAGGTCATCAGCCAGCCTGCCAGAAGCCCCCAGCCATACCATCCGCGGGCGAAAAAAAAGCAGGCAACGATGACCAGGAGCAACCCGATAATGGTAACGTGATTCGGCCGCAGCCCCAAACGCACACACTGGCCGACCGTCCAGCGAGCGGGACGCGGCCAGGCCCACTTGGTGACCAGATCGGTTACCCCCTTATACGACCAGTCAAAAAGCCTGCGTTCCAGGTCTCGCTGATTTTCAGCGGTTATCGGCAGTACGAACGGCGGCTCGAACTTCAGTAAACGCTCTTGAAAAGATATGGAAAGGGTTTCCAAGGTCTCTATATTTACCTGCGGCAAAGATTCTGCACCGGCGGTTCCAACAAGAATTTGGGCAGCCCGGCCGGCCAGATTCGCAGGAACCATGGCAGCCGCAATCGCCGGCGTCGGGCCATCCAGGACCTGCAGGAGCAAATCCCGGGAATCAACCATATATTTGATCACCCGATCGTCAAACAGGTAATCACCCCGCAGCAAGATAACCGTGCCGCTTTCCGGCAGTGACGCAATATCATCGACGATATCCCTAATACCGGCACTGTTGAGGACACGCAGGATACGCTGACGGGACGTCAGACCCCAGTGTTGCACCGGACTATCTTTGATAAAGTGCGCCAGTATTGTCATATCAGGCTATCCCATCAAGGTGTTGCAATAGAATCACAATTCTTATACAAAAGCTTGGGTATACTGTTTTTGACCCAATATTGCAGTTTTCCAGTATTCCATCATTCCATGGACGTAGCATAAACTCGGAACTATTTGTATGCTATTATTTTCAACCAACTATAAAATACTCGGGGTCTAGCCGCGAATGGTTTCGGTAACATTTGATCATGCTGACATGGCCGGTGGTCCTGACGGTGGCGCCGCATTTTCGCTGGCCCATATTTCCGATCCGCATATAGCCTGTAGCGCCGATATCCGGTTTGGGGAACTTCTGGGCAAACGATTTTTCGGGTATTTGAAATGGCGGCTGCACCGCGGAGCCGGGCACCAAGTCAGCGTACTCTCGGCGCTGCAAGACGACCTGGCGGATACCAAACCCGACCATATTGCGGTAACCGGCGATTTGACCCACCTGAGCCTGCCGGCTGAATTTCGCCAAACCCGCCAATGGCTGGCATCGTTGGGAACTCCTGACAAAGTTACGGTTATCCCCGGCAACCACGATACCTATGTCAAAACCGTCTGGCAGCAGACCCTGGCCCACTGGACCGATTACATGCTCTCGGATGGCGCGGATATCGGAGGCAACCCCGCGTCAAGCCTTGAAAGCATCTTTCCCAGTTTGCGCATACGGGGGCGTATTGCCCTGATTGGTGTCTGCAGCGCTCTGCCCACGCCATTGCATCTGGCCGTGGGAACCATCGGGGACCGGCAGCTGCAAAAGCTGGAAACCCTTCTGGCCAACACCGCCGATCAGGATCTTTTCAGAGTATTGCTGATCCACCATCCGCCGACATCCGGCGCGGTCGGCTGGCGCAAGCGGCTTACCGATGCACCCGCACTGCAGTCCCTGCTGGCCCGGTGCGGAGCGGAGTTGGTCCTGCACGGCCATGCCCATAAAACCGACCTGAGTCAGCTAAAAACCCCGGACGGCCATGCAGCGGTCATCGGTGTACCGTCGGCGTCGGCGCTGAGTCGCAGGCCGCGGCGCCTGGCGCGGTATTTTACCTATCACATCACACCCCGAACCTCCGGCTGGCGCTTGCGACTGGCCGTACGCGTTTATTCACCTGATGAAAATCGATTTATCGCGGAGCACGGGCATCCGTTTAACCGGCTACCCTAAGCGTGCGGCGCAGCTGCCACCCGGCTATACCGGCGATAAGCAACACCGGTGCCATGGCTGTTATAACCGGAGGCAGGCTCAACAGCAGCCCCAGGTGGGCGGAAAGCTGATCGGCAAAATAAAGTGCGATCCCCACAAAGGAGCCTATTACGATGCGCTTTCCGGCAGTCACATTGCGGCTTGATCCGAAAATAAAAGGAAGCGCCAGCAAAATCATGGCCCCGGTGGTCAGCGGCAGGCTCAATTTACGCCACAGGGCCAGCGCATAACGGTCTGAATTCTGTCCGCTCTCATTGAGTGCCCGGATATAGCGGTGCAAATCGGCGGCGGACAGGCTGCTGGCCGGAAGTTCCAGAATATCGACCTGGGCTGAACTCAAAAACGAATCCAGTGCAAAGCTTGCAATTGCCCGGGTCACAATACCCTGATCGGTAAAGGTTTTTAAGGTGATTCCCCGGAGCAACCATTGGCTATTATCCAGGATGTTAGCCTCCCGGGCATGGGTAAATTTTTTTAGTCGTCCCCCGGCATCGGTTTCGAATATATCTATGTCAGCGGCGGCCCCACCGTAAAGGGTCTTGCCCACGTGGATGTATGAATTCCCCCGGCGGGCCCAGAAGCCCTGTTTGGTCACGGTGACACCGGTATCGGAAAGCGCCAGGGCGCGCCGGGTACGGGCCAGCTCATCCATGGGGGGCACCACCAACTCGGCCAGCATCAATGTTAGCAGCATCAGGATGGATCCGGTGGCCAGCACCGACAGGCATATCCGCCGGGCGGACATGCCACCGGCCTGCATGGCGAGAAGCTCCCGGTTATCCGCCAGCAAACCCAGCGCGATAATGCCCCCCAGCAAGGCACTGACAGGCATTAAATCAAGCATTCGCCGGGGCAGGGTCAGACCGATAAATACGATCACATCCAAGACTTGATAGCTGCCTTTGCCGATGTCATCCAGCTGGGCCATCAACTCAAAGAAACTGAACAGCACCAGCAAAATGCAGATTATCAGTCCAAAGCTTCGTAAATAGGAGCTGCCTATGTAACGATCAAGAGTTTTCATTGGAACCGGGGCTTTATCTCTGGCGCCGGCGGAACACCAGCGGCGGCTGCCATAACAGCAGCAGCAGCAATCCTGCCAACAGCAGCTGAACCCACCATATGCCGGGAAGGGTGTCAAGGACACCCCGCTCCACCCACTTTTTGACGATGGCACTCAGGTTGTAGTACAAAGCAAAAATTACCACGGCCGTCATCACTTTGGCGTATTTACCCCGCCGGGGAGACGAACGGCTCAGGGGCACAGCGATCAATGCCAGCAATATGGTCGCCAGCGGTGTGGACAGCCGCCACTGCAATTCGGCAATCTTTTCGCTATTATCCGAAAATGCGAGGGAACCGGTTGAGGCCGCCTTGATGCGGTACTCGGGCCTGATTTCCCCATTGGGTTCCAGGGGCATGGCGGATTGCTCAAATTGTATGATTCGGCCCTTTTCCCCATGGCGGGAAAATTCATACAAATAACCATTGGTAAAGACGATGATTTGTTTACCGGTGGCTGGTTCTGTAACTTGACTGGCTTTCTCGGCATAAATGACCTGCAGGTTATCGTCGCGCTCGGTTCGGATAAAGACCCGCTTGGCTCTATCTTTTTGCTGGTCCACCCTTTCAGCGAAAATAACCCGCGCACCGTCCTCTATTTCATAAAAAGTTCCACCTTTCATTCGGGTGAGATCAAAATTGGCTTTGGCCTGGGACCTTAACAGGAAAAACTGGCTGTAGGCCCAGGGGCGGATATAAAGGGACAGGCAGGAGACGATCACCGCAATCACCAGGGATACCAAAAAAACCGGCCGCAGCACCCGGGTCTTGCTCACGCCGCAGGCAGACAGAGCGGTCATCTCGGAATCTTTGTACATCCGTCCGAGAGCGATCACCACGGACAGGTACAGGGTGGTTGGCAGCAGCACCTCCAGGGCGATGGCAATTTTAAGCAAAATAAAAAAAAACACCGTGGTGCCCGGAAGCTGACCGCTGACGGCATCCGCCAGATAGCGGGTGGCGGTGTAGCATCCAAAAATGAAAATCAAAACCACACAGATGGTTACCGTGGGTTTTACGATTTCCCGCATTATGTAACGGTCGATAATCAACTTTTTACCATTTATAGGGTTGTTAAAAAAAACGATCCGCTTTTTGAGCGTTTTTTTCTACAACCACTTATACCAACCTTACGTATTTCGGAAAAGCGGTATAAAAAAGCGTTCCTTCGCATCACGGGCTCAGAACGCTTCATCGGATTTGGGACGATAAACCACTGCCGGCATACGCGAAGCGGCAGCCAGTTGCTCCGGTTGTAATCAAGTTATGGTTTGACCTCAGTGGAGGTCGTGGGAAGCTATAAAAGATTCACCTCGGTTACCCGGCAGTTGTCTTCATCTTCCCCGTCCCGGCGGGGGCTATCACAGGCCGCCACAACGTCTCCGGCCAAATTGAGATCCGCCGGGTAATCGACCTCACACCACTGCAGGCCCTCAACCGAGCAGGTCCATACCGGCATTTTCTGGGCCAATTCATCAATCACCGACAGATACCATTTCGACTGTGATGAGGGGTCGCGCAAAGCCTTTTCAATCGCATCATGGAACAGCCTCGGCCCCCGGTCACGAAACAGGATCATTCCGATGGACTCGCCGTTAACCTGATCCGGCAAAAGATCCTTTCCTATTTTGACCAGTCGCCGGCCGTCCAGTTCGACCTTCATATCGTCGGCATCATACCGATCTTTATGGCTCACGGCCACGGTCACCGGCTGGCTCTCAGTATCAAGCAGGCGTTTCAGTACGGCTGCCTCAAAGAGGGTGTCGCCGTTTAACAAAACAAAGTCTGAGCTCATCTCATCGTGGGCCGTCCAGCAGCTGACCAGGTTGTCGGATACGGCGTAGGCTGCGTTGTAGACGGTTTTCACTCGATTTGAACCATAGCGCCGGCGCAAAATTTTTTCGACTTTGTCGGCGCCATATCCCAACACCACTGTCGCCTGGTCGATTCCACATTTGGCGAGTTCATCAACCTGCCACTCAATCATGGTCCGGCCTTGAACGGGAAGAACGCATTTGGGGCGATCGGCGGTAAGCGGCAGCAATCGCTTGCCTTGACCTGCACTTAGAATTACGGCTTTCATAATTAAACTTCCGTTTTTTCAGTTAGTATCCCTCAAATTGGCCTATTCAAATAAAAAATGCAACCGATTTTCAAGCGCTGAAATTTAACTGCCATCGAGGCTCAGTCCGAGAGTTTTGTCAAAAAAGCCAATGGCGTTAACCAAAATTTCCTGGAAATATTCGACTTGATCCGGAGACAGGCCCAGGGACACGGTCACGGTGCTGAATACCTCCGACTGGGTGCGTTTTACTTCTTCCAGCACTTTTTTACCTTTTTCAGTTAAAGAAACAGTTGTAACTCTTTGATTTTCTGGAACTATTCTTTTATCAACGAGTTTTTTATCCTTCCATAGCCTGGTAATGGTCGTGGAAATCGTACTGTTGCTGACCGTGGGGTAAAGGCTTCCTATTTCAGATATGCTCATGTCGCCCTTCATGCCCACAAGTTCCAGTATCAGAGTTTCGCGGTCGGTTAAGTCACCCACTTTGTGTTCTGAAATTTTAGAGGCTATATACAACCGCACCCTAAAAGCCATATCATAAATCAGCTTTTCTGTATTATGTTTCATCGGCTCCTCTTGGCAGGTCTAAAATTATCCCTAATACATTTTCACGGAAGTATTTATAATACAAAAAATATGATTTGTAAAGAGTTGTCTTCCAGGAAATTAAAATTTTTATAATATTTCTATTTTAAAACTATTTAATTTTAGTAATTTTTATAAAACAAACCACCCCGCCGCAAGCGGTCGGGGTATGTAAAAGGAATTATCCTATTATATTCCCCCTCACCCTCTCCCTCAGGAAGAGGGAACTATCGGAAACCCGGATTCTTTATCCTCTTGATCGTGGCAAAGAGATAATAACGACCCGTGCATATCTGGCTCTGGAATATAGGAAAACCTTTCTCGCCTGTCAATAAAATAGGGACAAATTATTTCCTGCCCTGAAAAGCTCTGATATATCAGGGCCCGCCTGGAGGCTTTAGCAATGAAAAATATTTCAAATAAAATAATCGTCGGGGCAATGATGATCATCGGGTTATTGGGGTTGGGTCATGTCAGCGGAATGTGAGCGATGCGGCGGCAGTTTTCCGTGTTGACCTGAATAAACAACCTGTGTATCATCCTGTTCCAGGGACTCCCGGATGCTTGTAAAACCTCTAACAACCTACGCGAGACGATTGCCATGAATTCTGCTCAGGAGCAACAATCAGCCCGGAATAACAATTCAAGCCCGCTGCACATTGTCCAAGTCGAAAATCGAAAAACCCTCAATGAATTTATTCGTCTGTTGTGGCCACTCTATAAGGACGACCCGGCATGGGTGCCGCCGTTGATACTGGATCGGCGCATGCAGCTTGCCCCGAGCAACCCTTATTTCGAGCATGCCGCCTTTTCCTCCTGGGTGGCCTACCGGGACGGAAAACCGGTGGGACGCATCAGCGCTCAGGTTGACCAGCTCCATCTCGAGCAACACCAGGACGCCACAGGCTTTTTCGGGATGCTGGAATCAGAAGACAATTCTGAGACTTTCAAAACTCTTTTGGCCACAGCCGAAAACTGGCTGCGCAAAAAGGGAATGCGCCGGGTGGCCGGACCGTATAACCTGTCCATCAACCAGGAACTGGGGCTGCTGGTGGAGGGTTTTGACACCCCGCCCGTGGTCATGATGGGGCACGCGCGGCCATACTATGCCGGGCGCATCGAGGAAAATGGGTATCGCCAGGAAAAGGACCTGCTGGCCTACATCATAGACGTAGATTCTAAGCGTTCGCGCGCAATGCAAGCCGTTATGGCCAGGGCCAAAAATCGTGTTAAAACGCGGTCTATACGAAAATCTGATTTCAAAGAGGAAGTAAACATTATCCGGGACATTTTTAATGACGCCTGGTCACACAACTGGGGGTTTATCCCCTTCACAGATCCGGAATTCCAGCATCTGGGCAAAGACCTGAAAATGCTGGTGGATGAAGATCTTATAGCAATCGCTGAATTGGACGGCGAACCGGCTGCCTTTATGGTCATATTGCCGAATATCAACGAGGCCATCAAGGATCTTAATGGAAGGTTGCTGCCTTTCGGGTGGCTCAAACTTCTCTGGCGTCTTAAAGTGAAATACCCTAAAACCGCGAGGATCCCCTTGATGGGCGTCCGTTGCCGTTACCATGACAGCATCCTGGGCGCGACCCTCGCCTTCTCCATGTTTGCCTCCTTGCAAGCGCCTGCCAGCAAGCACGGTATAAAACAAGTGGAGCTCTCCTGGATCCTTGAGGACAACATGGCAATGCGCAATATTATCGAGGCCCTCAGCGGCCGGGTCTATAAAACCTATCGCATCTACAGCAAGGAGCTCAAATAAAGGTTTCAGGTGTCAGGTTTCAGGTGTTAGGCGACAGTGGTCAGAGTACAGGAAACCAACGTCAGAGGGCAACTGAATTGTCAATTGCCATCTGTTATCCGTCATCTGGATCCTGACACCTGAAACCTGACACCTGAAACCTTTCGGCAAATTCCCGGCTGGAGCTCCTGGTTGAGGAAAGCCACCATTATCCAGATTAACCGCGTATGAACGAGACCGAACAAAAGTTTACCGCCGTCGTGCTGGCTGCGGACCGTGATCCGGATGATCCTGTGGCCAGGGCTGCCGGCGCACGGTGCAAATCAATGGCTCCCATCGACGGTGCCCCAATGGTCTTTCGCGTGCTGGACGCCCTTTCGGCATCAACCGAAATAAACACACGGATCCTCTGCGGCCCGCCCCAATCTATTGTAGAACTGGAACCCGCGCTGGGTGCCCGCATCAGATCAGGTGATGTGGGATGGATGGAAAATCAACAAACCCCCAGCACCAGTGCATTTCATGTCCTGCAATCTCTGCCGGAACAAACACCGGTTTTGTTGACCACCGCCGATCATGCAATGCTGAGCGCCCGTATTGTTGATTATTTCTGTGCCCAGGCGCGCGACACCGGTTGTGATGTTGTCGCCGGTGTTGCCCGCCATGAAGTGGTGGCAAAAGCCTATCCCCAGACGCAAAGAACCGCCACCCGTTTGCAGGACGGATCCTATTGCGGCTGCAACCTGTTTGCCTTTCTCACTCCCCGGGCCCGCCTGGCTGCTGATTTCTGGCGCCAGGTCGAAACCCAACGCAAAAAGCCCCTGCGAGTCATCCGTGTCCTGGGTGTGATGGCGGTGCTGCGCTATCTGCTGGGACAACTTTCCCTGGCAGAAGCTCTGGAGCGAGTCTCACAGCGTCTCGGATTCAAGGCCGGTACCGTGATCATTCCGTTTCCGGAAGCAGCCATTGATGTGGATTCGGTCAAAGACTGGAAGCTGGTGGAGGAGATTGTTTCGGGTCAGAGGTCAGAGAACAGAAGACGGAGAACAGAGGACAGATGACAATTCAGAATTGAGTATTCATCCTACACCTGAAGCTTACCAGGGTAGGTTCTTTTGGGCGAACTTGGTTTCCGAGCGAATTGTCTGATCATATTAATTCTTTAATAGACGTTTCGGATTGTCAGCGGTCAGGGGCCATAAACGTTTGCCCTGCCCCGCGCTCACTCAAATCGTTTAACCGCTTTTCTTCTGATGGTTTTGAAGCAATGTAGAGCCGCACTCTAAAAGCCAGGTCGTAAATCATCGTTTCTGTCACCTCTATCATCTATTCCCCTTTGATGGTTTTTTAATTTAAATATTTAAATTACAAAATATATATTATGTAAAGTTTTTATAATTTTAACTTTTCTATTATTTAATATTTTTTTTCTGAACTATATTTCAAGGAAACGCTTGACAAAGAGAAATATAAGGCTATAATTAGAAAAAAACAAAACATTTCAATATTAAAAACGTTAATATATTTTCAATAATTTATATTAGAAGATTTTATAAAAAAAACTTTTGGCAACATAAATTGATTACTTATTATTTGATCAACCTGCTGAACAATTAGGAAGCAGAATATATAGAAAACCGAATTGCAAACAAGATTATAGAATAACTAAATCATTTTGGGGTGTTAAAATAAAATCAACATAAATGTTGCAGTAGCTTTACAGTTTGTGAAATTCGTGTTAGGCTTTTATTACTCGAAAATCATAAGGTGAAACCGGCTGATAGAAAAATATTGCCGGGCGCAAGGGTTGAACGAACAGAATCAGGCAAAGATAGACACTGTCATTTTTATAAGTCATCTGATCGAAAAAAACGGCTTCTGTGCGCAACGACCTTGCGGGTTTGCTAACAATCAAAAATAATCAATTTTAACATCAGGGATTTGACATTTATATTTAAATCAGGTAAGAGGCAATATCGGCAAAATCGCCTTTTCCAAAATGGCAAAGATTTTGGGAAACCAGAGGTGAGATGCGATATGCGCGCGGAAATCCGGGGGAGGCTGGATGGTCGCACGGACCTGATACACACAGGAGGCTATAGTTGCTATGGTTGCTATTGATGCTACACCTGCGGCTAATAATCTGCCGTTAAGAGTTGCAGATTTTTCGACGCTAGCAGAAGCACTCGATTACGCTGCTCAAGGTAATACCGGCTACAATTATTATAATGGTGCCGCCAAGCTGTATGCGGCACTCCCCTATCAAAAACTTCGGGAAGATGCGCTGGCACTGGCACGCCGTTTCATCGGACTGGGGGCCAGTCGCGGATCGCGGGTTGCAATCGTTGCAGATACCCAGCCGGACTTCATGCGTTTCTTTTTCGCCTGCCAGTACGCAGGCTTGATACCCGTACCCCTACCGGCTTCGATTCACCTGGGAGGTCGGGATGTCTACGTTTCCCAGTTGAAGAGGCTCCTTTCGATTTGCCAGGCCGACATCGCCATGGCGCCCGGGGATTTTCTGCCCTACCTGGTCGATGCTACCGCAGACATGAACTTGCGTTTTTCAGGCAGTCCGAAAGAGTTCGACGATCTTCCGGAATCCGATGGACAGTTGCGTCCGTCGCAACCCAATGAAATCGCCTACCTGCAGTATACTTCAGGCAGCACCCGTTTTCCCAGAGGAGTGATGATCACCCAGAAAGCGGTGTTGAGCAACCTGTTTGCCATCCTTAAATACGGCATCCAGATTCGGCCGGGGGATCGGGGCGTATCCTGGCTGCCTTATTTCCATGATATGGGGCTCGTCGGCCTTGTACTGGCACCAATGGCTGCCCAGATAACCGTGGATTATTTGAATACCCGCGACTTTGCCATGCGTCCACGGCTATGGCTGACACTGATGTCCCAAAATCAAGCCACTCTTTCCTTCAGCCCGCCGTTCGGCTACGAACTGGCTGCCCGGCGCGTGCGCGAGAAAGAAGTCGATAATTTCGATCTCAGCGCCTGGCGTATCGCCGGCGTCGGAGCTGAAACCATTCGCACCGAATCCCTGGAGATGTTTGCCGACCTTTTGGTTCCCAGTGGATTCGACCGGCGATCATTTGTGCCGTGTTACGGTATGGCGGAATGTTCCCTTGCGGTGAGCTTTGCCCCCTTGGGGCAAGGGGTTGATGTCGATCATGTCAACGGTGATGCCCTTGCTGAAGAGCAGAAAGCGCTGCCTCTCCATCCAACCCGAAACAACGCGACGACGACCTCAAGTCCGTTTACCAATTGCGGAGCGCCGTTGCCGGGATTTGATGCGGAGGTAAGAGATGATCAGGGCCGGGTATTGCCGGAACGCTGCTGCGGGACCCTCTTTGTTCGTGGCCCCAGCGTCATGTCCGGCTACTTTGGTGATCTCAAGGCCACGCGGGAAGTTTTGTCACCCGATGGCTGGTTGAATACCGGAGATCTGGCCTACCGGGTTGGCAACAGCATTTTGATTACCGGGCGGGCGAAAGATCTGATCATCATCAATGGCCGCAATATCTGGCCGCAGGACCTGGAGTTTCTGGCGGAAAAGCAACCTGAAGTGCGCACAGGAGACGCCTCGGCCTTCTCCATACCGGGTCAAGATGGAGAAGAAAACGCCGTTATGATGGTCCAGTGCCGTGAAACCGATGAAAGCAAACGCGCCGATTTGCAGGGGCGATTAAACAGTCAGGTCCGCCAGGAGTTTGGCATTGACTGCCTGATTGAATTGGTACCTCGAAACACCTTACCCCGAACGACTTCTGGAAAGCTATCTCGCTCCGGAGCACGGAAGGAGTACCTAAAACGCGTTAACGCCGAACAGTTTGAAGCGTCCAAGGGAGACCCTTACGCCGCCTCGCTCCGCCAACGGGCCGTCTAGCCTAAAATTTAAAGCCATTTGCCATCTATCAAATGAACGATCAGCCGGTCAAATCACCTTAACCTACCGGTACAGGATGGCTATTTTCAAAAAAGGTACGAATCTGACAACCCGGGCTAAAGGAAAGGCCAGCCGGAAAACAAAATGGAAAACGTAATTGCAATAACCGGTGCCACGGGATTTATCGGCGGCGCCTTGATCAAGCGGCTGGCTTCCACCGACAGGCAGATTCAAGCTTTGATCCGCCCCGCATCGGTCCATAAACAACCGCTCGATGGGACTACCAGGTGGATCCAGGGCGATCTTGATGACGCGGACAGCCTCAGGCACCTGGTTCGCGGCGCCGATACGGTCGTGCACTGCGCCGGAGTGGTTCGCGGTGCCACCCGGGAACAGTTTAACCGCGTAAATGCCGACGGCGTAGCGCGTTTGGCACAGTTGGTCAGCCAACAGCAGCCGGCGCCGCGCTTTTTATTGATCTCTTCCCTGGCAGCCCGGGAGCCCCAGCTGTCTGCGTATGCAGCCAGCAAACAACAGGGTGAACGTGCGTTGATGCAAACGTCCGGTAATTTGGATTGGACCATTTTTCGACCAACCGCTGTATATGGCCCGGGCGACCGCGAGTTGATGCCTGTCCTGCGCTGGATGGCCAAAGGTGTCGCCCCTTTGTTGGGATCCGGTCAGGGACGGTATTCCTTTATTTACATCGCCGATCTGGCAGATGCGATCGTGCGGTGGCTGGATTGCGGCCGTGGTCAGCGCAGCACCTACGAACTGCACGACGGGAATCCCGCGGGCTATTCATGGCATGACGTAATCGATACGGTTGCCTGTTTGCGCGGCGCGCCGGTAGTGCGCCTGAGAATACCGCTTACCCTTGTGAAACTGGCAGCGGCGCTAAACATTGCATTTGCGCGCGGCCTCGGGTATGCTCCCATGCTGACCCCCGGCAAGGTTCGTGAACTGAGCCATAGCGACTGGTCCGTTGACAATGCCGCCATATGCGAAAACACCGGCTGGTCGCCAAAAATCGACCTGAAAGAGGGCCTGCGACGCATGCTGGCAATGAACCACAATTAACGAGGGTTAGCTGGTTATAATTATACCGCTTTTAAAAATACGTTTCGAAGTACGGAAGGCTGGTATAGGGGGTTGTATAAAAAAGGAAATTAGAGCGTATGCAAACTTACGAAAGCGTTTTGCAAAAGGTTTGTGAGATACTCAGGCCGTTGGTCCCCGAGGGACAAAAAATCACCGCAGAGACTGATCTGGTTGCAGATCTCGGCCTTGATTCTTTAAAGGTCATGAAACTGGTGGAAACCGTCGAAGACAGCTTTGATATTTCGGTGCCCTTAAATATACTTCCGGAGGTTCGTACGGTCGAAGATTTTGTCCTGCAAATAGAAAAAATCAGCAAGGATGGATAATAATGACTATTTTTGATAAATTCCAACCGCTGGCAGAAGCCAGACGGGAACTGGAAAAAAGTGCCAGCAACTTCTTTAATGTCGTGCTGGAAGAAATCGTTTCCGGCACCGAAGCTGTTGTCAATGGACGCCGCATGATCCTTGCCGGCAGCAACAATTACCTGGGACTGTCGTTTGATTCAGACTGCATCGAGGCAGCCTGCCGTGCCGCCCGCCGGGAAGGAACCGGCACCACCGGATCGCGAATGGCCAACGGCACGTTTTCCGGTCACGTAGCCCTGGAACAGGAACTGGCTGAATATTTCGGTCGCCGGCGGGCGATCGTCTTTTCCACCGGTTATATTGCCAATCTGGCCATCCTGTCCACCGTCGTCGGCCCCGGGGAAATTATCCTGCTGGATGCCGACTGTCACGCCAGTATTTATGACGGGTGTCGCCTCGGCGGCGCCGAAATCATCCGTTTCCGGCATAATGACGTTGCGGATTTGGAAAAGCGCCTGGGCCGCCTTGAAAAACGCAAAACCAATGTGCTGGTTGTCGCCGAAGGTCTTTACAGTATGCTGGGCGATCGCGCACCACTGGCGGACATCGTCGCCCTCAAGCAAAATTACGGTGCCTATTTAATGGTTGACGAGGCACACTCCCTGGGTGTCCTCGGCGATAACGGTCGCGGCCTGGCCGAGGAGGCCGGCGTGGAGGACGGGGTGGACTTTGTCGTCGGCACCTTCAGCAAAAGCCTGGGGGCCATCGGCGGCTTTTGTGTCAGCAATCACCCGGAGCTCGACCTGGTGCGGTATGCGAGCCGTCCTTATGTTTTCACGGCTTCTTCGTCCCCGTCGATTATCGCCTCAACGCGCCAGGCCTTAGAAATCTTGAGGACCCGGCCGGACCTGCGCCGGCAGCTGTGGCAAAATGCCGACTTGCTGTATCAGCACCTGCAGGGTCTGGGCCTCAATGTGGGCCCGGAGGTAAGCCCGATAGTCGCGGCGCGGCACGAAAATAAGAAAGATGCATTTGCTCTCTGGAGCGGCCTGCTGGAGCGGGGGGTGTACGTCAACCTGGTGCTGCCGCCGGCCACACCGGATGGGCAATCGCTGCTGCGCTGCAGTGTCAGCGCCGCACATACCCGGGAGCAAATGGCGCATATTTGCAAATCGTTTACGGAAGCCAGGGTATGATCAACGACGAATTTCGAATGTCGAAGTTTGAATATGCATGATTTATTATTGACCGAAAAAATACCTGAGAACAATTGAAGCAATGCCATGCGCCTTTTAATAACATTAATGCGAACCTATCCCAGGCATACCATTATCATGGTGGTTGCCTTGCTCCTGGCGGGTATCCTGGAGGGTATCGGGCTATCCATGCTGCTGCCCTTGCTGGGCATCGCGGTTAAGACGCAGTCCTTTTCCGGGACCGCCTCAGCCGAAACCGCTCATAAAGCCGCCCCCGCGCTGGAACGCCTGGTATCAAACGGGTTATCAGCCGTGGGGATTTCACCCACGATAGGGGTGTTGCTGATCATCTTTATTGCTGCCATCACCCTCAAATGCATCATGATGCTGCTGGCCAATAAGCAGGTCGGTTATACCGTCGCCCGGGTGGCAACGGATTTACGACTCGAAATGCTGCGGGCCTTACTGGTCAGCCGCTGGCAATATTTTCTCAAACAGCCCCTGGGCAGCCTTGCAAATTCCATGGCAACCGAATCTAACCGGGCCTCCAAGGCTTTTATGAACGGCGTCATTATGGTATCCGAACTTATCCAGGCGCTGATTTACTGCACTATTGCTTTGCTGGTCTCCTGGGAAGTCGTGCTCGTGTCACTGATTGCCGGCAGCGGCCTTCTGTATGTCTTAAACCGTTTTGTGAAAAAAGCGCGCCGTGCCGGTTACCGTCAAACCGAGCTGTTAAAAGCGCTGTTGTCGTTATTGGCCGACACCCTGCAATCGATCAAACCGCTGAAGGCCATGGCCCGGGAAAGCGTGTCTGACTTTTTACTGGAAAAAAAGACTACGAGACTTAACAAAGCACTGCAAAAACAGGTTATGAACAAGGAAATTTTGAAAGCCTTTCAGGAGCTGCTGGTAACGGTCATTCTGGCCGTCGGCCTTTATATAATGATGACCTACTGGCAGATGCCCCTGGCCAGCATTCTGGTCCTCGCCATGCTGGTCTCAAAGCTGTTAAAGCAATTGGGCAAAGTTCAGGAGCGTTACCAGGAAATGGTCATCGCTGAGAGCGCCTACTGGTCGATAAAAGATACTATTGCAGCCATGAACCTTGAACGCGAACCCCTGACCGGTTCCCGGAGTGCGGAACTGAAACGGGCGATTTACCTGAAAAATGTGGATTTTGCCTACGATGACCATAAAGCACTGCAAAACGTATCACTGACCTTTCCGGCCGGCCAGATTACCGTCATCGTGGGCCCGTCGGGATCGGGCAAAACGACGATCGTGGACCTGGTAACCGGATTATTGCGACCTCAAAGGGGAGAAATAAGAGTCGACAATGAGTCATTGGAACAGGTGAATCTGAAAAGCTGGCGACGAAAAATCGGCTACATTCCCCAGGATACGATCCTGCTGCACGATAGCGTCCTGAACAATATCACCCTGGGAGATCCCGAGCTTGGCGCCAAAGATGTTGAGGATGCATTACGGTCGGCCGGTGCCTGGGAATTTGTCAGCCGGATGCCCGCAGGGCTCCAGAGCATTGTCGGCGAACGCGGCGGTAAGCTGTCGGGCGGTCAGCGCCAGCGGATAGCCATCGCCAGAGCAATTGTACAAAAGCCCGAGTTGCTGATCCTTGACGAAGCCACCAGCGCTCTCGATCCCCAGAGCGAGGCGGCCGTCTGCGAAACGTTGCTAAACCTTCGGGGGCGGCTTACCATTGTAGCCATCTCGCACCAGGAGGCCCTGGTAAAGATCGCCGATAAGGCCTACCATGTGCAGGATGGAAAAATTGTGACCACCGAGGATCGCTCCGGAGACGGTTTTCCTAACAGAAATAGCGATGCTGAACCCGTCGGCAAGCCGCGGCTGGCGATCAGCCCGGAAAAAGCGTTGTGAGCAGGATTCCGGCCCGGGCCGGGGGAGGAATAAAGTTTGCCCCAGTTAAAAGAAATAACTGATATTAAAT
>Ga0210133_1000333_pt1 | contig 17974 bp, 15 predicted proteins | sample Joice_ThreeSqC_D_2_FD_184874 | JGI IMG/M metagenome (GOLD analysis project Ga0210133, IMG submission 184874) | Wetland microbial communities from San Francisco Bay, California, USA, that impact long-term carbon sequestration - Joice_ThreeSqC_D1... | ecosystem: Environmental > Aquatic > Marine >...
GACCATCGCGATATCGCTTTCGGGGATCTTTCTCGAGCAGCCTGAGGACGAGGCGTTCGGCAACCGGGTGGCACTCCCGCTTGATGCCGCTTGGGCGCGGTGCGGACGAGGTACGCTGCATCTCCAGGAGTGTCTCCCGATCGTTGGAGCGAAATGGCAGCTGCCCGGTCAGCATCTCGAAGAAGAGGATGCCGAGCGCATAAAGGTCGGATTGAGGTCCGGCCTGTTCGCCCCGAGCTTGCTCGGGCGACATGTATTCCGGCGTACCGAAGACGGCGCCTTTGGGGGCCAGCCGCGGATCGTGCGCCAAGGCTGCCAGACCGAAGTCGAGAATCTTGACGAAATCCTTACGGCCTCCACGAGTCGTCAGAAGGATATTGTCGCTCTTCAAATCGCGGTGAACCACGCCGAGATCGTGAGCGCGGGCGAGTGCCGCGCACATCTGTTCCAGGATGTCGACGCCCCGCTGGATCGGCAGAGGACCGCGCGCCAACTCTCCCGAAAGCGGAGTACCGACCAGATACTCCATCACCAAGTAGAGCTCGCCGTCGTCGGTCTCTCCGATATCGTGGATGTCAATGATGTGGGCGTGATCGACGCGGTTGGCAGCGCGCGCCTCACGCAGCATCCACGCACGCAGGTGCGTCTCGCCACGTAGGTCGGGGCGTATGAGCTTGACTGCCACCACTCGATCGATGAGGACGTGCCGCGCTCGATACACGACACCCATTCCACCTTCGCCTATTCGCGCCTCAAGCCGGTATCGGCCGGCGATAACTCGGCCAAGCGACGGGTCGTGGCTGGAGCGCCCGCGGGAGGTGCCCGTTTTCTGCATCTTTGGATAACCGGCTCAGTAGGTCGTGGTTCGAAGTGCCCCTTGGGGCCCAGTGGTCCACAGCCATGGTACGGCAGGTCGCCCGCGGGAAAAAGGGGACAGACGCGCCACCGTCCGGCAAAATGCAGATTTTCCGTTCGCGGGACGCTAAAATGCAACCCGCAGCACCGGGACTCGCAGCTCCGCGTGCTGTCGAACCCCGTACTTTGCGATCTCTAGGGGGGAATAGGCTTCTTGAATCGCAACCGCCGGGACCTCCAAGTGAAATCGATCCTGGTCGAATGCGATGACTGCCGGAGCTCCGTGAACCCGCCGATTGTGCCTGCGTTGGCGGCGACTTTGGGGAGCGGCAGGTGCCGGCGGCGGAGCAGCACCCGGTTCACTGGGGGCTGCCTGCTCGCTGGAACCCGGGCTCGGACTTGCCGGTGCAGGCGTTTCGGCAGGGGCTGCTTCAGTCGTCACCATGGCCGGTTCAGCGAGGGGTTCGTCCGAAGGAGCCTGATCTTGCGTGTAATCCTCGGGGGGTTCGTACGCGGCCGCACTGAGCGCCGCCACGGCAGTGGGTATCATGAGTAGCATCCCAGCCGACATCAGATACATGTTGCTCTTCGCACTGATGCTATCCTCGATGTAGTAGCCCGCCACGCCGCCACCGATCGCTCCGACACCACCACCTACATAATATAGCCAGGTGGGATGCACGTCGAAGGCGGCTTCCGTCAGCAGTACGGTCTCTGCTCCAAGCAAGGTGCCGCCCACCACCCCTTTGGGGCTGGAGGAGACGGACTGGGCGTGTGAAACCGAAGAGACAACCAGACACGCCGCAGTCATCGCCGCGACAGAAAGTGACCGTTCGAGCCGCATGTTCCCTCCAACGCTAGTCGCAAACATCCATGGAGATCCGCGCCATCAGCGGCGCAAAGTCCGCTGCGCAGCATAACACCGCCCGATGTCGGCGTCGCGCAGACTCATCCGACCAATCGGCTGGTGGTGGGTGTTCCGAGGCGCTATGCTGCACTTTCGGATGCGTTCCATGGTTCGATTCTGTGCGGGCCCGTTGTTCGTGGCCTGGACCGTGGCGCTGGTAGCCGGGCTGGTGCTGGCATTCCTGAAGCTTCTGCCGTGGATTTCCGTGTCCGGGATCTCGCTTGGAACGACTTGGCCGTTATTTTGGCCCGCTGCTACCCGAGCATTGGATATCGCATTCTTGCTCGGCATTCCTGTCGGTTTTTCGGTGGGCATCGACAGGTTCTTCCGCTCGGGCAGCGCCACGGCCCTAGCTTCGTTGGGTGTTTCCCCTTGGCGATCTCTGCGTGGCGCCGCGCTTCTAGCCACCTTCTGGCTTGCTATCGGCACCGCGTTGGGTGTCGAGCTCAATGGCCGCGTAGCAGAACCCGGCATAGTGGCACAGCGGTTGGTCGCAGCATCTAGGCGGAGTTGCGAAACTTCGCCGCACCCCGCCATCTCGCCGGTTCCCATGCTGGGCGCCAGCTGGCTGTGCCTCGATGGCGCGCCGCCCCGACTGGCTGGACCCATGCCAGGCACTCGACGAGCCGCCTGGTTCTCAGCCGAGTCCGTGGTCGTGGGCCGCAGGCTGTCGGAGGTAAAACTTCGAGATCTCAGACTGGTTGCCCGGTCCGGAAACGACGGACCGACACTCCGCGCCAAGATTGGCGCTGCCGAGATCCGTGGATTGTGGGGGGTGGCCGCTGCAGGAACCCTGGCACCGAACTGGCGGACATTTCTGGTCGTAGGTACCGGTGTCTTTCTGGGCTTGCTGGGGGTTGCCCTCGCATTGATGCGAAAAACTGCGCAGCGACCCTGGGTCTTTCTGATTCCTGGCACCGCCGCCGTCGCCGCCTGGCTCTGTCTCTGGGTGGTCGACGTCACCGTGGGAGCCTCCGCTCTGGCTTACCTGCTGGTTCCCGGTGCAGGAGCCGTGCTCGCCTTGGTGACTTCCAAGCTCGCCGACCTATCGTGGTTCTCGGGACCTTTTGTCCTTTCGCGGTAGCTCAAATCCAGCGGACGGGCGCCGAATTGCCCCGTTCGGAGACTGATGTTACCAGACGTTTCTGGCGCGACGTCGCGCTAGCTGGAGTCGAGCCATGTCGTTTGGGCCGGGTGAAATCGTCGTCATCGTTCTCATCCTCTTGTTGCTCTTCGGTTCGAGACGCATCGCCGACATCGGCAAGGGGGTAGGGGACGGAATCCGGAATTTTCGCCGAGGTCTCTCAGGTGAGTCGGAAGGGAACACCCAGGCCGAGGAAGTGTCCGACCCCAAGCAGCTACCCGTTGGAACGAATGAACCGCGTCGCTCGCCGGTTGGTGCCGACGTTCCGAGGTCCGAGCACGTTGAATCTGAGAGCACTGATTCACCGGAGGTCCATTTGGACCGACAGGCTGATTTGGCCGAGCCCGACCCGCCGCGCAGTTCTGACATCGGGTCCGAGACCGCCTCGGACGAGAAATCCGGAGAAAAGAAGCCCTCCTGACCGGGATCTCCGAAAGCCGACCGTCAACGTCGCAACGACCACGCAATCATGAGCCAGCTGCCCAGCAAGCAGAGCCCGCCGAAGGGAGTGACGAAACCCAACGGGCGAAATCCGGTGACCGCCAGCGCGTAGAGCGAGCCGCTGAACAAGGCGATTCCCACAAGCATGAGGCTCGCTGCCACCGTGACCGACCGCGCCGTGGCCTGACCATAGAGTCCGAGAGCCAGCAACGCGGCAGCGTGCCAAAGTTGGTATTCCACCCCTGTGTGCCAGGTCGCCAGGCTTTCCAGCGACAAGACCTGGCGGAGCCCATGGGCCCCAAACGCCCCGAGCGCTACGCCCGAAGCCCCGACGACACCGGCCCATACGACAAAATTCGGGGACGCCCGAGTTTGACTATGCATGGCATGTTCTCCGACGCTGGTCTATACGCTGTCTCGTCTTGCTCCGACAGATCAGATGCAACGATTCGGCGGAGTCGTGCGGAGCCTCCGCGGGGTTCTCGCGAATCAAGGCCTATTTCGAACTCACCAAGCCAGGAGTAACGCGGCTCGTGCTGCTGACTACGCTCAGCGGGGCCGTCATCGCACCAGGCAACGTCGACTGGGCAAAAATACTCGTGGTGCTGCTGGGGACCGGGTTCGTAGTGGGCTCAGCGAATGCCCTGAACATGTACCTCGAACGAGATTCTGACGCGAAGATGGAGCGGACTCGGGCGCGACCGCTTCCTTCCGGGCGTCTGCGTCCCAGATCCGCGCTGCTCTTCGGCATTGCATTGGGCGCGCTAGGGGTTGTGGTCCTGCTGCTGGGTGCAGATCCAGTGACGGCCGGACTGGCCTTGGCCGCACACGTCCTTTACGTGTTCGTGTATACGCCCCTCAAGCCAATCACGCCGTTTGCCTTGCACATTGGGGGGATTGCTGGGGCAGTTCCCCCCGTCATCGGGTGGTCGAGCATGACTGGCCGTGTCGATCTCGGTGCAGTTTCCTTGTTCACCATCCTGTTCGTCTGGCAGCTGCCCCATTTTTTGGCGATCGCCATATTTCGTCAGAGCGAGTACGAACGCGCCAACATCCTGGTCTTTCCGCTGGTTGAGGGCGTGGCCCGAACCAAACGGGCAATCGCTATCTACTGCCTGGCGTTGATCGCTGCGTCGCTTTGGCCAACGCAGGTGAACTTGGCCGGTAGGGGTTATCTCGTCATCGCGGTCGTGCTCGGGCTCACCTTGTTCGTCTGGTCGCTGTTCGGGCTGCGCGAACGATCCGGGGCACGATGGGCCCGGTCGCTATTTCTGGCATCGCTCCCCTATCTGGTCCTCATCTACGGGTCCTTGGTCGTCAGCTCGCCGTAAGCGGTGTCCGTCGTGCGACCTGGGCCCGTCGCCAACAACGGTTCGGCAACGGCCGGCTCAGTCGTGTGAGCGACTGGCGCGACCGCCAAGAGGCCAAGCAGCAACGCTCCCACGGCGAGCAGGCCCGCCTGCGCTGGTACGTCCGGCGAGCACCGAGACACGACCACCAACACCATTGCTGAGCGGACCCATCGGTGTTGTCTTGGCGGCGCGAACAACAAGCCGATCGCGACGACTGCCGCCAATATTTCCAATCCCTGTTGGGTCGCGACGGGAAGAAAAGGGCTTGGATTGCGCAGCAACGCGCGGGTCGAACGCTGCAGCAGTTCGGCGGCGAAGCTCTGATTTCCCTCGAGGAACCACGGCACACTGAGAGCGGTCGCGGTCACGACGCCGAGCAGGGCCAAGGTTTGCCTGCGCCTGCCGTGGTCCGAAACGAGCCCCGACCAGACCAGGACCCAAAGCAACGACAAGGCGTCGAGGGCGACCGCAACGGTTGCGAGCACCCGCACCGCGCCGTAATCAGCAGCCGCGCCGTAATTCGACTGCGCCGTCCAAAGGTGCGAGGCGTCCTGTATCAGGTCGCACGTGGATACCATGGCTAGCAGAATGCCCCCTGCCCGCACGCTGGGACGGCCCATGGCCAGCACCGAACAGGCGAGCGCAGCTCCGGAGCTCGAAAATGCCAGAAATAGACCGAGCTCAGGGGGCAGCGGATTGCTGGCAGCCGCCAGAAGAAGGAGACCGGTACCGGTACAAAGCGGCAACGTTATCAGTCTGGTCACATTGCCGAGCTCGGTTCGCCGCAGGGCCCACAGGACGAGCCGCAGGAGCAAGAGTGAGCTTCCCAGTGCCAACACCTGAGAGCTGAAGTCACCGACGCGCGTCATGATATCGATGAGGCCCCCTATTCCCGTGCGTGAACCGTACAGCGCGGGAAGAAGCGCACGGTTGAGCGCCACCGTGGGCAGCGCAATCAGCGACAGCAGATAAGCCAATGCTCCAGGCGGAAATGGCTCGCTTGCCGGTGCATCGCTGCTGGGCATGACGTGCGCCAACATAGCCGACTGCGACGAAGCTGCCAGAGAGACCCTCCCCAACCAGTAACTGGGACTAGAGCTTCTGCACCCGAGGGCCCGATCTGACTGCCGGCCGGAACCCCGTGGGAGTCGCGCTGGGTTCACGTCCCTGCATCGGACCCGGCTCGGGCGCGGGAACCGGCGGCAATGCCGGCGCGGGATTGCCCTTGAGGATGTAGGGATGCGCAAAATAGGTCGAGCACGCATAGATGGGATTTCGGTGGAACTCCCAGTGCAAGTAGACGTTGCCGTCCGGGGAAACGATTACCGGGGGGGGGCTCCCAAATGGTGCCGCACGAGCCACCGATTCGAGCGCTCCCACGTCGAACGCCGTCACCCCGCTCGACCGAGTGACTCCCATTCGTACCAGGCTCCCATCGGTGCGGCTCAGGACGATTTCGAGGAATGTCTTCAGCTCGGGTCGATTCATGGGATCGCCGTTGGGAAGACGATCCAACGAGGCCAGAAATCCGTCCGCGAAAATAGGATGAATGCGGTTGTGAATCGAATTCAGATAGGTGGCGAACGGCGCATATGCCGTATTCAACGCCGTCTGATTGCCCAATTTCACGCTCGGGACGTAGTTTTCGATGGCACTTCGCCACCGCTCGAGCCCTACCGTCTTCCAGGAACCAACGTGCTTGGATCGGCGACGGGCACTGTCGCGACTGCGATCGCGTTTCAGCTGATCTTGGCCGACGATGGCCAGGGCGTCGCTTTCGGTCAAATTGAGATTGATCCCATGGGTATTTGCCTCTGACCCGAGGCCCATCAAGCCTTTGGTACGGCGCGAGTTCGGCGAGGGGGGGAGCCGGCGAAGCTTGCCACTCGCGGTCGGCGCAGGTCCGAGCGAAAGAACGGAACCCTGTCCAGGAATCAGTTGGGCAGAGGGCTGGTCCTTGCTTTCGGAAGCTGGTTGGGGCGGTTCGGGCAATTCTTCGCGCTTCGGGGCACCGGGCGGCGTTGGCTGGGCCGGGCTGCGCTGAGCGACTCGGTTCAGGCGCGGGCTCGCTACGCCCCGAGTGGGGGGTGCCGGCTCGACTTCGCCGTCGTCCTTTTCGCCGGTGGCGCTCGCCACTCGAGTGCTGTCGGCATTGCCCGGTTCGTCTGGCGGACCCGCGTGGCTAGTTCCGGGAGTCGGATTCGGATCGTCCTGATCCGTCGAAGTGATGCGAGCTTGAGTCTGTTCCTCGACGTGATTCGCCTGGTCGCCCAAGAATTCCGCGTTGGGATTGTCGGGTTGATTGGGATCCTGGACGTGCTGTCGTACGGCGATGGCACGGCGATGAACTATCTTCAGCTCCGAAGGGGCCTTCTTGGTCGCATCTGGAAGCTCGTGCTTTTCAGGTTTAGGCGGCTCGGGTTTGGGTGGTTCAGGCTTGGGTGGCTCGGGCTTGGGCGGTTCGGGCTTGGGCGGTTCGGGCTTGGGCGGTTCGGGCTTGGGTGGCTCGGAAACTTGAGGTGTAGAGTCGTCGGACCGCTGTGGCTCGGGAACGTCGTTCAAAATGGCCACTTGGACGGGCCTTAGGTCTGCGTGGACCGCTCGTTGTATGGCCGCAGCGAAAAACGCCAGGTCGCGCCGATCGGATAGGATGCCCGCTACCTGTTCGATTCCGCCTCCCGCCAGCAGATGTGCGACGATGGCGGTAGCGATCCACAAAAATAGTGGGATCTGGACGTCGCGGGGGGGCATCGGAATTCTCGACAAGCGGCGTGCTAATCAGCAGGCCAAGAGCTTAGCCCCCTGCATTGTTCCTGCAATCGGGGGAGCTGCCCTACCCGCAACGCTGCAAATTCCTGGCCCGATTCCGCTGGCTCAGGCTCGAGTGATGGTTTGGAGCTCCCTGGAGATCTCTTCGGCGGTCCAATTCCCTTCCGACTCCGATTTGAAGCAGCCAGGGGATTCCATAACCCTCAACATCGTTAGCATTCCTCCCGCGATAGCGAAGACCTGTCCGGTGAGGGTGTGACTCAACTCGCTGGCCAGAAAGAGGTAGAGCGGGGCGGCGTGCTCGGGGGACATGCTTTGCACATCCCGAAATAGCGGGAGCGCTTCGGTTAGCCGGGTCTTCGCTAGAGGAGCGACCGCATTGACAAATATTCCGTATCGCCCGAGCTCGGTCGCCGCTGCCCGGGTCAATCCATACACCGCCGAAGCAGCCGCAGCGTAGTTGCATTGACCGAATCCGCCCGTCATTGCGGCCAAGTTGGTGGTGTTCACGATTCGGCCCGAATTTTGGGCACGCATCAACACCGCCGCAGCACGGGTACAATGAAATGTTCCGTGCAGGTGGACCGCAATGACGTCCTCCCAGTCTCGCTCGCTGAGATTCAATATCCCGTGGTTTCGGAGAAAGCCCGCGTTGTTGATCAGCACGTCGACGCGTCCAAAATGATCCATGGCGGTACGGACCAGACTTTCGGCCCCTTCACGGGTCGAAACGTCATCGTCGTTGTCTACGGCAACACCGCCGGCTTCGATGATCGACTGCGCTGAGCGTCGAGCCGGCTCGCCGTCGCGACCATGCCCCTCATCGTCGGTACCGAGGTCATTGACGACCAACCTGGCACCCTCTTGGGCAAAGAGCCGCGCGATGGCGGAGCCGACGCCGCTCGCCGCACCGGTGATGACGGCAACCTTGCCTTCGAGCAGACCCATGACGGCTCGAGTGTCGGACAAGCCGGACTGGGAGAGAAGCGATCATGTGCGCTACAAGCATGGGCGGCCAGCCGTCCGTTAGCGATGGCGCTGATCAACTAACCCTGGCAGGGTGGCCGGGCGTGGCGCCGATAGTTGATGTTCATTCGGATGCCAGTCGCTGGGCACGCCCGAAATGGCGCTAGGCTGGGCCGGCCATGGCCCGACGGATTTTGGTGACGAGCGCGCTGCCCTACGCCAACGGCCCGATACATGTCGGGCATTTGGTCGAGTACATCCAGACCGACATCTGGGCACGATTTCAGCGTTTGGCGGGGAACCGCTGCCTTTACGTGTGCGCCGACGATACGCACGGCACCGCGATCATGATTCGTGCGCGGCAAGAGAAGCGCACGGAGGAGGCCATCATCGAAGAGATGGGCAAGGCCCACAGAAGGGACTTCTCCGACTTCGGTATTTCCTTCGATTTTTACGGCAGCACGCACTCGAACCACAATCGCGAGGCCTGCGAACAAATCTGGCGGGGTCTACGCCAGGCCGACCTGGTTGAGACACGGCAGGTGGAGCAGCTGTACGACCCGGTCGCCGAGACATTTCTGGCCGATCGATTCGTCACCGGTACTTGCCCGCGCTGCAAAGCTTCCGACCAGCACGGCGACAACTGCGAGAAATGCGGGGCCAGCTACTCGGCTTTCGATCTTGTCGATCCCAAGAGCACCCTGAGCGGGGCCAAGCCTGAGATTCGAAGTGCGGAGCATCTGTTCGTCACCGTCGAGCGGCGTCGGGAATTTTTGGAACGATTTCTGGAAACCGAGGGGCGGCTCGAAGCCAGCGTGGCCAACTACCTCAGGGGCCATTTCTTGTCGGAGCCGCTCCGCGACTGGGACGTCTCGAGGCCGGCTCCGTACTTCGGGTTCGAGATACCCGACGCCCCCGGCCACTACTGGTACGTCTGGTTCGACGCGCCCATCGGCTATGTCGGCGCCACCCGCCAGTGGTGCCACGAGAACTCCGAGCCTTTCGAGGCGTATTGGCAGTCGGAGGAGTGCGAAATCCACCATTTCATCGGCAAGGACATCGTCTACTTTCACACCCTTTTTTGGCCGGTCATGTTGGACGTCGCGTCTTTGACGTTGCCGACGCGGATTCACGTTCACGGGTTCTTGACCGTGGACGGCGAGAAGATGAGCAAATCCAGGGGAACACAGATTTCCGCACGCGCCTACCTCGACCATTTGGACCCGGCGTATCTCCGCTATTTCTATGCAAGCAAGCTAGGTCCGAGGACGGACGATCTCGATCTGAACCTGGAGGAATTCGAGAAGAAGGTCAATTCCGATCTGGTGGGCAAGGTCGTCAATCTGGCGAGCCGCACGGCGCGATTCGTCGCAGGCGATTCGCTCAGTGTCGAGTGGCCCAAGGATGATGGCTTGTTCAAGCAGGGTGCCGAACTTGGCAACGAGATTGCCGCCGCCTACGACGCCTGCGATTTTGCACGCGCCATGCGCGGCATCATGTCTTTGGCAGACCGCGCCAACGAGTTCGTCGATCGCCGCGAGCCCTGGCGTCTGGCCAAGGATCCCGATCGTCGAGGCGAGCTTCGCGACGTCTGCACCGTGGCGCTCAATCTGTTCCGGCAAATTGTCATCTACCTTGCCCCGGTGTTGCCGCGTCTGGCAGAACAATGCCAAGAGCTGCTCAATTCCCCGGTGACCTCTTTCGAGGACGCCTCGAAGGTTCTGGTGGGCACGCGAGTCGGGACGTTTGCGCGAATGTTGTCTCGGGTCCAAAGAAGCGACATCGATGCCATGTTGCAGACCTCCCGTGAGGCGGCGTCTCCCACGCAGGAGACTTTGCCGGACGTGTCCGACGACGTTTCTGCGTTGCGGGACGAACCGCTGGCTCCGGTCTGCACCATCGACGATTTTTCCAAGATCGATCTCAGAATTGCCCGGATCGTCCGCGCGGAGACCGTACCTGACGCCAAGAAACTGCTTCGGTTGACGCTGTCGCTCGGGGGTACCGAAACTCGTCAGGTATTCGCCGGAATCAAGTCTGCCTACGACCCAAGCCAACTAACCGGACGCCTGATTGCTTACGTTGCCAATTTGGCTCCGCGTCAGATGAGGTTCGGCGTCAGCGAAGGCATGATCCTGGCGGCCAGCGGAGGCGATGCACCAGGACTGTTTCTCCTCAGTCCCGACTCTGGTGCGTGCCCGGGTATGCGCCTGCGTTGATCCGCGCGAGATCGTCGGTGTAGCCGTCTCGGTGACGACAGGCCAAGGTCGCGTCCCCGACTGCGATCACTGAATGTGCAGTAGCTCGATCTCGAAAGTGAGCTGTCCGCTTGGCGCTCCGGGTCGCTTGGGTTGATCCCCATAGGCAAGCTTGGCGGGGATCCAGAAGAGAGCCTTTTCCCCCACGACCATTAGCTGAACGCCTTCTGTCCATCCGGGAATGACGTGCGACAATGAGAATGTCGCCGGGGAGCCTCGTACTACCGAGGAATCGAACATCTTGCCGTCTTTGGTCCAACCCGTGTAATGGACTGTGACTCTGCTGTTGGCAGTCGGATGCTCCTTGCCGGTTCCCGGCTTGAGCACCTGATACGCCAGACCCGACGCGGTCTTTTTGGCACCGCTCGGGGGAGAGGCCACGGTCTTCGGTGCTGGCGGCGGCGCCAAGATCTCCAGCAGCTCGACATCGAAGGTCAACTGACCCGCTGGGGCGCCGGGCTGGCGAGGCACTTCACCGTACGCGAGCTTGGCCGGAATCCACAGGCGACGCTTCTCGCCCGCGACCATGAGCTTCAGAGCCTCCGTCCAACCTGGTATTACCTGGTCGACTCCAAAAGTGGCTGGTTTTCCCCGGGCCACCGAGGAGTCGAACATCTTGCCGTCCTTGGTCCAGCCACTGTAGTCGACCCTGACGCGATCGCCGCTCGCCGGATGCCTCTTGCCGACCCCCGGCTGCAACACTCGATAGCGCAATCCAGAGGCTGTACTCTTGGCATCTTTGGGTGGGACGGCGACGTCGTCGGGTACCGGTACCTCGGGCGGCGGAGCGGGTTCGGACACGGAGGTGGCCGCGGGTGCCACCGACGGAGGGGAAGGTGGCAATGGCGACGCTGCCGGTTCCGGACCGCTTTGTTGCTTCGGACTGCGGTCGCAGGCCCAACACAACAATCCAATCAACGCCACGGCAGCACTACGATTCAATTTGTGCATGGTAGAACTCATCTTGAGCGAAGCCCAATGTCCGGTGCGATCTCGATTACCTTCCGGTGATACCCCAGAGTTGCCAGTTGCCAAGCTCGAGGGTTACGTCCATTGAAAGGCGCGCGAAACGCTCCCGGGTGGCCCGACGATGGGCTGGATTGCCATCCGCAAATACCACGACGCTGCGGTAATCGGTCAGATCCGACTCTTTCAATAGCCACGGCTTGGTGTCGTCGGGTTTCGACAGCTTTCGCCGGCAAGACACGGGATAGCGCGGCAGCCCGCACAGGGAATAGGGCTGGTAGGCGTTTGCCCTTGCCGCAGTCCAACGGGCCAGCTGCCGGTAGGGCTCGTGCACGAAGCGCCCGAACGGAGTTCGACCAGGCCCATCGGTTGCCTCCTGGTACGAGAGTGGAAGCACGGTCGAGCCCCGCGTGATCGCGGCTGCGACGCGGTCCACTCCAGCGGCATCGTCGGCAAACTGACGAAATGGCAGATAGAGTGCCATGCAGTGAAGGGCGGCGAAGACGAAAGCCGGGATGGCCGCTAAGACGTCCCGGGCCCGTCGGACGCGATAAGGTACGCAGACGACCGCCAGCAGTCCTGCAAATAGAGGCATCCAACCTCCAGCCCCGAGCGCTTGCCATGGCGAGGCAAAATTGCGGGAAAGGGACAAGTAGGCCACGGACGTCAACGCAAGCAGCACCAATGGTCGACGATAAGACAGTTTGAGGCGGTCTCGTCGGCGCTCGAAGACGAGAAACGGCGATATAAGGGCCAACCCGAACGCAATGAGCACATTGTGGTCAGCTCCGCGGGTCGTCCATTGCATGAAATCCGAGGCAAACTTGCCCAGCGACCGGCCCAGCGCCGGCGGCTGCAACGGATCCGTCGACCCCAAAGGATTATCGGCACCGACGCTCACGGCAAATCCAGATACCACTACCGCGAGCACCAATACGATCTCGACAGTTCGTTCGCCGCGAGACCCATTGCGCATGAGGAGCGCTGCGCCCAAAAGAACCCCGAAGATAAGTGCCAAAACCGCATGAAACCAGAAGGCTGCGCAAAGTAGCCCAAGCGCGCCAGCGCGCGCAGCCCGAGCCAGCCGCTGGTTCTCGAGATTAGCGGCAACCTCCGCCAACGACAGGCCCACTAGCACCAGCGGGACACCGAGCAAGAAGGGCAGGTAGCCGATCTGAAACAAGGTACCGAGTGCCAGGGGGACCGCCAGAACGGACAGCAGCGGCGAGCGTCCATTGGACTTGAGCAGGAGCGCAGTACCCGAAGCAATCCCGATCACCGCTGCGCTCTCGAGAATCTTCAGAGTGTGCGAGTTGCTAAACACGAGCTGAAGCCAATGTGCGAGCCAATAAAACCCTACCTCCGTCCAGATTGGCCGGAGCGTGTACCATTGGGCGGTTCCAGCGTCGCCCATGCGCAGGGCGTGAAAGATGCGCGTTGCGTGGGCGAGGGTAGGCTCGTTGGTGACCGGCAATACCTCTTGGCCCCAGATCAAGAGCAGAACCAGCGCATAGAGCACGCCGTGACTGCCGAGCGCAAGGAACCGCTCCCATCGTCGAGCCTGGGTCACGCGATTCGCTCCCGTATCCGAGGCCGCGGTCGCGACCGGCGCGGTCCGATGGAGAAGGACTGCCTAGTTCTCTCGACTAGGTCGGTCTTATCGGTCCTGTCGCCGACGTGAAGCCAGGCCAGCGGCTCTCCCCGGATCGCTGCATCTCCCAAGCCTCGGTTGAGCTCGATGCCTGCGCGGGGATCCACTGGATCTTCGGCACGTTTTCGACCGACTCCCAAATCTACTGCAATCCACCCCAATTCCCTGGAGTCGATCGAGTTGACCCAACCGTCGCAGGACGCCATCACTGCGATGCGCTTGCGCGCGTGTGGAAGACGCTCCGGATCCTCGACCACGCGGACATCGCCGCCGTGAGCAGCAACCATTGCCTGGAAGGTCCGCCTTGCAGACCCATCGGCAAGTACCCGCTCCAGCCTCTCGCGGGCCCGATCGCGTGATCGGGAGATACCGGCAAGCAACAGCATCTCGACTCCCAACCCCAAAGTGAGCGCGCGGGTCTCCTCGGGACCGCGATTGTCGAGCACTTCGAGGGCTTCGCGCACTTCGAGGGCGTTGCCGATGGTTCTGCCGATTGGCGCGTCCATATCCGTCAGTAGCGCCACGACGCGCGCCCCACTGCGACGGCCTACGGTCACCAAACTTTGGGCGAGGCGCCGTGCATCGCCACGTCTGGTCATGAAGGCACCTCGTCCGAACTTGACATCGAGCACCAGCCCATCGACTCCTGCCGCCAGCTTCTTCGAGAGTATGCTGGCCGTAATCAGCGGGATGGATTCTACCGTCGCGGTAACGTCCCGCAGTGCGTAGAGGCGCTGGTCCGCGGGCGCTAGAAGCTCGCTCTGACCGACCATCGACACCCCGGTTTGGCGCACCACCGCCTCGAAACGCCGCGGATCGAGCTGGCATTGGTAGCCGGGGATGGCGTGCAGCTTGTCAACGGTTCCGCCGGTATGGCCCAGGCCTCGACCCGATATCATGGGCACAGCAACGCCGCAGGCGGCAACTGCGGGAGCCAAGCAAATGCTGATCTTGTCGCCGACACCACCGGTCGAATGCTTGTCGATCTTTGGCCTCTTGACGCTTCGCAAATGAAGCACGCGTCCAGAGTGCAGCAAGGCTTGCGTGAGCGCCCAGGTTTCCTGTTCGTCGAGGCCGCGCAACCAGGCCGCCATCAGCCAGGCGCTCATTTGGTAATCCGCGATTCGGCCGGCGACAAAATCGCTGATCAGCTGGTGGATCTCATCCGGTGCGTGCGCGTATCCATCACGCTTCTTCTCGATCAGGCGAACCGGATTCGGCATCGACGGTCAAGGGTACACGACCGGCGGTCGAATCGCGACCGATCAGCCCGGCCTCGGCCCTCGATTTTGACCCCGAGCCCAACCCCACAATCCCGCATTTTGGTGCGGAACGCGTCCGGGGCGCTCGCACTGACAGCGTTCCTCCGCGGGCAGATGCCCGAGTACCTGTTCCACATGGGCGCCGCAGCCCCGCCACGTAGCCTTGCCACATCGCTCGCAAGTTACTTGACTGCACATCGACAGAAGTCTCCTGGTTATCTGGTTCGCTTCCGCGCGTGAGAGCCAGGAGGGCGCCGAAAGGGGGCAAGCGGCCCATTGGCCGGTTCCGGGGCTCGCGGCCCTCGCGCCAAAGCCCAGGTTAGGGACTGTATCGCAACAGCAGCTCCGCGCCGTGAAGGCGCACGGCGGGCAGACCATTGTCGGCGATGACGACTCGATCATGGTCATCGAGCGTAACGAGGAGATCGTCGGCAGTGAGGCTGCCGCCGTCGTACCCAGCGGCTCGAACTCGTCCCCGCATCCAACCGAGGGCTTCATGGACGCCGTCGTCGGACACTAGGTTACGATTGCGCGCGTGAAGAAGCCCGGCAGGGCGGGGAACTGGCGGCATGACCGCCGGTGTCGAAGCGTCGCCCGCCCAGGAATAGAAGCCGAAGATCATCAAGTAGTTCCGGTCGGTACGCAGGACCGGAGTTCCGTCGTACAAGGTCAAATTATGCAGACTCTGGTAGGGGCGTCGATCTTCACAGGGCTCGGACTTGGCGGTTCCGGTTACGTAGATGGCTCGGGGCGCCACCACCGGAATTTGCGCTGCCGCCAGGTCTCGCAATACAGCAAAGACATGGAATGGACTTGCGTAGCCGCCGTGCACTCCGTCAAGGGAGGCGTGGCTTCCGCGGCGTTCGCCCACTCGGCTTGGTGTCCATAGCAGGTGAACACCGTCCTTGGTGATCGTGTAGGATAGCTCGGTGTCGTAGGCAACGCGCCAAAGCGCGGTCTTGCGCCAGCGTTCTGGGAGGAAGAAATCGAATAGGCGTGGATTTTTGCCCACGACCCAAAGGTGCCCCGAGGTGCTTTGGACCGCCCCGTGCACATAGTCGATGCCCAGAACTGTACGTTGCCCGAGGTGCTCGGGAACGACCGAGGGTTCACGCCGATGCCGGAGCTCGTCGATATAATTGCGTCTTCGCTGCTGCCGGGCCGCGGTTTCGTGCTCGGGTGTCCGGCCGAGTAGCTCGTAGTCGACTACGGAATACCGACGTTGAGCCACAAATTGCATCAGCCGCCGATCAGCGGTTCCCGCGCTGGTCGTGCCATCACCGGACAGAACCTGATCGGCATCCTCGGCCTGGATGATGACGTGTTGAGGCTTCATGTCCGCAACGACGTATCCCTTGCGCCTCAGGTCCTCGGTCACCGTCGCGTTGATCCTCAGAGCGAGCGTATCCGCGGAAGCGGTATCATGGCCGAGCTGCGGAAGCAGCTCCACCACGCTCTGTCCAGGAATCCATTCGTAGACCAGTTTGTACTGCCGCAGGATATCCAGGTCGATACCCGGATGGCGAGCCTTGATTCGATTGATTTTGGCTCGGGAACGGCCACTCTGCCAAAGTTGCATGCACTCGGGAGGAACGTATATGGCTAGCGGTCGTTGCGTGCTCAGCGCAAAATCGCGGGTTCCGAAACCTCCCTCGCGCATCTCCATCACCAGGGAAAACTCCTCCCAAGGACTATTGAATTCGGCACCCAGGGCTTCCTCGAGGGTGTGGGTGTCGATGGGGACGTCCTCTCCGACGCGACAATTCTTCACCACCAGGTCGACACTCTTTCCGGCAATTGGCCGGGTCGGGACCCGATAGACCGAGCTCGTACCCTCCAACGGACGTCGATTGGCCGAGAACCAGTGGGACTCGTACCAATTCTCAATTTGCAGCCATTCGTGCACCTGCACGCCGAGACGAGTCAGGTAGAGGTCACCGCCCTCCACGGACCGAATGTGCACGTAAGGAACACCGAGGACCGTAATTACCCGGCCTCCGGGAATCGGCATGACCGCGGTTGGGATGTGCTGACGAGGACCGCGCCGCAGTGAATCGGGCATCTTTTCTTCATCTAGCATGTCCGGTCGGCGGTTCGCGGCAAAGACCCCCAGGGCGGTATGTCACCGGTTTGTCCTTGCCAGAGGCGGCACGACATCCACACATTGGCCCGCTGTCCTGTTTCGAGGACGCAATGACGCGCGAGGGTCCAGCGATGTTCTCTGGCTTGTGTCTGCTCGACCGCGCTATGCGGTGGCATGGCCCAAATGCGCGGTCGTCCCCGTGGAAAGTTCACCCAGCATCGGCGACTCGACCAGTTACGCGAGCTGCTCGAGCGTCATCCCAAGGGGCTTGCTCTGAACGACCTGTCCTTGGCCCTTGGGGTCAGTTCCAGAACCCTGCGCCGCTACTTGAAGGAGGTCGGGCGTGAGTACGATCTGGAGCCCAGCTGCACGCGAGGCGGCGGAAAGCTGCTGTGGCGGATTCCCCTGCGCGACATTCCGCGGCGCGTCGAGCTGAGGCGCACCCAGGCGTACGCACTCCTGGCTTCGCGACGGCTGTTCGAGCCCATGCGCGGAACTGCCCTGTTCGAGGAGATCGAGCTCGTAATGCACAAGATCCTCTCGGTAGCCAACCGACCCGGGCGAGGCCCGAATGCCGGGCTCGCCGAGGTGAATCTTGAAGAACGCTTCCTTTATTTGCCCTCGGAGACCAAGGTTTACTCAAGCAAGACAGAAGAAATCGACGAGTTGTTCCAAGCAGTCTCGGACTTACGTCCCATGACGATGCAATACAACAGGACGGGTCGCGCCAAGGACGAGCTCGTCACGGTACACCCGTATGCCCTGGTTTGGTTTCGCGACGCCATCTACTGCATTGGCCTTGACGTAGGGCGCGACGAGGTTCGAGCCTTCTTGCTGGACAGAATGCGAGATGTCCGCTGCTCCACTCTGCAGCGATTCGGATTGCCTGAGAATTTCCGGGTCGACGATTATTTCCAGGGAGAGCTTGGGATTTGGCGCGCTACCAGTCGTCAGAAGATCGTGCTCGAATTCGACGCCGAAGCAGCTCCGCAGCTTCGCAATCGACGCGTTCATCCAACGCAGAAGTTGGGTTCGCTGCCTTCTGGCGGTCTTCGGTTGACGATGAGCGTTGGCGACCTCGAGCCCCTGGTCCGTTGGGTTCTGCAGTGGGGCCGGCACGCGCGAGTGATCGAACCAGCCGAACTCGCCCAGCGTATTTTCGACGAGCTGAGGGGCACGCTTGCCAACTACCGCTCGCCAGTAACCAAGGGATCACGTCGACGCGTCTCCGGTCGGAAAAAGCCATCCTGACCGCTCTGGCTGTCAATCGAAGCAAGTTGCTGAACCGCACATGGCCGGCCATCCGCCTACTTTGAGCTG
>Ga0210133_1000335_pt1 | contig 17922 bp, 17 predicted proteins | sample Joice_ThreeSqC_D_2_FD_184874 | JGI IMG/M metagenome (GOLD analysis project Ga0210133, IMG submission 184874) | Wetland microbial communities from San Francisco Bay, California, USA, that impact long-term carbon sequestration - Joice_ThreeSqC_D1... | ecosystem: Environmental > Aquatic > Marine >...
GGAATGCTTACACTTTTTTCAAAGACGACTTCATGTGTCCAAACTTCCGGATTACCATGCCCAATATAATTTACTAAAACAGTTCCATTATTTATGGCATCCACAACATCAATATTAACTTGTGGCTTTCTTCTTCCAGCGCTGGTCAAAATAGTAGGATAGTCTGCAAGGTAAATTTTATTTAAATTAAATGATTTCGGTATTGTATTATTTGCAATAGATTCCATCTGCCCCGTATGTAAACTGCTGTCATCACCCTCGGTAGTCAGACCATCGTCTGCCACTAATGTCATTGAATTTTTCCATACTCCGTTTTCACTGTTTTGCTCATAATAGATGACTTTTGAAACGTAGTCATTCGCCTGTGTAAGATTGGAAGCAGTTATCCGTCCTGAAACCAAATCAATTAAACTGTCACTCCCATCGACATTGACAAAATAATCATCCGTTGTATATGAATCTCCGCCATAAACCAAGATTAAGGATTCTGTGGTTTGCCAATTCGGAATAAAATTATCACTATAACCTTCCGTATTTTTATAATCGAAAGTACCTTTCCCGAATAATACAACGTATTCCGGTGTGATCTGCCAGGTATCGTAAGCATACTTAATAAAATCCCTAATCGCAGAAGGATCGATCATACCGCAGGAGAACTCGTCAAATATTTGATCAACTTGGATTACTATAGAAGAAAGAGGAATAATAGATTCACTTTCACGATATTTCTTAAGTCGGTTTGCAGCTTCTAAAAATTCTTTCGGAGAAATAATTATATATTTCGCTCCATCCTGTATACCTCTTAAATCAGAGTTTTCAGCAGAAACAGGATTTTCCGGTGTAAGATAATCTTTATTCCCCAACCCGATATATTTTGAAACTGAGTTTTCAGTTTCAGCAATTTGGAATTTGCAATCGCCGCCGCTTACGTTGCAGTTGGTAATCAGTTTTACATTTGCAGGATCTGTTACATCATAAACGCTTATATCAGTGGAGGAAAAATTATGTAGAGAATATTCTATAGCAGCAGTAGTATCTTTTGAAAAGAAAAGAATTTTATTTTCAAAAGCTTTTAGATCCTTTGAATAAGATATTTCAAAATAATCGAGATAGCCTATTGAATTAACCGCATTAGGTGAAATACTTAATTTTAAAACACTGCGATCATCCGGCAGATCACCATTATAGATACCGCTTCTCTCATATACCCGCCCAATGGTATAATCGGCAGAACCATAACCACTCAGAGACCAACTATTGAAAGATGAATTATTTTCGGCAACACTTAAAGTTAATCCGCTTGTTGATGCAACAGCAAAACGAAATTTATAATTTATCGGTGTCGAAGGAATTCTTCCACTAAGAGAATTAATATATGTTCGCGATTTTACAGCCTGAGAAAAATCATCACCATAATATTCTCTGCCGGTTTTACCTAAGTTTATTTTATCTTCTTCGAAATCTTTAAATGCAATTGTACTTGTCTGTAAATATCCTGGTGTAGTATTCAATCCTGCTTTGTTCTCAATTCTTTTTCCATTTTCTCCGCCTGCAGTAATCCAGTAATAGTTATGGTCTGAATACGGGTGATGAAATCTGATTATTTTGTGTTGAACCGGATCATAATCCCAGAAGTCTGATCCTCTTCCATAAAATATAATGTAATCACCCTGATCGAACTTGCCATCACTTTCGCCTACTATTGTAATTGCATTTTCTACTAAATCTTCCGGGCGGGATGCGGTAACGGATTCGGATAATACTTTTCCACCGTTATTATAAATTTTAATAGTATGCGGATCAAGTGTACTAAGATCAAAGCCATTTGAATTTAGAAAATCATAATCGATTTTATAAATGCCTTCTTCTTTTGCTTCAAACTTTACCCATTTACCCGTTGCAAGAACGCTGCTTGCATTTATTTTATTAATACTAAGCTTTTTCGATTTTTGCCAGTAACGTGCAACGTCATAATTAATAAATGAGCTTAATAGTTCGTCATATTTTGGGTTTGAACTTACTGTGCTGCCTTTGCCATATTGAATGCGAAACACAATCTGTTTATAAAGTTTTATCTTTTTTGACTGCACATTAAATTTTACAGGAAGTATTCTTATACTCTGACTTTTTAATCCCCTGGTTATTCCAAAATCTCCAAATAAAACCAATTCAGGATTATCTTCATAATCGAAATATCCATCGCCGATAACATATTTGCTTATGGAGAATTCCCCATCTCTCACAAGCTTTGGTATGGGTGAAATTTGTCCATTTAGCTCTGAGTATTGAGTACTTAAAATCTCAATTGTATTTCCAAATTCTGTAGGTACTCCAAGGTCCATTCTTCTTTCGGGTATGGCAGGAATTCCCCATGTTTCCGGTTCGGGAAGAACGCCAAATTCTAATATTATATTCCTGAATTTTTGATTATCAATGGTAATAATAGAGGTGTCAAAATAGCCTGGTGTGTACTCTATAACTATTGAATTTTGATCGGATGTGAGGATACGATAGTCATCTTTAGCATAAGTGATAACACTTATTAATAACAGTATTACAGAGATTTTGCTTTTCATAAAACTGAATTTCTAAAAATTATGTTCTTCAGTATTTACAATGTTAAATAAATTATTTCCAGAAAAAAGCCGGTAGCTAAAATCTCTAATAAATCTCCTATTATTTTGAGTTAAATTTATATAACTATTAGATTACCAGTCAAGTCAATAAATCCATTGCATAGACTTTTACTTTTTCCAATATCCGGTATGTATTCAGATAAAAAAATGGTAAAACATATTTTCCAAATATAATTTTTTTATCTGTGTTTATAAGAATTATCTTTCTCTTATTAATACCTAATATATTGATTGCTTTATATTGTTGGCTCACCTTTTTATCCTGATCTGAAAGCAGAGAAAACTTCAATTCTAAACTGCTGCAGAATGAATTATGTGAATGTATGTCATCAGTGTTTATACCAACCAACCGGATTCCGAGTTTATCAAACTCAGCTAAATTTCGGTTGTAATTGTTTAATTGCCTCGTACAAACAGGCGAATGATCTTTGGGATAAAACACAAGTAAAATTTTTTGATCGAGATTTTTGTACAGCTCAAAATCATTTCCATTTTGGTCTTTCAAAATGAAATTTGGTGCAACATCACCCGTCATTAAAGCCCTAATACTTCCTTATTTTCTCTCATAGCTAAAATACAGAACTCAATATGTTCATCTAAGGGAATTCCAAGTTCTTCCGCTCCGCTGAAAATATCTTCCCTGCTTACCGTACGTGCGAAAGCTTTGTCTTTAAGTTTTTTCTTAACTGATTTTACTTCAACTTCATCAACCGTTTTCGATGGACGAACATAAGTAACTGCCGTTATAAATCCCGCAAGCTCATCACAGGCAAATAAAACTTTTTGCAGCATTGTTTCTCTTTTCACTCCCGAATAATTTGCATGTGATAAAATTGCATTTCTGAATTCATCATCGAATCCATTTTCTTTCAAAATCTCTGAACCTTTGAACGGGTGTTCCTGTTCGGTTGGATACATTTCATAATCAAAGTCGTGCAGAAGTGCAACGTTGCCCCAGAATTCCTCATCTTCATTAAACTTTTTAGCATAAGCTCGAACACACGTTTCTACAGCCAATGCATGTTTTACTAATGATTCACTTTTTGTGTATTCATTTAGAATCAGCCGGCATTGTTCACGGTTTCTCATTATATCATCCATCAGAGTTCCTTAATTTTTTCCATTGTTAAAAGTCGGACATAAATCATTTAGAAAACATTCTTCACATTTAGGTCTTCTGGCAATACAAATCTTTCTTCCATGAGTTGCAAGCCAGTGCGATAAATTTATCCAGTCATCAACCGGGAATAATTCTTTTAGCTTCGCTTCAATTTTTTCAGGACTGCCGGATACTATAAATCCGAGGATATTTGATAATCTTTTAACATGCGTATCAACGGCAATAGCCGGAATATTAAAAGCATTCCCCGCAACAACCGAAGCTGTTTTCCTTCCGACACCGGGAAGCTCAACTAATTTTTCAAAATCTGAAGGGACTTTACTATCGTACTTTTCAATAAGCATAGAACAGCAAGCTCTAATGTTTTTAGCTTTTTGTCTATAAAAGCCGGTTGAGAAAATATCCTTCTCCAATTCCTTTTGAGAAACATTCAGATAATCCTGCGGCTTTTTATATTTTTTAAAAAGTGTTTTAGTAACAATGTTCACCCGTTCATCTGTACACTGTGCAGAGAGAATTGTAGAAATCAATAATTGAAATGCCGTTGAATATTCAAGTGCCGGTTGAACTTTAGGATATGCGGCTTTTAATCTTTTAAGAATCTCTGAAGCTGTTTTGATTTCTCTTTTGTTAGGCATCTCTGTTATACTTAGGATCTTTAATCATTAATCTTTCGATAGGTTTATTATTTATTAGATGTTCCTGGATTATTTCCTCAACGTCCTCCAACTTCACTCCGCCGTACCAGGTTTGTTCTGGATACACCAGTACCGTTGGACCAAATTCACACGCATCAAGACATCCGGAAGCATTAGCTCTTATATGAACATTAAGTCCTAATTCTTTTAACCGGCTTTTAAATTGCTGTCGCAGTTCCAAACTTCCCTTTTCAGAACAACATCCACGCGGATGACCTTCGGGTCTTACATTTTCACAAACGAAGATATGTTTTTCAAATCTTTTCATACAGTTGCTGAAATATCAAAAAGAAAATTTAAAATACAAATAAATAATAAATTCAAATACTCAATTGATGGTAATGATTTGAGGTTATCCTAGGGTTGATAATATATCAAAAATAAATTGTAGCGCGTACGGGAGTCGAACCCGTGATCTCCGCCTTGAGAGGGCGGCGTCCTAAGCCACTAGACGAACGCGCCTGTATTAAAGCCCCTCTAAATCTCCCCAAAGGGGAGACTTTAAGTCAAACAAATGAAGATGTAAAAATGTTATTACGTTATCCATAAAACATCTACCATTTTCCATTACAAGTTGTCCCGTCAGGGTTCGAACCTGAACTCTTCTGATCCAGAGTCAGACGTGTTGCCAATTACACCACGGGACAAAAAATTGAGGTTCAAATATAAAAAAGCTGGTTTCTATTTACAATGATAATAACTGATTAGTGTCGATGAATTTTGTTCCAAACAATTAGAAATGCAGGGAATTATTCTGTTTAGATTTTCAGCTTACTGGACCAAATTGTTTTTAAGCAATGTTGAATATTTCATTCAACTTTAATTGATGCAGGACATTCATTACATTTTCATTAACGCCTTTAATTTCAAACTTAACTTTTTTGTTAACGCAAGTTGTATAGGCATGTACAAGTAAGCCTACTCCCCAGCTTGCAATGTATTCTACATTCGATAAATCGACTGATATATTTTTACTGCCGCGATCAATTGATTCCTGAACTAAGTTTTGAAATACTTCATTCTCGACACCAATTAATTTATTCTTGTCTATGATAATTGTAGAACTATCCGGATTATGTTCGGCGTGAATTTCCATTGTTTACTCCTGTAAAATATACATGTTAATTATTAATTCTCTCATTTAATATAAATTGCTATCTGCGCTTTTCCGATTTGCCAATTAAAGTTCTTAACATCTTTTATAAGATAATCTACAAATTATTTTGTCTGTATACCAGAGTTATATTAATCGAGGGGTAATTAATATTAAAAAAGATATTTCATTATTCCGCCGGAGATATCCTTGTTTCATTTATGTTCAATATTAGTTAATATTAAATGAGGAAAATTTGGAGACTGAATGAAATTAATACTGAACATTGTCCTGTTCATTTTGCTTAGCCGGTTTTGTTTTGCGCAGCAATTTGAATACAATTATTCGATAGGCAAATTTAAGGATGCAACTTCATTTTATATTAACTCTACAGGAATACTATTTGTTACTGATGATATTACAGATGAGATTTATCAGCTTGATACTCTCGGCAATTTGATGGAATCAATCGGCGGTTACGGCTGGGATGAAAGTGCGTTTGACGACCCGGTTGATGTTTTTGCCGATCCGTTAAAAGTTCTTGTAGCTGATAAAAATAATAACAGGGTTCAGCGATTTGATAAAAATCTTAATTTCATTTTCCAGATTTACACGAGGGATAATGAAAATGAATCGGAAAGATTCGGTTACCCGGTAAGTGCCGTTACATCGAATCTTGGTGATGTGTTTATATTGGATTCGGAAAACAAACGTATTCTTAAGTTTGATCCCTTTGGCAAATTTATTCAGGCAATTGGCGGATACGATTACGGCAGTTTCACTTTAACAAATCCTGAAAAGCTTGCCATCTCTATGGAGAATAATATATTTGTTGTTGATGACGGTTATGTTTTTGTTTACGATAATTATGGTACCGGTCTTGATAGATTTAAAGTTGACGAAGAAATAAACGGGATTCGTATTATATTTAACTGGCTCACGCTGAATTCGAAGGAAAAAATTTTTTTTACCGATTTAAGATCAAAAGAAAAAATTATAAATGAAGCAATTCTGACCGGCAAATACGATGACTTTACAATTGTTTCTTCTTTAATTTTTAACGGGAAGCTTTACATTTTAACTCAATACTCTATTCTCATTTTTACACCTATTTGAGGGCAGGCTATAATCATTTATGGTGTTAAATTCAGAAATAGTATCTTATTCTAATCCAGGCAGACGTGTAATTTTAATTAATATTTTTTTAGTTTTTGTTCTTACTGCCTGGTGCGCCGGTTTTCTTCTTCCCCTATATCTGCCCGAGATTGCAGGTAACAACCTGTTTTACCAGTTTTTCAAATTGTGTTATTCCCATGTTTGTCATCAAAACGAAGAAGCATCATTTTATATTAATGGAAGCCACATTCTTGTCTGCGCAAGATGCAGCGGTATTTACCTTGGAGCGCTTGTTGTATTAATTCTGCTTTTATTTAAAAGGACCGGAATGAATTTATCATTACTCCCGTTACTTCTTTTTTCAATTCCATTAATTATCGATGCAGTTGCGGTAAGATTACATATTTATACATATTCAAAATTTAATGCTTTTATTACAGGCATTCTCTTCGGTTCAATATTTATAATTTATATCTTTGAGACCATTATAAATTCACTCAATCGATCTAGAACGAATTATGAATAGTAAAAAATATTTCCCGTCATTAATTACAGGATTTGGGGCTGCGGTTATATCGACAATACCTGAATTAAAAAGTCTGGTGTGCTGCCTGATCGTTCCGGCAGCGGCTTTTCTTGCTCTGTATCTTTATAACAAAACGATGGGTGATAACCAACCGATAAGATTAAACCGGGCAATTAGTTATGGTTTAATTACCGGGTTGATAGCTGCTTTTTTTACAAGTCTTTTTGATTTGATCATAACGTTCTTAACCCATTCAAATGAATTAGTCACCGGTCTGCCTCAGTCAGAAGAATTTATCAATCAGTATAAATTAGGACCATTAATGGATGCTTCGATAAAACTTCTGAAAGAAATGGTAAAAGAAATTAAGAGCACAGGCTTCTCGCCATTATACGTTGTGATGATCACAATCAGTAATTTTTTCATATTGAGTATTTTCGGAATAGCGGGTGGACTTATTGGTATGACATTTTTAAACAAAAAAAATCGTTCCCGGATATAGATTAGAATATTATGATAACCGCATTTATTTTTTTCGTTCACTTCATTTTTGCAATTCTCATCTTTACAAAAAAATGGCAGGAAGAAGGTATCACCCAGGCATGGATGAATATGGGTCTTATTGTAATTTTATTTTCTGTAGGATGGACAATCACCGGTATGATCGCTAAACTAATTATGAATCAGGAGGGTTTAGGAATTTACTTCGACAGCGATGCTTTCTCTCTTACTCTTTTAACAATTATGGAATTTTTCTTTTATAAATTTTATTACCAATCGCCTACTGAAGACGGTAAGGAAAAATAATAATAGCAGTCTGTTCAACCTGCTTTTGAGATTCATCCAAAGCTTCAAATCTCCACTGCCTTAATGAATTAATTGCAGCATTTTCAAGTTTTGTATCCGCTTTAATTTTCGGAATGATTGTCCCTATAGTTCCATCGGGTAAGATTGTAAACTGTAATTTAATGTCCACTTCCTTTTTCACACCTTCCGGATATGCAGGAAGGTTAAAACTGTAAATTTTCCTTTGTCCTTTCCCGCCCCAATTAATATCGAAACCAAAACTGCCTTCGCCCTCAGATTCATTACCCTGACCGGAGGTTGTTACGCTTGAAACATTATTTTCTTCGGTTTTTGTTTTACTGATTGTAGCAACTTCCTCGTCGTCTGCAGCTGGTTTTATAACGCTTTCATCATCGGTATTTTTTGTAACAGGAAGATCGACAACTTTAACTTCTTTGTTCTTTTCTTCTGTCGTACTTTCCTCTTCAGGTTTTGAAACCTCTTCAACTTTTTCTATTTGTTTACCTTTTGAACCGGAAGATCCCGTTTGAGTAGACACACCGAATGACAGCTCAACATATTCCGATGGTTTATAATCGAAGGAAAGGTTCATCAGCATGAATAAAAGGAAAATTATTGCATGAAAAATCAATGATATTGAAACCGATTTCGTCGATATTTTATCGTTTTTCATAATAGTACTCCTACTCTTCTTTCTCAGTTTCTATTGTAAATTTTCCAATGCCTACGGTTTTGGCAGCATCTATAACTTTTATCACCAGATCGATCTGAACGGTTTTATCTGCACGAATTATTAAACTCGTTTCAGGCGTAGTGTCCTTTATCGCTCTCAATTTTTCTGCCAGTTGATCGATACCCGTTTGATCCTGTCCGGCATAGATTGCACCTTCTGAAGTAATTGTAACGATGAGCTTCGTCGGTTCAGATTGTTCAAGCGTTTGCGAACCGGGAAGCTTTACCTTCACACCGGTTAAAATCACAAACTGGCTTGTAAGCAAAAAGAAAATAACAAGAAGCAGCACTATGTCTGTAAGTGATGAATAACTGAAAACACTTAACGGTTGATTAGATACATTAAATTTCATTTTGGATTCCTAAATTTCTATTTCAAGCTCGTCTTCAATATCCTCTGCCCCTGAAGAAATATCATGAACCGTATCGACGACATCATTCGCAACAGTTTCCATATCTCCTACAAGCTTTTTTATTGTGTTACCTATATAATTGTAAAATGCGAGTGCCGGAATACCAACTATCAAACCGAATGCAGTAGTTATCAAAGCTTCCCAAATTCCTCCGGCAAGATCGCTTGGATTTGCTGTGCCGGCAAGATCTTCAATTCTCATAAATGCGGATATCATTCCCGTAACGGTTCCGAGAAATCCCAGCAGCGGCGCTATGCCTGCAACCGTTGCTAAAACGGATAATCCTTTTTCCAGCTTACTGACTTCCTGTCTGCCTGCATTTTCAATAGCTTCTTTCACGCGGTCGTGTCCGAATCTGAATTTCTTTAATCCTTTTCTAACGATGTTGGCAATGGGCGATTTTTCCTCCATACAAACTGAAACCGCACCGCTTATATCGCCTTTTTTTATCAAGCCTCTTAACCTTACTAAAAATGCAGGTACATTTATTTTAGCTCTTCTAAGCACCATGAAACGATCTACCGCCACGGCAAGCCCAACTATGGAACATGCCAGAATAAACCACATTATTAACCCGCCTTTAAGAAATATTTCGAAGAGATTCATATTATCATCCGTTTAATTTTTTGAATTATTAAATTTCTGCGCTTCCTCTAAAGTTTTAAAGTTTCCAACACGAACCCTGTACCAGTCGTTTCCATTGATATCGATAGTTTCGATGAATGCATTGTACCCCTGCGAATTATATTTAGCAACTGTATTTTCGGCTACCTGTTCTGATCGAAAAGAAGAAACCTGAACAACAAAGTACTTGCCATAACTATAAATATTAGATGAAATTAAAACAGGATTATTTGATGTCCTGTCAACAGTAGTATTAATAACAGGTTGTTCTTTTTTCTCCGGTTCCTTATTAACGGTTTCCCGGGTTATTGTGTTTGTTGGTATATCTTTCTTCGGTACCAACTTTTCATCCTTCTTTAAACTGATGCCTGTAATTTCCTGTCCGTTTTCTTTTTTATCGTAAGGATAACTAACCGGAACATCATAGGTTCTTTCTATGTAAGTGGTGTTATTATTTTTTTCTACAGGGGGTATTACTTCTGTTATTTCTTTATTCCCATTTTCTTTAAATAATAAATACAAACCGCCTACAACAATTATTAAAACTGCCAGAATTTTTAATACTGAAGAACTTGTATTTTTTCTTTCATATTTCAAATGTTCTTTCTTCCGCTCGGAACGATTTAATTTTATTTCCGTTTCTGAATTATTTTTTAAAACGGGATTCTCTTCTTCAACTGTTTTTTCTTTTGCGTCGGACGGATGAATATTTCCGATTTTATTTTTAAATTTTTCGAGAATCTCTTCAGTCTCAGTATCATCTGAATCAAAATCCTGATTCAAAAATTCATCTGATTTTGTATCAAATTCGTCTTCGGTGATATCCTGCAAAGATGACCGGATTGACCGCACTCTCTCAAACTTTCCCATTTTATCTTCTTCATCCGGAATTTTGAAATCATCCATATTCATATTAATATCAGCGGATTCCTCATCTTCAAGATCGAACAATCCTTCACCAAGAACTTCATCACTCATTTCCTGAACTTCGGTTTTGATTTCACTTAGTTTTTCCTGTTCTTTAAATTGTGCTTTATTTTCCGAATCAGGTTTAGGTGGTGGAACGCTTTCCCAATATCGCTTACCAAAATCCCACTTAGCACCATCGCTCCTGGTTCCTTCAGGATTTGATTTAGCGCTTGCTTTAGAAACCGATTTTTCTTCAATCTGTTTTGAAAGAATACTTCCGAAGTCCGAAGCTCTGGATTTTAATTTTTCAGAACTATGAATAGAATCATCCGATTTCTTTTCTGAATTTTTCCTGATTGCATCTTCTGTAAGCTCCAGTTCAAACTGATCGGAATCGATTGATCTGATATCGACTAATAAAATTTCACCTTCCGATTTAATACTATCATCCGGATGAAGATTCGCCATAAGACTGCTTGCTTTGTTCTCAAACTGCCGATAGTCCGCATCGGAGGAAAGGTCCAACTCTCTGGTTAATTCCTTCCCCTCAAGCTGGGGCAATACGGGTTTGCCTACACTAAGACTAAAATGTAAATCAAGTGAATCCTGTACGCTATTGTGCATATCCGAAACATTAAATACAACGTTATCATGCGATTTAATATTTAACTGCGATGAGGGAGAAAAAATAATAAGATCGAGGTAATTCATCTCATCCTTATCTTTCCGACTATCTTGTTTTTTTATTTCTCCTCTTCTAAAATGAAAATACCCCAGGTTACTGAATCGTGCAGATTCACCCAGTTCAAGTTCTTCTGCAATTTTTCTAAGGAAAACATCGAAAAATTCCTTGGCAGAAGAATCGGATATACCGGCTTTTTTTGTAATTAATTTTACTAAATCAGTTTTTTTCATAATTAATTCTAAGCTTTTTAACTTCTTAAAATTCAAACACTTGCAAAACTACTTAAAAAATGCCATCCGGTTCAATCGAATAAATAGTTGAAGCCAAGCATAAGATCGACCGGCTTTTGTTTATAACCATCCCAGTAATAAATATTTCTGTTTAACAGATTCATCAATTCAAGTTTTAGAATAAAACTTTCATTAACTAAATATGTTAGTTTAAGCCCGATATCAAAAAATGAATTAAGCTTGTTTGTGTTGGCGATATCGGTATATCTATCGGAGTTAAATTTTAATGAAAGTTCGGATAAAAATTCTTTTACAAATTCGTAACCGTAAGTAACATTGATTTTAAGCCAGGGATAATATGGGATTTTGTTTCCGGCATTATCTCTTAATCTGTAGTAATCGATATTGCCATAAAGAACTCCGTTAGGACCGGAATGAAACAAAACATTAAAATAAATATCGAACTCATTTGCATCTGCGGTTGCAATATCAAACTGCCCCGATTCATTTGAACCGATAAAGTAAGGCAGATTTTCAGATTTGAAATATCTTACTCCGGCATCTAACTGGTAATATTTTTCATACTCATATTTTACTACGATATCAAAAAACGTAGACTTCTTAAAAAACAAATTTTCAAACCCGGCTGCATTCAGATAATCATTTTGTCTAAGAAACATTCCCGAAGTCACAAATTCTCCCTGCGGTGCATACTCTCCAATAAGGATTAAATTTTTTGAAACCTTCAGTCCGAATGATGCATAAGGTTGATTATATCTTTCTGCATCGGAACCAGTAAATGTAAAACCGACCTTTACTTTTACTGAGTTCAGAATTTCAAACGCAGCAATTGGGCGGATAAAGAAATAATTTGAATTAATACTGCCAAGTGAATCAGTTGTGAAAAATTGTTTTTTATAATTTGCTTTTAACCCTATAGAAAAATCCGATATCTGTAATAAGCCCATTCCGTATGTACTTATTAAATTTTCCGTAACATTGTCTTCAACAAGAGATGTGAATTGATCATCGATGTGAAGATCGAATACGAACATTTTCCATGATGTATTCTTAATTCCGAATCGATAATTGCCTTCGTTCTTTGATCTCTTTTGTTTTGGATCATTGGCTGCAAACAATTTGTAAGAATAAGAATTATAATCTCCGTTAAGATGGAACTGAGTACCCGGGAGAACTTCATTATTTATCGGAATTAAATATTGAAGTCCCGCGCCGCCATAAAAAGAAAACCGGTCGCTGTTTTCTTCATACGCACGTTGATGGGAGCCACCCACATTTGCATTTAATATCCCGTACTTAAAAGGATAAGCATAGCTTATTTCACCACCAGGCAAAGTATAAATTCCGGCATTCGCTTTTATGCTTCCTTTAGCAAAATGAGTCGTGTCGAGCAATTTAAGATCTTCCTTAATCGGATTAGAAAGTTGTTTCAGTCCGAGCTCTTCAGGCGAATGAAGAGGCAGAATAAAATCTGATGTAATTGTAGAAACAAAATCCGGTTTTATTTTATCAGCTCGTTTAATTGAAACTACATCTGCGCCGGTAATTATAAAATCCGGTAGTTCCACATTCGGATTTTTTGTTTGATCATCCTGCGAAAAAATCATTATATACGGCAGAAGAAAAAGCATCAGGTATTTTGTCATTGTATACTCCTTAGCTTTTCACGTGCTTCATTTGTAAAGTGATCATTTTTATGCTTGCTGATTACAACCCGGTACATTTCCTCAGCTTTCCTGTTGTCTTTTAGTTTTACATAACAATCACCGAGCAGCAGATAAGATTTTGTAAGCCACTCATCGTAAGATGAAAAAACAGTTCTCACTCTAACCAAAGCAGATATTGCTTCCTGAAAATTATTTTGTTGATAAAGAGACAAACCGTAAAAATATTGTGCCTGTGCCCCAATCTCATCGCTTCTATTCACGGATATCTCTGAAAAATATTTATCCGAGTTTTCAAATCTTTCCGCAGCAAGATCGATCATTCCCATTTCAATTTTAGATTTATCTGCAAAAATTGTTTCCCTGTAATAGTAAGATACTTCATCAAATACCTCGTAAGCTTGCTGTATACTATCCGCATTAATATAAGTTACACCTTTCTTGAACATAATTTCGGGAATGGAAGGTGAACCTTTCAATTTTTTAATAGCTTCATTGAAAGTATTTATTGCCAGGCTATAATTTTTCATTGTATTGTAAATCGTTCCCATTTCAAGTACACCTGAAGCAGTAATTTCTTTATCGGGATATCGCTGCAGCAGAGTATTAAAATTGAAAATCGCCTGTTCGTTTTCACCGAGATTTGCGGCACTTTTTCCAATCCAGTAATATGCTTCAGGAACCAGCTTACTGTTTTTAAATTTGGTAAGGAAGTCCTGGTAACTTTCCTTTGCATTTCTATAATCACGTTGGCTGTAGTAGAGTTCACCTTTCTTAAAATAAATCTGGTCGGAGAATTTTAAAGTTGGATTTTGTGCAATGAATCCATCGATAAGTGAGATCGCTTTCTCCGGCTGGTTTTTTGCAACATAACAGTATTGAATTCCGTTTACCGCATCGAAAATATAATCTGATGAAGGATAAAGTGTAAGTACTTTCCGGTAGTTTACAATCGCGGAATCATAGTTGCTCATATTAAAATATGCGTCGCCGACCGAGTAGTAAATTAAAGGAGACAGTGAAGTGCGTGGATAAACGCTCATTACATTTTTGTAACGATCGATTGCACTATTGAATTCATTCTGTTGAAATTTTATCCAGCCGATTGTATAAAGAGAGACATCGCCGTAATTGGATCGAGGAAATTTCTGTTGAAGATTATAGAATTCATTTATTGCGGATTCAATCTTGCCGGATTTATACAAAGCCTGCGCGTACTGATAATAGGCATAAGGATCAGTCAAAGACAACTTTTGGGATTTGAATAATTGTTCGTAAACCTGGCTGGCGGCAGAAAAGTTTTTACTTGCAAAGTAACTATCGGCAAGTCTTAGCCTTGCATCTGTCGCTCTACTATCATTCGGATAAGTTTTTACAAATGCAGAATATCGTATCGCTGCATTATCGTAATCACCAAGATTGAAATAACAATACGCTGTACCGTACAACGAAACCCTGGTAATATTATTATCTTCAGAATTGATTGCCTGATAATTTTCTAAAGCTTTTTGATATTTTTGAATTGCAAAATAATTTTCCGCCAGGTAATAATTTACCCGGTCTCTTTCAAAGTCGGGTGATTCGGCAAAGATTTCATTAAGATATCTTATAGCAGTATCATAATCGCCTAAAAAGTACATTGCGGAACCCAGACCAAGCAAGGCACGCAAATGAATATCTTTATCGCTATTCGGTATAGAAAGTACGGGTTCAAAGTAACTTTTAGCAGAAGCATACTGCTTATTATTCAATTCGATTTCACCAAGAAGAGTATAAGCCTTACCTTTAACATCGTTACTGCCGGAAGCGAGTGCAGTTATTAAATACTGTTTCGAAAGATTAAGATCATTTCGATTAAAATATAATATTCCAAGTTGTGCTTCCGCTCGTGGAACAATGTAGCTTTCCGGATATTGAGATAACAAACTTCTGAATATCTGAATTGCCTCATCGTTTTTACCTAAATATCTTTTCGCTTCACCTTTCCAGAAATATGATTCTACTGCAATGCTGTCATCACCTGTTGAGAGAAAATCGAAAATCCGGAATGCATCACTATATTTCTGCTGCTGGAAAAGTGACCAGCCCAAGCCATATCTTGCATCTCTAAAAACACCGGCATCCGGGAACTTATCTAATAATTCTCTGTAAGCGTTTTCAGCATCGGCATACTGCCCGACCCTGTAATATGAATTTGCCAAAAGATAGAGACTCTCTGCAAAAAGATTATCAGGAAGATCATTGAGCATAGGATTTTTTAGTTCAAGGATAGACGACTGGTAATCTTTTAAATAGAAATAACAGATTCCAATTCTTATTTGGGAAGAAACGGCTAACTTGCTGTTTGGGTAATTTGAAAGAAGCTGATCATAATATTTAACTGCATTTTCATAATCACCTTTTCTTTCATACACTGTGGCGAGGGTATAAGTTGAATAGTCTCTATAACTGTTGCTTGCTTTGTCGTCAATTGCCTTAACTAAAAAATCTACCGCATCCTGTAACCTGTTTTCTTCTGAATATGATTCCCCAATCCAGTAAAGTGCCGAACCCGAATACTTGCTGTAAGGATATTCCTTCAACAATGTTTTAAATCTTTCCCTTACCAGTGCGTATCTTTTAAAATCATAATAAATAATTCCAAGATTATAAAATGCTTCTTCTCTGAAATTCGACCAGACAATATGATTTACAATATATTCCAGTTTTGCGGCTGCCATATCTTTTTCTCCCAGCTTCAACAAAGCATCCGCGGCATAAAATTTTGAAGAGGCATACAATTCGTCTTCTTTAGTTACTTCTTCAGAAATAATGTTAAACATTTTATAAGCATCGGTATACCTTGCCTGGTAGTAGAGTTCCATCGCCGAAGTAAATTTCTCAGAAACATTCTGCGAGTATAAGAATGTAGAGATCAAAACAAATGAAAAGTAAAGCAGTTTCTTTACCATAAGTAAATAATTCCGACTTAAATAATTGTTACAGTAAAAGATGAATCAGCCATCTATATAAAGGCAATTGCTCTACACACTTTAACAATTTGCCTTAAAATTTCCGATAAACTAAATCTTCCGGTTTCCTTTTTTGACCATGAAGTAACGAATTTCAGTTAATAATGTTCCAAAAACTTCTGTTTCAAAAAATAAACAATGAAATATATATTTTTAATTCTCATAAAATCAAGGGAAATAATGAATTAAAATGATTACTTAAAGATATATGTTAGAAGCAGGGTCTCTTTTTTACCTGAAAATGGATAATTCTAATTTGTTTTAATTTTAGTTTTTTACCTAACTTTACTCAGGAATAATTAATATTATCATTTATAATCTACCTGGAGAGAATATGCTAAAAACAAAATTCACAGTGTTTCTTGTTGGCTTTTTGGTTTTATTTAGTTCAAATATTTTCAGTCAGTTAATAAGCATTGGAGTGGGTGGTGGTATAACACAGGTAACAGGACCCGAAGGAACTACAAATGCTGTTTCGGATGGAGGATTGGGTTACTCAACAGAGTATAATTTGGGCGCTATAGGAAAAGTAAGCTTACCTCTTGTCCCTATTACACCGAGAGCGTTTGTGCTTTATCATATTTTCAATGGTGATGGAACTTTTAACGGTCAGCAAATTGAGAACTCACAATCCTTACTATCAGTCGGACTCGGCGCTTCGTATAACTTTATTCCTGTCCCTGCTGGTGTAGATCCATATATTTCCCTGGATGTTATGTTTAACAGCTTTGGCGATTTTACTAAAAAAATTGCAGGTGCAGACTCCACATTCAGTCGAAATTCAAGAACAGGATTAGGACTTGGTGTTGGTGCTGAAGTTACAATTTTACCAAAAGTTAATCTCGATGTATCGGCAAGCTATCGTATGTTTAATTTAATTGGTAAAGATGATGGCGAGGAAACTTTTAGTGCAATTAACTTAGATGTGTTTTTTATGTTCAGTCTACTCTAAGAAGTTTTTGAAGGGAATAGTATATTCTATTCCCTTCTCTTTTAAATACCTCATAAAAACTTTCAAACCGAATCTTGTCCATTCATTGCTTCCCAGCAAATTTAAATTTTGAAAAACATTTTTTATTTCTTCTTCGGATGATCTTGTTCTAACAGCACCATTGATATGCGAATAAAGTTGATCCTCAAATTTTAATACTGATAGTACAGCAACGTTATTCAGTTCTCTTTTTTTGAGAGATAATCCTTTTCTGCCCATAACTTTTCCATAACCTTCAAGCACTAACCAATCGGATAATTCGGGTGAAAAATCTTTAACATTCGATACCAGCTTATTGAACTTTCCCCCATATATCTTCTTACAATTTTTTATTCCTCTATCTTTGTATTTATTCAAATCCCGGTCTTCAGATGATTTAATGTTATCATTAGGGAAAAACTCTCTCAATATTTTTAGAGAGATCATTGCCGATGGGTAACCTGTGAAAAGATAGTTTTGCAGTAATGACTCGTACAATTCGCTTTTATTAATTTCAATAGATTTTGCTTTTGTAAGGAATATTCTTAAATGATTCTCTTTTCTTAATGCGGCTGCAGCACAAATTAAAGGTAACATTTCCTTTTCATCTAAACTATGAATTTCATTTTTGAAGTTTGACATGTAATATCATTAATGGATAAAAAAA
>Ga0210133_1000336_pt1 | contig 17885 bp, 12 predicted proteins | sample Joice_ThreeSqC_D_2_FD_184874 | JGI IMG/M metagenome (GOLD analysis project Ga0210133, IMG submission 184874) | Wetland microbial communities from San Francisco Bay, California, USA, that impact long-term carbon sequestration - Joice_ThreeSqC_D1... | ecosystem: Environmental > Aquatic > Marine >...
CGGCCGTTCTGCGCGCTTTCGGCTTCTCGGAACTGGCCAACGTCGAATCGACACTGCAGCAGCCAGGCAAGGTCATTCAGCCAGGAACCCCACTCAATCGGATAGATTCGCTGACCGGAAACAGCGGGATCGATTTCGATGAGGCGTCCTCCGGTGGTCACGACACTTTGCTCGACGGCATCCCTGTGCGGATCATCGGCCGGGCCGCTCTGCTCAAGAACAATCGCGCCTCCGGCCGCGCGAAGGATCTTGCCGATGTCGAGGAGTTGGAGAGGCTGCCGGTAGGGATTGTTCCACCCAAGAGCTAGTTGCAGGTGAATTCGAGCATCGTGCCGGCGGGCATGGCAACACCGGCGTCGGTGGCCGCGACGATCTGGACCTGGTACGCGGCGCTTGGGCACCTCGATGCATCGGCAACGAGCGCATAGCAAGGCTGGTTCGTTTGCGACCCGTTGCACAGGGGCATCGCGGTCGGCTCGGTCACCAGGTTGCCGCTACCATCCGGGACCAGGTATTGGGCGGTGCAGCTCGCATAGTGGTCGGTGCGCGCGGCCACGCATAGGTTGGACGATTTCCCGGCGAGGGTTGTCCCGATCTTGGACATGGCCGCGGAGAAATCAGGCTGGCAGATGCTGAACTTCATGCCGTTGTCCCCGAATTCGTCGACGAACGCGCCCAGGCGCACGCCGCTGGTGGCGCCCCAGGCGGCGGCGGCGGTGTCGAACCCGGTGGCAGGATCTGGATTCGACACGGGGTGGTCGGAGTCGTAGCAGACCGGCCACGAGTCGAACACCGTGGGATGGGTCGTGTCGGCGGTATTCGGGTTGGGGATGGGAGCGATCTTGTAGGTGGCCGTGGCCATGTCCGCGTCGCTTCGTGGCCAACCGAAGATGCCGGCCACGAAGATCTGCTCGTCGGGACGGCTCTTCAGAGCCTTGATCTCCTCGGCCATTTGCTTGATGCCGCGCAGCGGACTGCAGGTGGTCGGCACGGAAGTGTCGGTCGAATCGGGACAGTCGTCGGTGCGAGCCGCACAGGTCGAGAATGGGGCCGAGAACGATTCGCTCGTGGGGAACCCGGGCGGTACCTCGGTGAGGTTGACGCCTCCGCAGGCGTGGGCACGCGTGGCGCAGCGCAGGCTTGCCGATTCACCGCGCAACTCGGGCTTGTCGCCGAAGATGGCATCATTCGGCGCGGCCGAGCAGTCGTCCTCGTCGGTGAGGAAGACCAGGGCAAGGTAGGCATTGGGTCGCAGCATGGCTCTCTGGGCTTCATTACCGATGCCTCCGGCCACCAGCGCAAATTCGAAGGCTTGCAGCGGGTGTTCCTCTCCGCACCCGAGGGTGCCCAAGTTGCCGGCCAGACAGGTGAAGACGCTGTCGATGTCGCCGGTGTAGTTGAGCGGCTGGCCCTGCTTGTATTCCAACCACAAGTCGGTCGCGTTGGAGACTCCACAGGCGGCGGCGCCGAGCATCTGGAATCTTCCGAGATCACCGTAGACGCTAGTCGATCCATCTTGCAGTGTCTTGGGGCCGCAAGTGCCGCCGGTATAGGCGCCGTTCGTGCCCAGGTCGCTATCGATGAGGGCCAGGCGCAGATCGGGCAGCGTACCGTCGCCGGGATCCTTGAGGGCGTCGATGAGCTTGGGAAACTGCGCCTGGAGCTTGCTTTGCTTCGGCGCCATGGAGGGTGAATTGTCGAGCATGAATACCAGATCGAGCGCGCGGTTGGGCACCACGGTGATGGTGAAGGCGCCTGGATTGGCGTCGCCTTGGGCGGCGTCCGGCGTTGTCACGTCCACGGGTGGGGGAAGCGTGTCTTTCGTCGCCACATCGACCCGCATCGGGCCAGCCTCGGCAGTGTCGGAGAGCGCCGCATCCTCGCGGCCTTCCGGGGGCGCGTCGGGCTCGACGACAGCCAAATCAGGCGCCGCGTCCACCAGGCTCGGGCCAACCTCGTCGGCGTCGAGGGCCGGAGACGCGCCCGGAACATCCGGGGGCGCGTCGTGAGGCGATACGGCGTCGGATGGCGTGTCTTGCGCAGCCAGGGAAACCTCTTGGGCGTCTCCGGGTTGGACGATGGCCGTGCTGTCCAGCCCTAGATCCGCCGGCGGGAACAGGTCGGTGCTCGCAGTGCCACGGTCCGAGCCTGCATCGCGGGCATCCGGTGTGGCGTCCCTACTTCTCGTGGTCGTGGTGCCGTGGCACCCTGCCAGCGCCAGCGCAGAGACAAGGGCGATGCCGAGATTCGGGCACATCGACTTCTTCATGCTCTTTCCTCTTAGGTGGTGTTGGTAAGGATCGAACCGAGGAGTTGCTCGGGCAGCATCTCACGATTGGGAAGCGCGGCCAACGCACCCGGGAAGGGTGCCCCGATCCTTCCCCGGCGTGGCGCCGGTCACGTGTTCTGTGCTCTACACCTTGCCGCCGGAGAGCAAGATGCTGCTCGCCGGGGTGCGGCTTTCGTTGGCGGCGCTCACGCGCACGCCGGCGCGATCCACGACAGGGCAACGGGTCTCGCAGATACCGCAGCCCGTGCAGTGGTCGAGGTCGACGTAGGGATACTTGAGCGTTTTCTGTTTGCCGTCGCGGGTGGTGATGGTCTCGACCTTGAAGTAGATGGCCTTAGGCGAGGTCGGGCAGACCTCCTCGCACACGATGCATTCCGTGCCGTAGCCCCAGGGCAGGCAGCGGCCCTTGTCGAAGAAGGCGGAGCCGATGCGCACGGGCGGCTTGGCCGGCATGTTGCCGATCTTGTCCGCGAGCTTGAGGTGCGCGATGGCGCCGGTCGGGCAGACTTGGCCGCACAGGGTGCAGCTACTCTCGCAATAACCGATGCGCGGAATGAGGATGGGTGACCAGAATCCTTCGATGCCCGCTTCATAGAGCGCGGGTTGCAGGCCGCCGGTGGGGCAAACCTTCATGCACGCGTCGCACTTCAAGCACTTGGCCAGAAAGTCGGGCTCGTCCAGCGCGCCCGGTGGCCGGATGCGCGCCGGGTTGGGTCGTGGTCCTACGCCGTCGGAGGCTCGCGCCAGTGGCACTGTCGCCACACCGGCCAGGCCCGCAGTGATCCATTTGCGCCGGGAGAGATCGGTCTCGGTTTTCGACAGCTTGAGCGCGGGCAGGAAGCGATAGGCGATTCCGCCTCGCTTGCAGCCCTTGGTGCAGTTGAGGCAGACCATGCATTCGGTGGCGCGCACGGTACCCTGCGGATCGGCCGCGCCCTGGCAGTCGGCCCCGCACACGTCGCAATCGTTGCAGATCTTGAGATCCTTGCTGATGCGAAAGAGCGAGAACTTGGACAGCAGGCCGAGAAACGCGCCAAGCGGGCAGAGCACGCGGCAGTAGAAGCGCGGATAGACGAAGTTGAGGGCGAGCGCGCCGAAGAAGACCACCGTGATGAGCGTCCCCCACTGGAAATGACGCTCACCCTGGTAGAGGCCGTAGGCGGTGTTGCTGGCCGCGGGGAAGAACGAAGTGGAAAGTCCCCGCCAGGTGGATGCGATGGGGTCGAGCAGGCCAATCTGCACGCTGCCCGCCGCGGCCAATCCGAGCATCACCGCGAGGATGGCGTACTTGATCTTGTGCGATGGCCGCGGGGCGTTCTGCTTCATCCGGTCGAGAACCTTGCGCTTGCGGCCGAGGTGCCCGAGCATGTGGTGAAGCACGCCCATCGGGCACACCCAGCTGCAGAAGAAGCGGCCGAACACCAGGGTCAGAACGATGAGGGGCAGGGCCCACACCAGCGGGTGGAACAAGGTTCGCGTCGCCAGCGCGGTGGTCGCCGCGACCAGCGGATCGATCTCGAGGAACCACTGCACATCATAGCCGCGGATGTAGTGCGAGGTTGTGGCGAAGACGAGAAAGAGAAAGAAGAGCAGGAAGCTGGCTTGGTAGAAACGGCGCAACCACAGGAACATCGCTAGCCTCCCAGCTCCTCGGTCTTCAGGCTTCGCCATTCGGGGGTTCCGAGACCGGCCTTTTCGCCCTCGACAATGAAGCCGAGGTCGCCGGGGGATAGCCCGAGCAGGCCGGCGCCGAAGGCGTCGAGTGCGACCTCGTCGGTGCTGACCGCGATGGTGTCCATCTGCTTGACATCGGCCAGGCTGCCCCCGGTGGGGCCGTTGGCGAGCAGGATGCGCGTTGCATCCATGACGGTGAGGGTGGGCTTGACCATGAGCGCGAGGTCGACGATGGAGAGGTGGATGTTCTGGTGCAGCTTCACGCGCTGGCCGCCGAGCACGCCGTACCAGTTCTTCATGGCCATGGTCGCGCCGGACAGCCCGTGCTGCTTGACCACGGGCACGTTGATCACGCGATCGGCGTCCACGAATGGGAAGAGCACGTCGCCGGTGTGCAGCAGCTTGCCCGAGACATCGATTTCGCGAAACGCCGTGGCGCTGGGTTTGATCACGGTGGCGCCGGCAGCCCTGGCCGCCTTCTCGATGCCCGAGCGGGCGAAACACTGGTCGGCGGTGTTGACCGAGACGTCGGTGACCCAGATCTTGCCCGCGCCCGCCGCGGCGACCAGGCGCACGACCTCGGCCACCACGTCGGGGTTGGTGTTGGCGGCCTGCTCGGGCAGGCGATTCCATCCGATGTTGGGCTTGATGACCACGCGCTCGCCGCGCTTCACGAAGCGGCCCATGCCGCCCACGGCTTCGACGGCACGGCGCACGTTGGCGGCGGGGTCAGGACCGCGCGCGATGGCGAGATCCGTGGCACCGGCGATCTTGGCCACGCGATGGTCCTTGAGCTTGGGCAGGCTCTTCTTCTTGTCCCGCCCGTCGCGGGCGCGCAGGCCGAGACCGAGGGCCACGGCGCCCGTGGCGACCGCGGCGGTGACTCCGATGCGCAACGCCATCCGCCGATCGGGGTCTTCGGGTTCCTTTGTGCGCGTCCCTTTCAGGCCGACTCCGCGCAGCCTTTCTTCCGGCACCAGGTTCTTGGCAGAGGGCCGCTCGTCTTCGCTCATCTCATCTTCTCCTTGAGAGCGCGGGCCACGGCAGGCAGGAAAGCTTCGGCCTTGGCATCGAAAGCGGTCAGCTTGGCGTAGTAGCGGGCGTGATGAAACACCAGGGACATGGGGCCGACGATGGCCTCGGGCCAGCCCTCGACGGGCTTGGCGCTGGTGGACTTCTCTTTGTCGAAAATGGACTGTGCATTTTCGGGGGTCCCCATGTCGTAGATGTCGCACACTAAATCGCTGCCATCGGGGGTGGCCATTTCCGAGGCGGCCAGCTTGCGGAAATGGCGTTCGATGAAGATGGGCGCGGCACCATCGATGTAGTCGAACAGGCCCTTGTCGTCGTAAAGCGCGATCTTCTCCTTGATCTTGGCGCCCGCCGGCGCGGGCTCGAAAAGGGCGCGAAGGGCCGCGTCGGCTTCCTGCCCGCTCGAGCGCCTGGCTGCTGGCGCCTTCTCGGCCGGCGGCGCCTCATGCCCGTGCCAGACCAGCGAACCGATCAAGGTTGGTGGGATCAACGCCAGGACTGCGAATACGATGGTGCGCACGGCTCGCCGGAAAGCGTATGTCGGCCGAGGGCTGTCGATCAAGGGCAAGCGCGGCGTAAATCCGGAATTGCGGTGGCACTACGAGACGTGGATAATCCCCTGCAACCAGGTCGGGGGTGTCCTTGACCCTGGGGCCAACTGGACCTGCGAAGGAGGAACCATGACTCGTCTCGGCTCTCTGGTCTTCTGCGCCACGCTCGGCACGGGCGCGGTGCTTCTTTCTTGCGGCGGCGGTTCGGATGGTGGTGCGGGCGGCTCGGGAGGCGGCGGTGCGGGGGGAACAGCCGGAACGGACGTGGTGTCCGCGATCATTCCCGCCGACAATACCGTGAGCGGCTGGACCCGGGATCCCGACTATCCCGAGACCGCGACCAAGGTTGCCGCCCTCGCGACGACGCAGACCGATGCCGTCGCGCTCATCGACGGCGGGGCGGATCCCTTCTATTCCTCCACCTTCTCGGCCAATGTCTTCGCCTGGCAGAACTACTTCAATCCCAATTTCACCCCGGACGACGGCTCCGCGGGCTATTACCTCAAGCTTTATGTGCTGCAGATGCCCTCCGCGGCCCAGGCGACGGCGCTCTACGATTCGCTCGTGGATGGCACGCACTCGCTGTACTCGACCAACACGTGGACCGACATGAGCCCTGCCATTGGCGACATGGCGCGCATCACCAACAGCGCGACCGACTGGTGGATCAACTTCCGCAAGGGTGTGTATTACTGCGAGGTCCGCCTGACCTACGCCGAATCCACTGACACAGTCGGCAAGCAACAGACGATCGACTTCGCCACCGCGGTTGCGGCGAAAATGTAGTGAATGAAGCCGTCGGTGCCGCTTTGCTGGGGCGGTGCCGCGACGGCCTATAACTGAACGAGGTTGTAGGTCTTGGTGCCAATCCCCAGCTCGTGGCCCCGATCGAGCCAGCCGAGGAAGGCACCTTGCAGCGGCGCCACGTTGCGTGTAGCGCGCAACTGGTTGACCAAATCCAAGGCGTAGCGATCGAGCGCCAGCGGGTCGGTCGCGACGAAGATGCGCTTGGGCGTGGCGTCAGGGGGATCCTGCGTGTCCTTCATGGTGACCGCCTGCAGGGCATCGACGATTGTCAACTTGATGCTGCCGCGGATGGCCGGCAGGTTATACAGAGCAGGCAGGGCGGTTGGCAGATTGGCGTGGTAGGTGGCCGGGATGTCGATGATGCCGTAGATGTTCTTCAGCGCCGCGGTGACGCCGGAGACCCCGTGGCTCTTCAACACCGGACAGTTGATGGTGATGTCGGTCTGTTCGGTCAGGATGCGCGAAAGCTTGGGCTTCGCGCCCTCCACGGCCGCACAGGCCACGCCAGAGTAACCGGGGCCGGACGTATCGGTGGTCGAGGCGAACGTGCCCACGAGTCGTGCGCCCTGCAGATCCTCGCTGGTGTACTTGCCCGCATTGGTCAGTTCGTCGAGTCGCCGGTCCCACACGACGATCTTTTGCGGATCCATGCCCAGGTTGGTGACCAGGCTGCGGATGATGGCGCGAACCACGGCCGGTGAGGTCGGCAACTTGGAGTTCAGGCAATTGACCTTGAGGCCGATGCGTGTTCCCTCGGTGTAGGTAGGCAGCAGCGTCGGCCAAGGATTCGCCACGCCCCCGGCCAGCGTCGATAGCGCGCTGTCGATCATGGCCTGCACCACCTCGGGCTGGGCTTGCCACCCACCTTTGCCCGACGCGGAGGTAGTCTGGATCAGGCTGTCGTCGCGCTGAATGTCGACGACCTGTGAGGAACCCTCGAGGGGCACGGGGACGGCAGCGTCGTCACCCACGCTCACGCACTCTTGCGCCGCTGGCCAATCGCCACCGACGCTGGGAAAGCAACCCGCGATTGAGCCAGCCGTGGCTGCCGCCGCCGCGCCTGCGACGCCGGTCAAGACTTCTCGCCGGGTTATTCCAGATCGGGCCGCCATGGTTTCCTCGTCTCGTTCGATTTCGGTCGATGCCGGAACTCCAGAATTCCGGATGAAGAATAGCACATGGGATGCGACTCCTCTGGTACAATCCCTGTCGGTCGGCGCGGGGAATGGGCCTTCTCACGACCGCGTGCAGCGCGGTCACAACCGACAAGGAAACCCATCATGAAAGTCATCTCGAGACGCAGTTTCGTTGGGGGATCGATCGCGGCAGCGGCCGCTTTGAAGTATGGCCGCGCGTTTGCCGGTGCTCAACCCGACATCGTCGACGTATCGGGGAGCGATCCGGCCAAGATGGTCGCGGCCGCGCTGGCTGGGCTGGGCGGCATTTCGAAGTTCGTCAGGAAGGGCGACTTCGTGGTCATCAAGCCGAATGCGGCCTTCGCCAACCCGCCTGCTTGGGGCACGACGACCCATCCCGCAACGGTGGCCGCCATCGCCAAGGCCTGCCTCGATGCCAAGGCCAAGGAAGTGCTCGTGCTGGAGTACCCGCAGGCCAAATCCGACAAGTGTCTTCAGCGTTGCGGCTTGACCGCGGCCATGGCCGCGCTGCCGGACGTGAAGGTCAAACTGCTGAGCGGAGCGGGCGATTTCCAGAAGGTCGCCGTGAAGGGGGGCGTGACGCTCAAGTCGGTCGAGGTCGCCAAGGCCATCCTTTCGGCGGACGTGTTCATCAATGTCCCCGCGGCCAAGGCGCACTATCAGGCAGGCGTCTCATTCGGGCTCAAGAACCACATGGGGCTGATCCTCGATCGTCAGGCTTTCCACACCGCGATGGAATTGCACCAGGCGGTGGCGGATCTGGGCCGCGTGATCAAACCCCAGCTCACCATCCTCGACGCCACGCGGGCGCTGCTCACCAACGGGCCGGCTGGTCCGGGCGACACGGCGACGCCGGGGCGCATGGTGGCCGGTCGCAAGGTGGTGTCGGTGGACGCCTACGGGCTCACCTTGGCCAAGTTCAACAACAAGACCATGACCCCGGCGGATGCGCGCCACATCGAGTTTGCCGGTAAGGCAGGGCTGGGCGAAATCGACGTGGCCAAGATGAAGGTCAAGAAGGTCACCGCGTAGACCCCGAGCATGAGACGAGCGGCACTAGCCTTGGCCGCGGTGGTGTTGCTCCACGCAGCTCCCTTGCGCGCTCGTACCCCGGAGATCGCGGTCGACCCTCGCGACGGTGTCTGGATTGCCCAGGACGAGAACTTCATCTTCCAGACCCTCGACCGCTGGACGGTCTTTTCAGCCGGCGCCACCGTCAACAAGTTGGTGGTCGACCAGACCATCTTGTGGATTGCCACCGACGACGGCGTGATTCGCTTCGACATCGGCAGCCAGAAGTCCACCAAGTTGACCATGGACGATGGCTTGCCCAGTCAGCGCGTTAGCACCGTCGCGTACGACGACCAGTACGTGTGGTTCGGTACCAACAAGGGGCTCGTGCGCTACCGCAAGACCGACCGCGCGCTCAAGGTCTACGACGAGAGCAACGGCCTGCCCAGCAAGGTGATCACCTACTCGGTCACCATCGGCCGTCAGGTCTGGTTCGGGACCCGTGCGGGCATCGCAGTGTACAGCCCGGACGTCGACGGGTTGCGCGCCTTCGGTGAGGCCGACGGTCTGGATTCGGGCGACGTGGCAGAGGTCTTCCAGTTCGGCGCCGACCTGTGGTGCCGCACGGACGTGGGCCTGTCGCGCTTTCGCATCCAGCAGCGCGTGTTCAACAACTTCCCCATGACCCTCATGGGGGCGCAAGAGATCCGCGTGATGGCCATCGACGGGGAGAACATGTGGCTGGGAACCGACAACGGCCTTTGGTTGTTCGAGAGCGCGAGTGACTCGATCCGCATCTTTCCCCAGCAGGAGGCGCTCGGCAGCAAGATGATCGTCGGTGTCGAGCCGACCCCGTCGTATACCTACTTCGTCACCGACAAGGAGATCCTGCAGTACAACAAGCTGACCCTGGGCATTCGGCGCTTCACCGCGGCCGAGCGCCTGAGCCGCCAGGAAGGGGCGACCGGGTCCCTGGCCACCGCCAAGTTCGTCACGGTGATGTTTCCCGACGCCGCGGTCATGTACAACACGCAGCTCGACCAGTGGACCGATCGGACCATTGCCGTCACCGCGGCCAGCGAGAAGAAGACGACGGCGCGCATCTTCGGACAGCTCGAGTTGGAACAGCCCTTCGTCGACGGAGCGTGGGACGAGCAGAGCGCCTACGCGACGGCGGTGGGGGGAATCGGAATCGGGCACCAGCTGGACAAGGATCGCACATTGAACGGGTCGGTCTACCTGGACTATGGCCAACTGAACGCGTCCGGGATTCGCGACCTGCAGTACAAAATCGAGTACCTGGGCAATCAGAACGATGTGGTGCGGGACGTGCGCATCGAGGACAAGCTCAAGTATCGCTACATCGAGGAAGGGCTCGACCGGCAGCTCCTGGTGCAAGGTGCGCATGTCGGCCTGGCCACGGCCGGCGCCGAGCCCAAGGCCAAGCTGGAAGCGGACGCGGGTTTTCGCCGGGGCCAGCTCGTGCGCGATTTTCTCACGGGTCCCTGGCAGGAGATCTACCAGCTCTCGCAAAAGTACATCTTGGTCGGATCCGAGCGTGTGTACGTCGACGGCGAATTACTCAACAACGGGACCGACTACACCATGGTCTACCCGAGCGGGCAGATTACCTTCTTGAATCGCGAGCGCATCGACGACCTCAGCGTCATCACCGTCGAGTACGAGCGCGACCTGATGCCCAAGAAGGGACTAGGCAATCTTTCTTTGCAGGCCCGCCTGCCGGCCAGCAACGAGGTCGGGACCTGGGCCCTGTCGGGAACGCCGTCGATCATCAGCACGGACACGGCGTTGTACAACCAGATCGATGGCGGCGCCCCCAAGTACATCGATCGCGGCTGGCAAGCCAGCGTGTATGCGACCTACCAGCAGGGTGGCGGCAGCATTCAGATCGCCATCCACAACATGGGAACGCTGGCGAATTCCGAGGCCATCTTCAATTACGACCTGCCCGTGTCGCGCCTGGAGATCAATACGATTCCCGATCCGACCAATCCCTCGGCGACCATCCCCAACGCCGTGGTCGACATGGGGCTGGCCACCGCGTACAAGGCCATCGCCTTCGTCGATCAGTACTACATCGAAGTATCGATCGACGATCGCTCGGACGCCGCGCTGGTCTTCGTCAAGACCTTCACCCTGCTCATCCTCAATCGTGAACAGCTTGTCACCGAAAATCTGGGCGACGCTTTCAAGGAGGTGCTCGTTGCCGCGCGGGCGGCGGTCTCGCCCGTACACGGCATGGAGATCGGAGCTCGTGCGGTGCAGCTCCAGCAGCTTTCGGGCACCAGCTACACCGATGCCAACCTCCTGCCGGCCGAGACCCGCCCGCTGCATCTGACCAGCGGAATGGTCGACGGTCGCTACCAGACACAGGTGGGGCAGGGGGGCCTGCTCACCAGCTATGCCGAGCTGGGCGGCTCGCACGATTCGAACGGCGGCAGGCCCGATGGCCTGGCGGGCATGGGATTCATGCGCCTGTCGAGCGCGCGTCTCGAAGGCATGGTGTCGGCACGGATGAACACCCAGAATTGGACGCCGGTCGGTCACACCACGCCTTCCGCACCCGATACGAATGGGAACACCCAGCGAACCTACAACGACGCGCGCATGGGCACCTTGCGCGACCAGATGCAGCTCAACGCGACCGGATACCCCACGGCGTGGCTGCCCGTGACCGCGCTGTTCACGCGCCAGCGGGCCTGGCTGCCCGACGGCAGCGAGGGTACGGGTGTGCTGCAGCATGCCCTCGCTCGGGCTCAGCTCAACAAGGCCGGCTTGCCCGCTACCACCCTGCAGTTCGGCAGCACCGAGCTCGACAACCCCAATGCCGCGCAGATGCACCGGCTGCAAGGCTCGGCGCAGACCGACTACGACCTGGCGCCGATGCTGTCCTTCACCCACATCAAACGCTTCAACGTGCGGGCGCTCTACAGCTTGTCGCAGTCCGAAACCGATCAGGACGGAAACTACCAGTACGGGGACCGCGTGCGCCTGATTCGCCTCGAGGGCAAGCTCTCGCCCACCACCACCGAGTCGCTGAACGCGCTCTTCCGTTCGCGCGACGTCGGCCGCCAGACCGATCAAGATGGCCCCTACTGGCGCAGCCTCTATCACTGGGAGCTACTCTCGGGCGCGCAGAGCAATATCATTCCGGGGATCGTGCCCAAGGCAAATTACAACGTTTTCTACGACGACTGTCGCATGCAGGCTTTGTGCACGACCTCGACCAGCAGCAGCGGGGGACCCACGGTCGGTGCCCTGAGCCCGTGGGCCAACACGGGGCCGGCCGGATCCGCTGTGGTTCTGCCGGGCGCCCTGGGGACCGCTGTCTCGGGCGGCCCGGATCGCACCGTGCAGGGCACCATCGGGGGCGCCCTGGGCATCTACCCGGGGGCATGGGTGTCGAAGCTCGCCCCCCTGGCGTTGCTCCCCAGCGTCGCGGTCGGCGACAGCGAGAATTCCATGGACGGCCAGAAGACGGCCTATGGCCGCGTCTACGACTACGTGGGCTCGGAAGTCTGGGCCGGTCGCAAGCTGGAGATCTCGCTGTACCAGCGCTATCGCTACACCACCTCGGGAGCGCTGGCGCAGAAGAACGCCACCATGACGGTGCTGCAGAATCGCATCGTGTACCGTCCGATCTTCACGTCGCCGATCACCTTGCTGGTCAACTACGAAGGCGACCGGTCGAGGGACGTCGCGCTGCTCACGTCGGACGTCGGGCCGTGGGCCGAAACGCAGACCCACGCGGACATGCTGGAATGGCTCATGCGCTGGAACCAGGTCCTGACCACACGCGCGCGGCTCAAGGGGGGGCTGGAGCAGACCGCTGGAATCGTCCTGGTCGATCCCAATACCCAGGTCAGCTCGTCGGCGGATCACTCGAAGTACTCGTATGGTGGCGAGTTGCAGATGAGGTTCTACCCGCTGGCCGATGTTTCCGCCCTCTTCATCTATGTCAGCGCCGAGTACAAGCAGTGGGACATGCGCGGTGATGGCGCCTTCACTGCCTGGGAGTTGATGCCGATGGGGGGCGTGATCTGGCGGCTGGGAGACAAGCTCTACCTCGATGGGCACGCGTACTACGACTACCTCGGATGCCTGTCCGGCACCTGCACGAACACCAGCAGGTTTTCACCGTACCTGTATTTCACGATGAATCTCTAGCGAGGCGGCCAGGGGATGAAGCGCGGAAGGCACAGAGAAGCTGGAGAGCAAGGAGCCGGGAGACGAAGGAAACTGAAAACACGATCCCGAATCCTCCTGCTATCCGACCTCTGTGTCCTTTTCACCCTCTGCGCCTTCTCTGGTTGTAAGACGCGCACGACGGAGGTCGTCGTCTTTTACGCCAGTAGCTTGTCGGCCGTTCTGGGCGACGCCGTGGAGGCATTCACCAAGGTGAACCCTGGGATTCGCGTACGCATCGAACCGTCGGGGTCGCAGGTGGCCGCGCGCAAGGTCGCCGAGCTCGGCATGCGCGCGGACATCGTCGCGGTCGCCGATGCGGCCCTGATCGGAAAGATGATGATCCCGGCGAACGCCACTTGGAGTGCCATCTTCGCCACCAACGAGATCGTTCTCGCCCACAAGGATCACAGCAAGTGGACCGATCAAATCAACCAGTCCAACTGGCCCGAGATTCTTCAACGTCCGGGCGTGCGCCTCGGGCGCGGCGATCCCGACACCGCCCCGATCGGCTACCAGACGTTGATGGTGTGGCAGCTTGCAGAGGCCTTTCCCGCCCACGGGCCGGCCGGGGTGGGGCTGGCGGCGAAGCTTGCCGGCCAGTGCTCCCCGGATCACGTGACCCATGACGAGGCGGAGCTTCTGGCCTTGCTCGAGTCACGTGCTATCGATTACGCCTTTCTCTTCCGCTCGACCGCCGAGGATCACCACCTGAAGATTCTCACTCTTCCACCGGAGATCAACCTGTCCCGCCAAGACATGGCTGGCCGGTATGCCGCAGCCAGCGTGGAGATCCGGATGAAACAAGGGGAGGGCAAGGCCCGCATCACCGGCGGCCCCGTGACGTATGGCCTGACCATCCCGACGAATGCACCCCACCCCGATGACGCCGCGAGGTTCGCGACTTTCTTGCTTGGCGAGGCCGGTCGCCGGCTGTTCGATCGCCGGGGCTTTCATCCCCTGGCTCGCGCCGAGTGCGAGCCCTGCACCGGGCTGCCCCCGCAGCTCAGCGGCGTCGTGGCGCCTGCAGCCACGAAGGCACCATGAAGCGGAGCTATCTACAGGCCGTGGTCGTCATCGTGGTGTTGGCCGCGATTCACGTTGGTGTCAGCTTGGCGCCCATGCCGCCGTTTTCGCTGGGCATGAACCTGGCGCTGTTCTTCACCAACCTCTTCGTGTTCTACGCCGCCGCCACGGTGCTGCGGCGGCGGCCGGCGGCCACGGTGCTGCTCTTCGTGGTGGGCTACACCGCGCTCTTCGTGCTCGTGCTCGCCGTACTCAACAAGCCGCCGCTCTTCATCCTGCTCGTGGTGATCTACGCCGGCTTCTTCGGGGCGCCCATACTGCTCGGCTTCTTCGCCATCTTCGTCACCTGCTTCGTCATCCTGCAACCTTTCGCCTTCGAGACCTTCATCCCGCTCTCGTTGATCTACGCCGTGTTCTGGCTGACGCGGGGCAAGACCTCGCTCTTCGTGCGCCTGTGCCTGTGCGGCGGCCTGGTCGCCCTGACCGCCGTGCTCTTTCCGCTCGTGCACCTGGCCATGCAAGATTCCCTGCAGACCCTGTGGCGCACCTTCACCCGCGGCGACGTGGCCAGCGCCATCTGGCTGTCCCTGCTCACATCCACCATCGCCACCGCGGTCCTGGCCATCTGGGCCGTACCGCTGGCGTATGCCCTGGCCCGCGTCGACTTCCCGGGCAAGCGCTGGGCCTTGGCCATGATCGACGTGCCCATCCTGGTGCCCCAATCCGTCGCCGGAGTGGCGCTCATCGTTTTGCTCGGGCCGGGCAGCGTGCTTGGCAGCGAGCTCGAAAAGCTGGGCCTGCCCATCTCGGGCTCGCTTCTTGGCATCATCGTCGCCCAGGTCTTCGTGGCCGCCCCCTTCCTGGTCAAGACCGCAATGACCGCGTTCGAGTCCGTGCCCGTGCAGTACGAGTTCGCATCGCGCAGCCTCGGGGCATCGCCGGCAGCAACCTTCGTTCGCATTTCGGCACCCTTGGCCTCGCGTGGCATCTTCGTCGGCGCCACCCTCGCTTGGGCGCGCGCCATCAGCGAGTTCGGCTGCATCGTCCTCTTCGCCAGCTCGCCGGTGACCGCGCCGGTGCTGGTGCACACCGAATTCCTGCGCGCCGGCGCCTCGGAGAGCCGGCCCATCGCCGTTCTGCTCCTCATCATCTGTTTGTGGATCTTCGTGATGTTGCAGTTTGGACAGACTCTCATGCCCTTCGCCATGCGGCGACCGGTGGGAGAGCGGCGGCGATGATCGAGCTGGCGCAACTCCAGGTGTCCTTCGGCGACTTCGCGCTTCGCGACCTTTCCCTGCGCATCGCCAAGGGCGAGTACTGGGTCATCCTCGGGCCGAGCGGCTGCGGCAAATCGGTCCTCATGCAGACCATCGCTGGATTCTTTTCGCCCGAGCGAGGAAGGATTCTCGTCGAGGGGCGCGACGTGACCGCGCTGGCCCCCGAACGGCGCAAGATGGGCCTGGTCTTTCAGCAGGCGGCGCTGTTCCCGCACAAGTCCGTGCGCGAGAACATCGCCTACGGTCTGCGTGCCCGACGCGCGCCCGCCGAGGAAATCGATCGCACGGTCAGCGAGCTGGTCGAGCGCCTCGGGCTGGCAGAGATTCTCGCTCGCCCCGTGCCCACCCTGAGCGGCGGCGAGGCGCAGCGGGTGGCCGTGGCGCGTGCCCTTGCCATCCGGCCCGATCTGCTCCTGCTCGACGAACCCATGAGCGCGCTCGATCACAACACGCGTCTGGAATTGCAGGCCGAGCTGGCGAGACTTCACCGGGAACTAGGGCTGACTACCTTGCACGTCACGCACAGTCGCGAGGAAGCCTCCGCGCTGAGCGACCACATGGCCATCATGCTGGGCGGGCGCATCGTGCAGCGGGGCACCACCGCCGACGTCCAAAGCCGGCCGCGCTGTCCCTTCGTGGCGCGCTTCTTGGGACTTCCTCCTTCCGCCATCGCAGCGCTGCCGGATTGCGCCGGGCGTTGTGCGGAAAAGCCGGGCGAATGCACCTCGCCCGAGGCAAGCTAGAACGCCATGCAGCCGGAGCGCGCGCCCCTCGGGAAAGTCTTCAACGTGCCGTTCCTGTCGCTCGACGGAACGAGCGTGGAGATGGCATCGCTGCTCTTTCTCTTCCTGATGGTGGTCGTCATCAGCAGCGCGAAGAGCCACCGACAGTGGATTCGGCGTGGGGTTCAACTGGCTTCGTTCCTGGTCTTCTACGGCATCGTGTACTCGTGCCTCGGCGTGTTCGGCATGATTCGCAACGGACTTTTCGGCCTGACCCTGGTGGGCTCGGCGTACAGCGAGTCGTTCTACTGGTTGGCGTTGCCTTTCGTGGTCATCGCAGTCACTCTGCTGCACGGACCGGTCTTTTGCGGCTGGATTTGTCCGACGGGGAGCATGCAGGACCTATCGGGCTGGATTCGCAAGCGCTTGCCGCGCCGGCCGGGTGGGCTGTCGCGCTTCGAGCTCGGTGGCATCGTGGTGGCGACCCTTGGCTTCATCGTACTTCTGGTGTGGCTGGGCGTGAGCAAGAAGCTCTTCATCGAAGATTCCAGCTTGCACTGGGCCGCCTTGTTGCTCTTGCTCTGCTGCCTGGTGCTTGCGGGCGCGATCGACGACGTCCCGAGCCGCAAGCTGCGCGCCTTCAGCCTGGCCGCGATCTTCTTCACCGCGGTTTCGCACATGGTGGTGACTTCGCCGGTGCATTTCGCGTTCACGGCGCGGGACGATCCCGCCTCGGCCCTCACCACCCTGGTCATTCTCGTCGCCGGAACCTTCGTGCTGCGTTCCTGGTGCCGGTACCTGTGTCCGTGGGGACACATCATGGGGTTCCTGCACCGTTTTTCCCGGCTACGCATTCTGCTCGACAACAGTAAGTGCACGCGCTGCGGTTCGTGCGACACCACCTGCGACGTCGCGGCCATCGAGAAGGGCGTGATCCGGACCTCGCACTGCCAGTTCTGCCACGCCTGCGTCGACCACTGCGCGAGCTCGGCGCTGTCCGTCGTCGACGTGTGGGCCCTTCGTGCCAAGCAGGGTCGAAAGACGGTGCCGGCCAAGTCGCCCCGACCGAGCGAGAGCACCTCGGCATGAAGCCCGGCCTTGTCCTTGCTCTTGTCGCGCTGGTCCTGCCCGGCCGGGTAGTCGCGTCCGAATGTCAGGCCTGGTCGCAGAGCCGCTGCGATGCCCAGAACCAGGCGGCCATCGAGCTGAGCGCGGACCAAGACACGCTGCCAAGAGCGTGGAGCTTCGACGGCAGCGGTCGCGTGTGGGGATACGAGCCGGGCCTGACGGTGTGGTCTTCTCCGGCGCTGGGCGTGGCCGCCGGTCGACCGATCATCGTCGCGGGCAACTACGACCACACCGTGTACTGTCTCGACGCCGCCACCGGCGAGCAGCTGTGGAAATTCACCACCGGCGCGCCCATCTACGCCGCTCCGGTGTTTTTCCGGGACGGCGCGCGCCAGATGGTCCTGGTCGCCTCCAACGACCGCATCGTGTACGCCATCGACCCGGCGTCAGGCCGGCAGATCTGGGTTCACGCCGTCGAGGACTTCCGCCCGACTCTCGGTGGTGCACGCCTGGCGGCGCCGTGCGTGGGCGGCGTTGGCGACAAGGACGATGCCGTTTTCGTACCCTACTGGATCTGGGATCGCTCGCTCGCCAACAGTATGCAACGCAGCGGTGTCGCGGCGCTGTCCATCGACGACGGGCTGATACGGCGCTACGACAAGAGCGGACCGCGCTACACCTCCTATCCGACGGCGGACCGCTTCCACGCCGGTTTCACCGCCGACGACTACCGCGCCTGCGCCGCCGCCACCCACGACGAGCCCGTGCTGCGGCCGCTGTCGCTGTATTTCCACATCCCGTTCTGCGACACGCTGTGTTTCTACTGCGCGTGCAACAAGATCGCGACCAAGAACCGCGCGCACGCCGCGCCGTACCTGGAGGCGCTGCACCGCGAGATCGCGCTGCAGGCCGGGCTGTTCGACCGTTCGCGCACCGTCGACCAGCTGCACTGGGGCGGCGGCACGCCGACCTTCATCAGCCACGAGCAGATGCGCGCGCTGATGCAGGCGACGCGCGAGCATTTCACGCTGCGCGACGACGACAGCGGCGAGTATTCCATCGAG
>Ga0210133_1000338_pt1 | contig 17874 bp, 19 predicted proteins | sample Joice_ThreeSqC_D_2_FD_184874 | JGI IMG/M metagenome (GOLD analysis project Ga0210133, IMG submission 184874) | Wetland microbial communities from San Francisco Bay, California, USA, that impact long-term carbon sequestration - Joice_ThreeSqC_D1... | ecosystem: Environmental > Aquatic > Marine >...
GTTGGAAAAATCATAGATCCGCTTGCAGATAAAATAACTATTGGCGTTATAGTGATAAGATTGTTTATGATTGATGAAATACCTGACTATTATTTTTACATGATTGTCATCAGGGATATCCTGATTTTCATAGGTGGAATTTTTGTTGCAAATAAAATCGGCAGGGTATTGCCATCTAATCTTCTTGGTAAAATGACAGTAATAGTAGTCGGAATTGTTCTTGTTATGATTTTATTAGACTTCAGCCGAACCTCGCCTCTATTTCAGTTTCCATTCTACTTAAGTATTGTTTTGATATTCACATCGTTTTTCATTTACATCTACAGGGCAACGGAATATATAAAGAAAGAAGTAAATGGGAATTCTGGATAACATCGGTTTTAATAAGCTAAAAAATGGATTAAGCAAAACCCGCCAAAAATTTATCGATGCAATTAATGAAACAATCAGCGGTAAAGCTGTAATAGATGATCAAACAATTGAAAAGATTGAAGAGATACTCATCACCGCGGATATAGGTTATGAATTGACTGAGAATATTGTAGAGAATGTAAGGAAATCTCTTAAATCAGATAAAGATAGATCGCAATTAAACATTATTAAAAGTGTAAAAGAAGAATTAGTTAAATCAATTAACGATTATGGTTCTAATAAAAAAAATACATACCACCAAAACGAAATAGGTATAAAACCACTTATAATATTAATTATTGGTGTAAATGGAGTGGGGAAGACAACAACTATTGGAAAGTTAGCCCATAATTTTAAGGAAAAAGGCTTAGAGGTAATAGTTGGTGCCGCTGATACATTTAGGGCTGCTGCCGGAGAGCAACTTGATATTTGGGCTGAGCGAGCAGGTGTAGGAATTGTTCAAAAAGCTCCCGGTTCGGATCCGTCTTCAGTTGCTTATGAAACTGTCAAGAAAGCTGTTCAAAATAAATTCGATATTGCTTTAATTGATACAGCCGGAAGACTACATAACAAAACTAATTTAATGAATGAGTTAGGAAAAATTAAACGAGCGATTGAGAAAGTGCTTCCCGGTGCTCCACACGAATCATACCTGGTTCTTGATGGAACTGTTGGTCAAAATGCCATAGTTCAGGCGGATGAATTTTCTAAAGTAACGGACATAACTGGTTTAATTATAACTAAGTTAGACGGAACAGCTAAAGGCGGAGTGATTTTTCAAATATGTGCCGAACAAAAAAGTCCCGTCAAATATATCGGTATTGGTGAAGGTATTAATGATTTGCAGGAATTTAGTCTCGATACATTCGTCGATGCTCTGTTCGACGATGTTAGTGCGATTAAGGAAAATTAGTTATGTTAATGAAAAGACCTAAGCATCGTGTTTTCGATTATACACCTCGTTTTTATAAACCGGAACATGATGAAATTAATAAGAAAAGAAAAAAAGTAAATTTTAATAATGTTAGAAATATTCAAAGAAGAAAAAGAAGTCCAATAATTTGGTTGGCTTTAGTTGTGTTATTGTTTTATCTATACCTAAAATTGTCTGGTTCGTTCTAAATGTGTTATTAAATAGGGAATTTATTAGTTTACATAATATACATTATCGGACAAATAGAATAATTCAGATATCAACCTCTTGCAAAATCGTTGAATTCCTCAATCTTTTTATCTATGCCAAACAGGACAAGAATATCACCCCTTTTTAATTTATGATTCGGATCTGGCGTTACAATTTCAGGTTCTCTTCCAGTTTCAGATAGGAATTCCTGCTGCTGTTTTATCATTAGTACTTCAAGTCCGAATTTATTTCTCAACCTCAACTCCGAAAGACTTTTACCAATAAATTGTGCAGGGATAGACTGTTCGCAAATAGAATATCCTGAAGCAACCTTTGCAGTCGTGTGAGATTTCTCGATCGATTTTAATTCTTTCGATAATCCGTTTGCCAGGTCGACTTTAAGGCTTTCTCTATTGTAGATCGAAATAACTTCCTGGCGCGTTATTGCTCCCAGTATCTTATTCGAATCCTGTGAATCTACAACTGGAAACTGATCACGGTTCCATTTTCCAAAAAGATTAAGTACATAATCAAGATTGTCGTTCTTTTGAATTATAATTACTCTTGGATTTACTATATCACTGGCGACAACAACATCCTTTAAATGATCGTACTCCGTGATAATTGGTCTTAGTTCGGTTTCAGTGATCGTTCCGGTAATTTCTTTATCATTGTTCACAGTGTAAAAGGTGTGATGAGGACTTTCCATTAGCTTTCCAATTAATTCGGGTAGTGATGTTTGATCGGGAAGCAATTCAATTTCGCTCAATTTAACATCCTCAACTAGTATAGATTTTAATAAGTTAGTTTCCCGCCCTTCACTTATCTGATAACCTTGTTCTTCAAGATGTTTTATATGAACAGAACCTCTTAAAATTATCTGAACCATAGTAGTACTGATTATTACAGCAAGCATTAAGGGTAATATGAAATTATATTCCTTTGTCATTTCAAAAATGATAAGGATGGCTGTAATCGGAATAGTATTAATTCCACCCAACATTGCTCCCATTGATACAAGAACGAACGTAGTGGGATCAAGATTTAATCCCCATATCGAATTTATTATTATCGCAAAAAGATAACCGAGACAAGCTCCCATAAACAATGATGGAGCAAATAAACCTCCAAATCCACCAGAGTGAATTATTACTGGGACTAAAATAAATTTAAGTAAAAGTAATACAAGTATAACTTTCCATGTGAGCGAACCGGTCAGTATTTCATTAATAGCCGTATAACCAATACCAAAAATCTCTTTATAAAAATAACCGAATACTCCCATAATTAGACCAACCAAAATCATTACTAACCATTGCGGTATTTTCGTTCTGTCATATATTTTATTCCTAAAAAAATGTTCTACAGAACTGGAATATCTAATGAAGAGAATTGACATGAAACCTGCAACAAGCCCAAGTAACGCATAAAGATAAAAAATGGAGTAGCTTCCAATTTCGGGCGAATGAAATGTGAAAATAGTTTCATTACCTAGAAATATTCTGGATATTGCACTTGCTGTAACCGATGCAAGTATTAATGCGGAGAATGTCGGTCCCTGAAAATCGTTGAGCAGGACAATTTCGAGTGCAAAGAAAACACCTCCTAGAGGAGTATTAAATATTGCTGCAATAGCTGCACCTGCACCGGCTGCTGTAAATATTCGTCTGCGTGAATCAGAGAGATTAACTAAACTTCCCAATTTACTGGCAACTCCCCCGCCTATCTGTGCGGCGGGACCTTCGGGTCCTACGGTGTTACCTGAACCGATTGAAATAACCGGAGCCAGAAAATGAAATATTGTAGTTCTTAAAGGAATGTAACCGCCACGTAAAGCAACCGCTTTGATGATTTCATGTACGCCTTTTTTCTGCGCTGTCTTCGGTGAAATTAATATCATTACAGCCTGTATGAGCATACCTATTGCCGGAAGTAAAATTACTGCTGCGGTACCAAGAAAGAACAATCCGTTAGCTGTTTGTTTAAAGAATATGTTATTGAAGAACTGAATTGAATTGTGAAAAAATACAGCAGAAAGTCCGGCAATGCCTCCGGTTATAACAGCGAAGATTGTAAATATTGTATAGTCCGGTACGGAAATTTTCTCTAATTTCTTTTGAAGATAATTTCTAATGGAGATAAATTTTAGATTGTTTCGGTTAAAATTCTTTTTAGTCTTTAGATTCAAATTCGTTGTCCGACTTATTCATAATTAAAAAATCCTTCGCCGGATTTTCTTCCAAATTTCTTTGCAGCCACCATTTTTTTAAGTAACGGGCAGGGTCTGTATTTGGGATCGTTGAAACCGGTGTATAGAACTTCGAGAATAGCAAGACAAACATCCAAACCTATGAAATCGGCTAATGTAAGTGGTCCCATTGGATGATTCATGCCTAATTTCATCACAGTATCTATATCTTCCTTAGATGCAACACCTTCCATTAAAGCAAAAATAGCCTCGTTAATCATCGGCATTAAAATTCGGTTTGCAATAAAACCGGGATAATCAAAAACTTCAACAGGAATCTTTCCTAATTTTGCGGATAGTTCTTTTACTGTATTAAATGTTTCATCGCTTGTCGAATAACCGCGGATCAACTCTACAAGTTTCATAACCGGAACAGGATTCATAAAATGCATTCCGATAAATTTATCCGGGCGTGCAGAAACCGATAATTCAGTGATAGAAATAGATGATGTATTTGAAGCAAATATAGAATCTGATTTTATTAGAGGCTGCAATGTATTAAATATGTCTAGCTTAGCTTTTTTATTTTCTATGATAGCTTCAACAACTAAGTCTGTATTTGAAGGTGTGTTATTAATTCCCTCTACAGGATTTATTCTTTGAAGAATTTCTTTTTTATCATTTTCAGAAATAGTCTCTTTTTTAATTTGCCTATCAAGGTTTTTAGAAATAGTGCCGATAGCTTTATCAAGCAATGTCTTATTTAATTCAACAAGGTTTACTTCAAAGCCACTCATTGCAAACACATGTGCAATACCGTTGCCCATTGTACCGCCGCCAATAACAGCAACTTTATTTATTTCCATTTCAGTTCCTCTGAATTAATACTTCTTAACAATTAAAGCAGATGCCTCTCCCCCGCCGATACACAACGAAGCTAATCCGTGCTTAGCATTTTGCTTCAGCATCTCATGAATTAATGTAACGAGAATTCTAGCACCGCTTGCACCAATTGGATGCCCAAGCGCTACTGCTCCCCCATTCACATTCACTTTGCTCGTGTCTAGGTTTAATATGTTGTTAACAGCAAGTGAGACAACGGCAAAAGCTTCGTTGATCTCATACAGATCAATATCATTTTTTGACAAACCGGCTTTTTTAAGAATTTTATTTATCGCATCGGCAGGAGCTGTAGTAAAATCTATCGGAGCTTTTGCGGAAGAAGCCTGTGCTATTATTTCCACTAATGGTTTCAACCCAAGCTTTTTTGCTTTATCTTCACTCATCACTAACAAGGCAGCAGCACCATCATTTATTGAAGAAGCATTAGCTGCGGTTACAACACCATCTTTTTCAAAGGCAGGTTTCAGTACCGGGATTTTATCAAACTTAACTTTACCGGGCTCTTCATCAAAATCAATGATCAAATCTTCTTTTTTAGTTTTTATGGTAACGGGCACGATTTCATCTTTAAATTTACCCGACTTTTGTGCATCTATTGCTTTGTTATAGGAAGAGACGGCGAATTCATCCAACTGTTCCCGTGTAAATTTAAAATCTCGTGCACATTTCTCTGCACAGCTTCCCATATGAAAATCATTATAGACATCCCACAGACCATCTTTTATCAATGAGTCTGTAATAACACCATTACCTAATCTATAACCATTTCTGCCGTTATCAAGCAGATAAGGGGTATTAGACATACTTTCCTGACCACCGGCGACTATGATATCGGCATCACCTGATAAAATAGCCTGGTGTGCAAGCATAACGGCTTTTAAGCCGCTGCCGCACATTTTGTTAATCGTTAGACACTCTGTTTTTTCCGGAAGACCGGCATAAAGAGCAGCCTGTCTTGCCGGCGCTTGTCCTTGTCCTGCTGTTAAAACATTGCCCATTATTACTTCATCAACATCTTGTACTTTAATTTTTGAGTTTTCAACTATAGCTTTTATGGCAATACTGCCTAATTGCGCTGCGGAAAAGGAAGATAAAGCTCCATTAAAAGATCCAATTGGCGTTCTCTTTGCGGAAGTTACTACGACTTTTTTCATTCTGAATTTTTCTATGAAATTATCTAATGATAAAAATTAAAGAAATTCCATTTAATAAACAGAGAAATTTTTTGAATTTAAATGTGAATACTATTTTTTTGCTGTTGTTGGAAGTGCTGATAATTCAAAGACAATATTTGCAGTAAGTAAATTTATATTTACGTTGTTTTTTGTGTAGGATGAGAGACGATCAAGTATAAAAACGAGGTTTTCTAACTCAACATCGGGAAATTTCGAATTGAATTTTTCTAAAGTCTCTTTGTGCTCTTTGAAGAAGTAAGTGTGAATATCATGCTTATGCTTTTGAAGATCGTTTAACCAGGTTAAAATCATTTTTATTATCATTTGTATGTTTTCAGTATTCTGATCAGCAAATAACGATTTTAATTCTTCGAAAGCCGAATGATATTTTCTTCCGAATGAGTAGCGTAATATTGAAATGGTTTTTTCCCTGAGATTATTGATATCAAGTTCTATTAGTTTTAACGCTGCTGAAACTGAACCACCGGAAAATGGAGCAACGGATTCCGCCGATTGCTTATCTAAATCAAAATATTTAATAAGCACATTAGCAAGATCCTCATCGCTTAGCGGATCAAAATTAATAGTCCAGCAACGCGACCTTATAGTTTCTCTTAGCCGTTCAGGATATGTAGTTATAAGAATAAATATGACTCCCTCCGGTGGTTCTTCAAGATTTTTAAGTAACGCATTTTGTGCCGCTTCGTTCATCAAATGTGCAGAGTTGATAATTACAAAACGGAATGAAATATCACTAAAGTCCATTGAAAGAAATTTCTTTATCTCTCTTATGCTATTAATCTTTATCGTATTGGCTTTAGGAAGTGTAAAATTATAAAATGGATTGGCTATTTTCTTATTTAATTCTTCCTGAAGAAGCTCAATTTCGTCGCTGCTTAAGTTGTCGGTCGAACCATCGGATTCCGTTTCATTCCTGCCTCTTGGCAGAGGTATAATGTACTTTACATAAGGTTCGGCAAGATTGGAGATTTGATTTAAAATCTTTTCATTTTTTTCAACGGAAGAAATTTTTGAATTAACCGATTGAGCAAATCTTATTGCAAAAAACTCTTTACCGATTCCTTCAATTCCGGAGAAAAGCAAAGCGTGAGGTATTTTTGAAATAGAATTAAAATTAGAAAGGATTTGTTTTACGCGTTTCTGACCAGGTATATCTTCAAAAAAATCGTTCATTAAAAATGACGCTTTCTGCGCCATTAAAATTCATCTTCATTGTAGAAGAAATCTTCCTCAGAGGGATAATCCGGCCAAATATCTTCAATAGATTCATAAGGTTCATCAGTATCTTCAAGTTCATTAAGATTATCGATTACCTCATATGGTGCACCGATTCTTTCAGCGTATTCTATAAGTTCTTCTTTAGTTGCAGGCCAGGGCGCATCATCTAAAAATGCAGCAAGTTCAACTGTCCAGATCATATGTTTTCCCGCATGGAATTAGTTCTTATTAGTTAATTCGATAAAGCCGAGGTCATCGAAGAAAAATTGAGATGGATTCAGCTTGACGCCATTGTGTGAGACCTCGTAGTGTAAATGTGGACCGGTTGTTAATCCGGAATTTCCTGTCTTAGCTATTAAGTCACCCCGTGAAATTTTCTGTCCTTTTTTTACCAAAGATTTTGAAAGATGAGCAAAGCGTGTTCTGTATCCGTAACCGTGGTCTATCTCAACTTCTAATCCGTATCCACCTCTCCTACCAACGAAAACTATTTTTCCTTTGCCCGGAGCATAAACCGGGGTTCCTACATTGGTAACAAAATCAATCCCATAATGTTTTTTTCTGATCTTAAGTATAGGGTGAATTCTCATTCCAAACTGACTGCTTTCATATTCTCCTCTTGTCGGCATAATTGCCGGTATCGATTCGAATAAGTCATCATTCTTTTTCATTTGGTTTGAAATTTCAGTGTACTGGGATTTTTCAAAATCGAATTGTTTGGATATTTTGTCTATAGTTTCGAAGGCTTTTGTAAAATCGAAGTCGTTGGAGGATGCAAGAAAATCAAATGTTATATCGAATGAACCGCCACCAACACCAAGTAGTTTTTCTTCTTCAGATAATGGTTCTAAGTTAGCTGCAATTCTTAAATTATCAGTTTTATCTGCAAGTTTACCTAATTCATTTTGCATAGATTTATAATGCTCTGAAAGCTCAACCAACTTTGCTTTCAACACATCGTTTTCATTTCGAAGAGAACTATAGTTACTTCCTTTGTTAGATATCGAATTATAGATGGAAAAACTACCAAATAATAGCGAAATTAAAGCTATTACAATAAAGGATAAGTATAATAAAAACTTAACCTTACTTAGTTTTATCTCTACAAATTCTAGAGATCTTTCAGAAAAATAGTAGTATTTTTTCATAATGGGAGCGCAAATTAAATAAATAAAAGACATCTGTCAAGAGTAGCAGTAATAGATTATTCGAAGTCGTGCTCGAAGTATTCGATCCCCCTTTGTCCACTCTTATTTTTTTCCTTAATCCTTGAAATAAGCCTGTTTTGTAAAATTTTCGCCGGGTCATGACCATAATGTTTTAAAAGATAATTTAGGGCAATCACTTCTGAAATAACCGTTAAATTCTTTCCGGGTATTATCGGGAGTTTTATGTAAAGTATATTGACGCCGGAAATTGCGACAGTATCTTCGTTCAGACCCGTTCGCGTGTATTCAGTTTTATCATCCCATATTTCCAACTCAACGATAATTTCAAGTCTTTTTTGGTATCTTATCGCTCGAATACCGAACATTCTTTCTACATCGATTATACCTAAACCCCGTATCTCCATAAGGTGTTTGGCAACATTTGTACCAGTTCCCATTAAGATACCTTCTCCTTTTTTAGTCAAAATAATTACATCGTCACCAACTATTCTGTGCCCACGTTCAACGAGATCTAAGGCTACCTCGCTTTTGCCAACCCCGGATTTGCCGATGAACAACATACCGATTCCATACACATCTACAAACGAACCATGAATTGTAATTCTCTCTTCGAATTGATCATTGAGAAAATCACTTAATAAGTAATTTAGTTTTGTTGTTGTGTCTTGTGAACTTAAGAGCGGTACCTTATACTTTTCAGCTAATCTTAAAAGCGCGGGGGTCGGCTTATTTTCGTTACTTAAAATAATACAGGGAATTTCAAAGTCGAAAATATGTTGCAACGATTTTTCTTGTTCTTCTTCCGACAAATGATTTAAATATTGCAGTTCGGTATTTCCAAAAACCTGGATCCTTTGGTATGAAAATAATTCTACAAATCCCGTTAATGCTAAGCCGGACCTGTGTACATTTTGATCAAAGATTTTTCTGCTTAAGTCCGCAGTTTCGTTTAATAATTTTATATTGAAACGTTTGCTCGTATTTTCATAGAAGAATTCAACAGTTATGAAATCCTTCTTTGAAATCGCTTTCTCATCAATTTTTATCATTTCGTTTAGAAGTTTTTTTCGATTTTATTTTTTTTAATTGCCTGGCTAATTTTTCTACCGTAGAGCTAACCGATTTTTTAAAATCATCGGACTTGCCGGTAGCACTTAATTTTTGTCCGGGAACCTTCAGAATAATTTCAGTATTTTTTATTGAGTCTTTAACATTCTGATAGCTTAGAATTACTTCAGCATTGAGAATGTCGTCATTATACTTAACTAAGGCAGATACCTCATCCTTAATAAATTCTTTAAGGGTATCGTGAGCTTTGAATTTACGTGCTGTAATTGTAACGTTCATATATCCTCCATCCTTAAGATTTAGGGTGTGATTTTTTATAAGTAGATTTTAGTCTTTCAATACTAACATGAGTATAGATTTGAGTAGTTGAAAGATTTTCGTGTCCGAGAATCTCTTTAACGGCTCTTAAATCTGCACCGTTATCAAGCATATGTGTTGCTGCACTGTGCCTTAAAATGTGCGGACTTTTCTTCTTTATGTCTGTTACTTTCGATAAATATTTATTTACTATTCTATACACGAACTTAGAGTATACTCGGTTACCCGATTTTAATTTTAATAATGGTTCATTCACTAAATGTTCCGTAGTTTTCAGGTATTCGTTAACAATTTCAATAGATTTCGATCCCACCGGAACGATTCTTATCTTGCTTCCCTTTCCTTTTACCCTGAGTATTTGATTTTTCAGATCGATATCACCGAAGTTCAGACTACACAATTCACCAACACGTAAGGCACACCCATAAAGCAGTTCAAAAATAATTTTTACTAACTCAGGATACTCATCTGCTTCATCGGCAAGATTGTATATTTTTAAGATAGTTTCAGTTGTTGTTACTTCCGGTAGCTTTTTATTGCTTCGCGGATTCTTCAACAAAGAGGCAGGATTGGTATCCATAATCTGGTTTTGAAATGCGAATCTTACCATACCCCTTAAAGATGCAAGCTTTCTCGCGATGGATCTTTTTTCTATTCCGGAATCGCTTAATTGCATCATATATGATTTAACAATTTTTTCAGTCAATTCATCCGAACTTGTTTTTTTTCGAAGACTAATATATTCAAGAAATTGATCTAAGTCGGTACGATATGCCTTAACAGTCTGGAGAGAATATCTCTTAACGTTCCTGATATAATCTATATATAAATTTATAAGATTTTCTATATTCATTACTAACTTTCCTTCCGTTGAACAATTTCAGGAAAGGATTTAAAGGGTATGTTTTATTCCTGTCTCAATAAACTAAAATTATATTTATTAAGCAAATTATTTTCCGTTTTCTTCATCTTCATTTTGTTTTTTCTGTTTAAATCATCAAATCCTTTAAGATGAAGAATACCATGAATGACGAGTCTGTTTAATTCTGAGTTTATAGTGGTTTCATATTTATTTGCAAAATATGCAGCATCTTCAATTGAAATAAATATTTCACCGTCAAATTCATTTTTACTACAGGAATAATTAAATGTAATTACATCAGTTGAAAAATCATGCTGCAAATATTCTTTATTTATCCTTTTAATTTTTTCCGAATCGATGAAGTTGATGGAAAGTGATTCAATTTTAAAATTCAAATCTGTTTTTAGTGATTTAACAAGACCGTGAACTTCTTTCCTGTTTATTTTTTTGTTTATAGAATATATAAATAGGTTTTTAATCAATATTTATTTCCTGATCCTGGTTATAAGGTTTAAGCGATTCACTCATTGTTACTGAGTATTTCATGTATCGAAAGGCACCGTTTGCTATATCTTCAATTTCCTCTTCGGTAAGGTTTCTGATTATCTTTGCAGGAACCCCGGCAACTAATTTATTGGAAGGTACAACAAATCCTGGTGTAACAACTGCACCGGCAGCAACTATAGAATTTTCTTCGACTACGGCACCATCCAGTACGACCGAACCGATTCCGATTAAGCACAAATCATTTATTGTGCACCCGTGAAGTTTTACAGAATGACCGACCGTAACCTTATTTCCAATGTTGAGAGGATGTTTTTTATGTGTAACGTGCAGCATTGAACAATCCTGAATGTTCGTCTTTGATCCGATCTTTACATAATGAACATCGCCGCGAATTACAGTATTGTACCAGACACTTGAACTTTCACCTATTTCAACATCGCCAATAATTTTAACACCTGGTGCGATAAAAACGGTTTTATGAATTTTAGGTGAGAGATTTTGATAAGAAAAAATTTTGTGTTCCATTTTTAATCTTTAACAACCGGAGGCTTCCAGTTTTTCTTCTTCCAATGAATTAGTTCTACATTAACACTTCCAATCAGTACATGTAATTTTGCCTGAATAGGGATCCTGTAAATATCATTAGAAAACCATCCCTCGAATTCACCGGTTAAACCAAATATACCCGTAAAGTTTGTTCTGCCATCCAGCATCACACAATCGATATCATAATCCGCATTATCGATTTCCACTTCTTCTTTATCCAAATGGTAAGTAATTAATGTTGATGTAGTATCTTCATTTACAAAGCAAGGAGCAATAATAGTATAACGTTTATTAAAATTATTGCGGGCAAAGTATAAAAGTGATAATCCATCAAGGTATTTTTTGTCTAACGAAACAATAGTATCAACTGAAGTTATTTTTACGTTAAGTTTACCGCGTAATACTTGTACCATTTTATCTTCCTTAAAGAAATATTTTACATAGTGAGTATCCTTCTCCGAATAGAGATATGCCTGGAAATAAATTGGAAATGATGTGGAATCGAACCAGCTTTCGTAATATTGGTGAATATTGACAAATGGCAGTCCTTCATATGAATCTATTTGAACCGCAGACTTATAAATAGTTTTCCCATTAATGGTTTCCTTTGCAAATATTTTCGTTTTTAGTTCGCCGATATTGATGAAGGCGTATTTAACTAAATAGGTAAACTCTTCTCCTATTGAAAACCTTTGTTCGAAAGGAACATGACCACTAAGATGATTTTGATCCTGGGCAGTCATCTGCCTGCAATTGAATAAAATAATGATTGCCAGAAATAAAAATCCTGTTGGTTTATTATTCACTTTAAATTTGCCAGTTCTTTGGCTTCGCTAAATAATGTAACTGCCCTAAGAAATTGAGTATCGATGTTCAGGAGAACTGAATACCAACCGACATTCTTCCAATAATTACGGGCAACCTGTGCTTTCAATCTTGCTTCGATATAATCTTTATCTTTTTTAAAATCTTCTTCAATAAATTTGACATCCTTACTACCGGCAAATTTTATAAATTCATCTATTTCCTTATCACTAAAATTGAAACCTTTTTTAAATTCGACCAAATTATTTCCAAACTTAGCAGAAATAGATTCACCGTTAGTGTTCAGATAATTTAGTACATATTGATAGAATATATTATTCTTCAGCAGGTTTCGTGAATACTCGGTCAGTTGGTCGGAAAGAACAATGTAATCGGGTGTGATTCCGCCGCCACCGTAAACAGTTCTGCCTCCTGCAGTTTTATATACCGGTAGCGATGAATCCTTTTCCGCTTTGTGAGTGAGGTTATCTCCTTCTTCCTCATGTCTTTCGTTTACATCGGTATAATAATTTTCTTTATTTTCATAATCTCTCTGTATCAATCTGCCGGAAGGAGTATAATATTTTGATATCGTTAAACGAATTGCTGAGTTATCTGAAAGTTCAAATTGTCTTTGTACTAAACCCTTGCCGAAAGAAGTTTCACCAATTATTAATCCTCTGTCCCAATCTTGAATTGCCCCTGAAACAATTTCACTTGCAGAAGCGCTGCCTTTGTTTATTAAAATTATCAATGGAACTTTTTCAAACGGAGAGGATTTTGATGCATCATATTCATTATTGAACTCTTTCCTTCTGCCGATTGTATATACAATCTTTTTCTTTCCATCAATAAAAAGATCTGCTATTTTAACTGCTTCTTCAAGGTAGCCGCCGGGATTACCCCTTAAATCAATTATAAGCTGCTTCATTCCTTGTTTATTTAGATCTTTTAATGCATCGTTTAACTCATCATAGGTAGTTTCTGCAAAACGGGAAACACTTACATATCCGGTTTTATCATCATACATAAAATGTGTATCAACAGAGTAGAGAGGAATTTTATCTCTCGTTATTTCAAAGTCAATCGGATCTTTAACATCTGCACGAACAATTGTTACTTTAACTTTTGTACCTGCTTTACCACGCAAGGTTTTTCTAACATCTTCATTAGTTATTCCAATGCAATCCTTTCCCTCTATTTTCACAATTCTATCACCGGATAAAATTCCGAGAGCTTCACTTGGTCCACCGGTTATTGGTGAGACAACTGTTAACGTGTCATTCACAACCTGGAACTCAATTCCAATTCCTTCAAAATCACCGCGGAAAGATTCTTCAATATCGGTTAATTGTTTTGCGGGAATGTAAACTGAATGCGGGTCGAGCTGGTCAAGCATTCCTTTAATTCCACTTTCAACTAATTTGGGAGTGTCGACTTGTTCAACATAAAATTTTTCTGTGTACGTTAATACATCATTCAGTTTATTAATTCCTTCTCTCAGGTTATCATCGGAAAATGCTTTTTCGATCTGGATGCCGAGCACTATACCGAGTGTAAGAACGATAAACAGGAAAGGATATTTAAATGATTTGCCCATTATTGCTCCGGGAAGGTTAATTCGAATTTATTTTTGCGATTCTAATCACGGTATGAAATATAATAATCTTTGCAATTTAAAGATGTGCGAATGCAAGGATACTATTTTGTGATCTATCAAGATATGCCGGATCTAGAAAATCAGGCGCATCAATTTAATATATATTAAAGTTCGGGTTTCATTTGCGGGAATAATATAACATCCCTAATCGAAGATTGATTTGTAAGCAGCATTACAAGTCTGTCTATACCAATTCCGAGTCCTGCTGTAGGCGGCATACCGTATTCTATAGCTCTCAGGAAGTCTTCATCTACCTGGTGTGCTTCTTCATCACCGGCATCTTTTAATCTTACCTGGTCTTCAAATCTTTTTCTTTGATCGATCGGATCGTTAAGTTCCGAAAATGCATTGCACAATTCTCTGCCGCCGACATATGCTTCAAATCTTTCAACTAATCCTTCTTTAGATCTATGTTTTTTTGCGAGTGGAGAAAGAATCATCGGATAATCTATTACAAACGTAGGTTGGATAAGATCAGGTTCAACAGCTTCTCCGAATATTTCGTCAATCAGTTTAGCTCTGCCATCAATTTTACTTATATCGATTCCAAGTTTCTTTGCTGCTGCTTTAAGTTCATCTTCTGATGCTGAAATAACATTTGTACCGGTTTTATTTTCAACAGCTTCAACAAAAGAAATTCTTTGCCATGGAGTTTTGAAGTTAAGCTGCTTTCCATCGTAAGTAAACTCAAGTGTATTGAACACCGTAGAACATATGTTAGTGATAAGCTGTTCGACAAATTCCATCATCCAGTTGTAATCTTTGTATGGAACATAAAGTTCCATCATCGTAAATTCCGGATTGTGCGAACGATCCATACCTTCATTTCTAAAATCTTTCGAGATCTCGTATACACCGTTAAATCCACCAACCATCAATCGCTTTAAATAAAGTTCATCTGCTATGCGAAGATAAAGCTCGATATCGAGTGCATTATGATGTGTTGTAAATGGTTTTGCAGCTGCACCCCCGTAGAGCGGCTGCAAGACAGGCGTTTCTACCTCGATATATCCCTGCTCATCGAGGTAACGGCGCATCGTAGTAATTATTTTACTCCTGATGCGAAATATTTCTTTAACAGATGGATTTACAATCAGATCTACATAACGCTGCCTGTATCGTAATTCCTTATCAACAAACTGATCGTGGATGACTTTATTACCCTGCTCATCAGTAGTTTCTTTTGCAATTGGCAGAGGTCTTATCGATTTAGTTAACAACTTCAATGAAGTTACATGTACGGAAATCTCGCCTGTTTTTGTTTTGAAGGTATAGCCATCGACACCAACAATATCGCCAATATCCATAAGCTTGAACGAATCGTACTCCGTTGCGATATCATCCTTACGAAGATAAATTTGTATCCTGCCTAAATGATCCATTAGATGTGCGAATGAGGCTTTACCCATTCTACGAATTGCCATTATTCTTCCGGCAATCTTTACAATTCTCTTTTCATCTTCCTTATAATTTTGTTTTATATCTTCAGAGTTTGAATCTACTTCAAATGAATAAGCATACGGAAGCACGCCCAATTTGTTTAGTTCATCCAGCTCTTCATATCTTCGTTTTATTAAATCATTAACATCGGTCAGATTCGGTTCCAATAATTCCTCCGGATTTCATTCATCTGTTAAATGAATTGTTAACTGGCATTTTATAACTTATATGTTGTTTTGTAATATTTTCAATTTCAGATTCTGTCAGCTTTCTATACATACCAACAGGTACATCGGCTTTCAGACCGGCAAAGCTGCTCCTGTTTAACTTTCTTACATTATAATTCAGCGCATTGAACATTTTCTTTACAAAGTGATTTCTTCCTTCAACGCATTCAATTTCAACTAATGTTTTATCTCTCTTGTTCTTAAATTTTACCTTTTGAAATCTCCCTTTCCTGTTTTCTACTATAATTCCCCTTAACAATTTTATTCTATCCGCATCAAGAAATTCCTTATCCAGCTTTACTTCATATTGTCGCGTTACCTTGTTCCTGGGATGTGAAAGAAGATTGGAAAAATCTCCATCATTTGTCAGTAGTATAACCCCTGTGGTGTTGAAATCGAGTCTTCCAATCGGAAATATTTTTTCTCGTGTCTTAATTAAGTCTACAACTGTCCTGCGGCTTTTATCATCATCGGTCGTGCTTATTACACCTTTCGGTTTGTTCAGAAGATAATATACGTTTCTCTTTATTTGAATTTTTTCACCGTCGATTCGAACAACGTCTTTATCCGGATCGATTTTAAAAGACAAACTGCTTATCACTTTTGTGTTTACTGTAACCCTTTGCTGCAGAATTAATTCTTCGGCTTTTCTCCGTGAAGTAACACCGCTGTCGGCTATATACTTATTGATCCTCGTCGGTTCCATTTTCTTCCATTTGTTTTTCTGCAACTTCTTCAATTGCGTTCATTAATATTTTTCTTTTTTGTTCAAGAAAGTCTTCGTCATTCATTATTTCGGTTATCTCCCGTGGTTTTGGCAGATCGGATAAATTATTTAAGCCGAAATATTTTAAGAATTCTTCGGTAGTTGAATAAAGCAATGGTCTTCCTATTGTTTCTGCCCTGCCTTTAATTGTAATAAGATTTTTTTCGAGCAATGCGCTTAGTATATGATCTGAATTGACACCTCTTATCGATTCCAGTTCGGGTTTTGTTATCGGCTGTTTGTATGCGATGATTGCAAGAGTCTCAAGCGCAGCTGGGCTAAGTCTTCTTTTTGTTCTTTCAGAGGAAAGGTAACCGACATATTTAGCATAATCTTCCGTGGTCGCAAAAAGAAATCCATTTGCAATTTTTAATATTTTAAATGCGTTATTATTAATTGAATAATTTTCATTTAACTCTTTTACTGCATTTTCAATATCGTCGGGGTTAATTTCAATTTCATCTCCGTCGATTCCTTTAATTGCATTAATAATCTCTGCAGCGGGAATAGAATCATCCGATGAAAAAATTAATGCTTCAATTATCGAGTTGTAAATCCTGTCCATCATTTATTCTGTATACTACAAAATCATTATAGTTTGTTGATTCTTTAATTCCAATTGAGTTCATCTTTACTAATTCCAGCAGTGCTATAAAAGTAACGACAATCCTGATTTTTTCTCGCATCTTTTCAACAAGTGTAAGAAAATGAAGTTCATGCTTTTCATTGAATTGAGAAAATATGAATTCAATTTGTTCATCTATTGATACGTTTAATTTTACTATCTGGTGAATGGGCTCGCTTTGAACCCCTTCAATTGCCTTCTTGAAAGCTTTTGTTAGATCGTACAGGGAAACATTTTTTAATAAGATATCGAAATCCGGCGGATGCTCTACAAAATCAGCTTCAAAATTACCACGATATTTTATTTTTCTCTGTACAGATTCGAAGAATGATAATTCCTCAGACATCTCTTTGTAACGTTTATATTCAAGTAAAGCCTGTATCAGTTCTGCTCTGGGATCGATCTCCTCGCCTTTCTCATCCAACTCACGCGGTAAGAGCATCCTTGCTTTTATCTGCATCAGAGTGGAAGCCATCAGTATAAAATCACCGGCAATTTCGAGATCAAGATCTTTAATCAGGTTAACGTATTCAAGAAATTCTTTTGTTATTGTTGAAATAGGAATATCGTAGATGTCCAGTTCATCACGTTTTATGAAAAACAACAGAAGATCGAGCGGACCTTCAAAGTGATCTAATTTTATTTTATACACAGTCAGCCTATTTTCATTTTTTCTCTCACTTCCGTCATCGTTCGTACTGCTTCTTCTTTACCGCGTTTTTCTCCATCACTTAATATATCTTTTACGATGTCCGGCTTATCTTCATAATATTTTCTTTTTTCAATTATGGGTTCAAGAAAGCCTGATAATTTTGATGCACAATTCATTTTGCAATCGAAGCA
>Ga0210133_1000339_pt1 | contig 17855 bp, 12 predicted proteins | sample Joice_ThreeSqC_D_2_FD_184874 | JGI IMG/M metagenome (GOLD analysis project Ga0210133, IMG submission 184874) | Wetland microbial communities from San Francisco Bay, California, USA, that impact long-term carbon sequestration - Joice_ThreeSqC_D1... | ecosystem: Environmental > Aquatic > Marine >...
CACGATCGCACTCGTCATCACCCGGGTCTCGCCCAGCAGGTTGCCGCCCACGATCATCACCGCCCCGACTTCGCTGATCACGGCCCCGAAACCGGCCGCAACGGCTGCCACCAGCGAAGCCCGGGCTTCACGAAGATGCAGGCGGATCGCTTGCCAGCGACTCGCTCCGAGACCGCGTGCCTGCAGCCGGACATCGGCCGGCACGCTTTCCAGCGCCGCCAGGGTGACGGCCACGATGTAAGGGCCGGCCAGAACCACCTGCGCCAGAATCACGGCCATCGGCGTATAGAGCAGCTCCAGCGGTCCGAGCGGTCCGGAACGTGACAGCATGAGGTACACGACGAGACCGACCACCACGGGCGGGAGGGCGAGACCGGTGTTGACGAAGGCCACCAGAGGCAGCCTCGCCCGGAAACGCGACAGGGCCAGCCCGATACCGATGGGCAGGGCGATGAGGACGGCCAGCAGCAACGCCGCTCCGGAGATCGCGATCGAACGAAGCACGACGTCGATGACGTAGTCGTCGCCGGACGTGAGAAGCCGCCAGGCCAGCTGGAAGGGGTTGACCGACTCCGTCGTGCCACTCCCTGTCATGGCCCGGACCGAGTCAGCGGGAAGCAGCTGGAACAGGGGAGAGCCGAACCGATCCACGCCGAAGGACGCGATCACCGATCGGGCCCTTTCGCCGAGCAGCCAGCTCCACAGACGCTCAGCGGCCTCCGGGTGCTTTCCCGCTGTGGTCAGGATTGCCGAGTATCGGTTCGCGAGCCGGGAGCCGCCCATCGCGAGCACCTCCAGGTCGACCGCGCTCCCCAGTACCTTCAGCGTCGCCTGGTCCGTCAACGTGTAGGCTTGTTTCTCCGACGCGATCATGAGCGTGTTGCCCATGCCCTGTCCGCTTTCCTGATACCAGGGCGGCGCGGGGGTCAATCCCAGCTCCTTCCACAAAGACAGCTCGCGCTTGTGGGTGCCCGAATCGTCTCCACGGGAGAGGAAAGGGGCTGCGGCGGCTGCGATCGCTGCGAGCGCGGCGGGTGCGGGCTCCGTCCCATCGATCGTGCGCACGCCCGCCGGATCGGATGCCGGGCCGGCGATCACGAAGTCGTTCTGCATGAACGTGACGCGGTTCCGCCCGTAACCGGCTTGGACGAACTCGAGCTCCGCGGCCGGGGCGTGCACCACGACCAGATCGGCGTCGCCTCGACGTCCGAGCGCCAGCGCCTCTCCGGTGCCGACGGCCAGCACGCGGACGTCGACGTCGGGGTTGTCCGCCTCGAAGAGGGGAATGAGCGTGTCGAGCAGCCCCGTATCGTACAGGGACGTCGTGGACCCCAGAACCACGGCATCTCGATCGGACCGACCAACGCAGGCCGCGCACGACAGTACGCCAAGCAGCAAGGCGACGCGGGTTCCGGGCAGGAGCTTCATGGCAATGACCAGACTCCCTTCATCAGGCAGAGGTTTCTCTCACCGCGTGCAGGGTGATATACTTACAGACTGCAGCGCGTGTCGGCCGCCGGGCTCCCGCCGGGCGATTACCTGCCGCCGGCACCACCACCCGTCCCGGAGGAGTGAGCATGGGAATCTACCGCGTCCTGTACTATTCCACTGTCACCGTGGGCAGCGGCGGCCGAATCACGATCCCGCAGGAAATGCGGGACGATCTGGATCTGCAGGACGGCGATACGCTCACGGCCCGAATGGAAGGCAGTGAGACGGGACACAAGCAGCTCACGATCTGGAAACAGAGAGAGAGCTGATCAGCCCAGGCGATCAGCCGGGCGCCTGCCCGAAGTTGATCGCCATCGCCCCGAACACAAGGTCGATGTGCCCGCAGCGCACGAACCCGTTTCGCTGCATCATCTCCGTCACCCCCCTCTGGGCGGGATACTGTCGGAGCGACTCCGGTATGTACCGGTAAGACTCGACGTCTCCGTGCAGCACCCGACCCGCGGCGGAAGTGGAAAGATCCAGATACCTCAAGTACCAGCGGTGGAGCCACTGCGGCTCGGCGCGGCCGAAATCCAGGGACACGAGGCGTCCGCCGGGCACGAGGCACCGGCGTATCTCGCCGATGCACCGGTTCAGGTCCGGGAAGTTGCGCAGGCCATAGCCCACCAGCACACGATCCACGCTTCCGTCGGAGAAGGGAAGATACGTCGCGTCGCACTGCACCCACTGGACGTCGGGCGCACCCGACCGGGCCTTTCCGGCCGCCATCATCTCCCACGTCAGATCGGCGGCGATCACCAGCCGCGGACCGTCTTGTTTCGCCGCCCGTATTGCGAAATCCCCCGTGCCGGCGGCCAGATCGAGAACGACGTGGTGCGGCTCGATCCCGGCGAGGTCGACGGCGAGGCGCTTCCAGGCACGGTGCCGGCCGGCCGACATGAGGTCGTTCGTGAGGTCGTAACGCCTTGCTATTCGGCCAAATAGCGACCTCACGTAGGTTCGCTTGCTTGCCGGAGCGTCGATCTGCGCCTGGATGCGGGTTGCCAACCGGTCACGCGTCATGCGGGAAACGATCACGGCACGACCCCTGCGCTGTCAACCGAGGATGCGACGGAACACGGGAACATCGAAACCGTGCAGTGAAATCAGGGTAGGAACGCCGCGTCAGACTAACGAGAGGTCTACCTCGGAGGAGCCATGTCTGCTTGGAATCCGGGCCAGCAGCGCCGCACAGCCGGCGTGCCGATCGCCCTCCTTCTGCTCGCGCTCACGGCGTCGGCTTGCAGCAACAAGCACGTGACGCGCGTGGATCCGACCACAGTCACGGACCTGTCGGGTGCCTGGAACGACACGGACTCGCGTCTGGTGGCCAACGCGCTCATTCAGCAGAGCGTGAGCGGGCCGTGGCTCGAGCGCTTCTACAACAACAACGGGGGCGAAGCGCCGGCCGTGATCGTCGGCGAGTTCCGCAACCGCACCTCCGAGCACATCGAGGTCACGGTATTCATACGGGACATCGAGTATGCCTACATCAACTCCGGCCTCGTCACGGTGGTAGCGAGCTCACAGGAGCGCGAGGAGATCCGGGGCGAGCGTGACGACCAGCAGGAGTTCGCGCGCGCCGACACCCGGGCCCAGCTCGGCCAGGAGCTGGGCGCGAACTACATCCTGCAGGGTGACCTCACGTCGATCGAAGACGAGGAGCAGACCACCCGTCTCGGCGCCACCCGCAAGGAGAAGATCGTGTTCTACCAGGTCGACGCCAGGCTGATCGACCTGCAGACGAACGCGGTCGTCTGGGCCGGACAGCACGAGATAAAGAAATACATCGAACGACAGCCGTTCGGGCTCTGATCGCGGGATCGGACTCGAGACCGGGTCCCGCCCCGCGGGACCATCATACGGGAGAGAGCGATGAAACGGACGTTCCTGATGCTGGCTTTGACGGCCCTCGCGGCCTGCGTGCCGAAGAAGGTGCACGAGGAGCCGATCATGGAGAACGACCAGCGCGTCGGTGATTCCTCCGAGGCGGTCGCCGCGGCGACGGCGCAGGCCGCCAATGCGCAGGCGATGGCTCGTGAACGGGAGGCGCTCTCGGCGCAGGCGATGGCGGATTGCACGCCCGTCGTGTGCGAGGCCCTGGTGCGCGGCGAGATCGCGATCGGAATGAACGAGGTCCAGGTCCTTGCGGCGACCGGGACGACGGACGACGCGTGGTCGATCAGGCAGTCGGGCGATGCGACGGTGATGATGCCGGCCACCTCGCTGAGCCCCCCGAGCGACGTCGTGGGCGACGTGGCGGTCGTCCAGCTCGCGGACAACTCTGTGAGCCGATACGCGTACCGGGAGGCCCAGGGCGTACGGGTCGTCGACTCGCCGTACGACGCGACCACGGAAGGGCGCGCCGAAGCGCTGGCCGAGACGCTGATCCGCGAAGGCGACGGCTACGCCGCACAGGGGGACTTCGACGCGGCCCTCAACCGATACGACCGCGCGAGCATCCTCACGCCCGGTGATCCGATGATCGACTTCAAGATCGCCGAGTCGCTGGACAAGGCCCTGAGGCCCTACTCGGCGCTGATCCAGTACCAGCTGTTCCTGCATCGCATGCAGCTCGAGACGATCGAGGCACGGGGAGAGGCGGCGGCCCGGATGGCTGAGGCGATCGCCCTCGCTCAGCAGCGCATCCTGATCCTGGAGCGCCAGGTACCGCAGTAATGCAGATGCACGGAGACCGCGGTTGGACCCACTTCGGGTCGCGGATCTTCCGGCGCCGCCAGCTGCCGCCCGGGTTGGCGGTGGCGGCGGCGCTTCTGCTTTCGTCGTGCCACCTGATGGGCTCCTTCAAGACAGGGCCCGAAGGTCGGTCTATGCACGACACCGACCTGCAGCGGCTGACGCGGGAGGAGGCGTTCGACGAGGCCCTGGAACTGACGGAGCCGGATGACCGGGGCGAAATCGGCGACGAGCTGCTGCGTCTCCTGCATCGAGGTCTCCTGCTCCATTACGCCGGCCGCTACGAGGAGAGCAACGAGGCCCTCCAGCGCGCCGAGGTGATCATCGACGACCGCTACACGAAGAGCGTGTCGCAGGCCGTGCTCTCCCTGGTCACGAATGACCGGGCCCTGGCCTGGATTCCGCGCGACACGGAGCGCCTGATGGTGAACTACTACGGCGCGCTCAACTACCTGGCGCTCGGGGACCCGGAGGGTGCCGCCGTGGAAGTCCGTCGCCTGAGCCGGATCCTGGAGCTGGCCGAGGAAGAGGACCGCGATCCCGAGGAGATGCAGATGCGCGAGCTTCTGCGTTACTTCGCGGGCGCCGTGTTCGAGGAATCTGGGAATCGGAACGACGCGGCCGTCGCCTACCGGCACATCTGGTCGCCCGCCGACAACCTCGCAGACGCTCCGCTCAGGCCGCGGTTTCTCGACCTGTATGGCGAAGATCTTCCGGAGGCGGAGCCTCCGCAGGATGATCCCTGGGGTCCGCCGCCGCTGGACTCGATCGTAGCCCGTGCGGCAGTCCCCGCCAGCCTGGAGCCCGCGTCCCTTCCGGCGGCGATTCGGGGCAGGGGCGGCGATGTGGTCGTTCTGCTGGAACAGGGTTTCGTGGCGCACCGGGTGGAACGGTCGATCACGGTCCCGCTGTTCCCGGAAGAGGCGGATGCGCTCCACGACCCGGACGACGACGTGCGCTACGCGGCCGCGTCCTGCGTGGCCTCGAGGGGATTCGGGGACCGCTACGACTTCTCTGACGCCCGCGGCCGGTCGGGGAAGACCTGGAGAACGACGTCCGATGGGAAGTGCGTCGTCGAGGGACGGACCCGGTCGAAGGACGACTCCGACCGTTCGGACGACCCGGAGCGTCAGTTGTACCTGATGCGGGTCGCGTGGCCCGAGATGGTACCGTCGGGTCTCCCCTCCGACCTCGCGATCCTCGGCCTGTCGATCGCGGCCGACCCGGGAACCGTCCAGGTGGCCGCTATCGACTCGATCCCGATCCCGATCGACGCGCTGCCGGCGGATTCGGAATCCGGAGCAGTTCCCTCGGCCGAGCTTCTGTTCGGCGACTCGAACCCCGATGAGCCGATCGTGGCGCGCCCCGCGATGAGCGGATCGGTCTCGGCTGCGGTGATCCGCGAATTCGAGGACCAGCTCGACCTGATCCTCATCAAGACGGTCGCGCGCACGGCCCTCAAGTACGAGCTCGCGAAGGGCATCGAGAAGGAGCTGGACGACGAGAACGAGGTGCTCGGCGACCTGGCCTTCATCACGGCCAACGCCGCAGCCGCGCTGTTCGAGCGGGCCGACACGAGATCGTGGCACCTGCTGCCGGACGAAGTCTCGATCGTGCGCTTGCGGCTGCCGGCCGGTGTCCACTCCCTCGCCCTGGATGTCGAGGCCGCCGACGGCCGTACGCGGCGCGTGGATCTCGGGGAGATCGATCTGCGGGACGGAGACGTCCGGGTGCTGGCGGCTCGAGTTTGGCCCTGAGCGCGTTTCCGGGTTAGCTTCCCGGCCTTCACCAGGCCACTTGAGGCGGCGCACCCGAGGTCTTTCGCCGGGCCTGGCATCCAACGGAACTCTGGCAGGCGAATGATCGGCATAGAGAGGGAAAAAGTCGGAGCGCTGCCCGTCTGGGCGTGGGCTGGACTCTCGGGCTTCGCGATCTGGCTGCTCTACGTGTTCACTCTGGGGCCGACGACGGCCTTCTGGGACACCTCGGAGTACATCGCGACCGCGTACATTCTCGGTCTGCCGCATCCGCCCGGCAATCCGCTCTTCGTGCTGATCGGGAAGACGTGGCTGTTGCTGACCGGCTGGACGGGACTCGAGGTCGCGACCCGCATCAACCTGTTGAGCGCCACGGTCTCCGCGGCGGCCGCCGTGTTCTGGTTTCTCGCAGTCATGCGGATCTGGGCCCACTTCACGAAGGATCGCTCCGTCGCCCTGATGGCGGCCTTCTGCGCCGTGGTGGTCGGCGGGACCGCCTACACCGTCTGGGCCCAGTCGAACGTGAACGAGAAGGTCTATACCGTCTCCCTCCTGTTCGTCGCCGCGATCTCCTACCTGGCGATGCTGTGGGAGGATCACGCCGGTACGTATCGTGGCGATCGCATCATCGTGCTGATCGCTTTCCTGCTGGGCCTCGGCGCCACGAATCACCAGATGTCGCTTCTGCCGCTTCCGGCACTGGCGGTACTGGTGCTGTGGCACAATCACGCCCGCCTGCTTAGCTGGAAGGGGCTTGCGTACGTGGCCGGCGGGCTGCTCGTGGGCTTGCTGCTCGGTCTGGCTCTCGGCGGCGTGGGCTGGCCGTTGCCGCACGTGTGGCTGTATACGGGAGCCCTCGCGCTCGTGGCCGTCGTCCTGTCTCCCAGGGTGGCGGTGGCAGGCACGCTGTTCCTCCTGATCGGCTTTTCGGTCCAGCTCCTGTTCGTTCCGATCCGGTCGGCGCAGAACCCGATCATCGACGAGGCGGATCCGGAGTGCGTGGTGACCGGTGAGGACGGGGCGCGCCACAACCGGATCATCGACGCGGTGATCCCGAAGGAGTACGAGACCGGATTCGGCGAGAAGAAGCTGGCGGTGAAGTGTACCAAGCTGGCCTCCTCGATCGCCCGGGAACAATACCAGAAGCCACCGTGGACGGAGGAACAATCTCCGCGGAAGGCCCAGTTCGCGATGTACTGGCAGTACTTCGACTGGCAGTGGGCCCGCACGCTGCCGATCAGCGTTCGGGGACTGGTCACGGTGCTTTTCCTCGCTCTGGGGATCGTGGGCCTGGTCCGGCACGCGCGTGGAGACATGGACAGCTTCGTGTACTTCGTGACGTTTCTCGCCACGATCACGATCCTCCTGATCTTCTACCTGAATTTCAGATACGGATACAGCACATACGGCGACGTGCCGCTCGACAGCAGGGAGGTTCGCGAGCGCGACTACTTCTACGTGTTCAGCTTCAACGTGTGGGGGCTGTACGCCGGGATGGGCATCGCGACGGCCTGGAGGTGGATCGGCGAGCGCCTGGCGAGGGAGGGAGACCCGACACGCGGTCTGCGTCTCGCCTCGCCCCTTCTCGGCATCGCGTTTCTGCCGCTGATCTTCAACTTCGCCCTGGCGGACCGACGGGGCGACTACTCGGCGCGCGACTGGGCCTGGAACCTCCTGCAGTCGATCGAGCCGTACGGAGTCGTGTTCACGAACGGGGACAACGACACGTTCCCGCTCTGGTATCTGCAGGAAGTGGAGGGAATCCGGCGTGACGTGACCGTCATCGTGCACTCCTACCTCGGCACGAAGTGGTATCCGAAGCAGCTGCGCGAGATGACGAAGCCCTGTCCGGAGGGAGTCGATCCGCTGGCCACGCCGACCGTCGTCACGTGCCAGAGGCCATTCGACCGGGAGCACGCGATCGACCTCTACAAGGACTGGGACGGCTCGCCTCCGACGCGACCGGTTCACTCGCGGACGGACGAGGAGATCGACGCGCTGCCGCTGTACCAGCCGGTTGCCGCGGGGACGGTGGTTCCGTTCACGCCGAACATCTCGATCCAGTTCGACCAGGAGACGTTCCTGATGCACCCGGACTTCCTGGTCTACTACATCGTCCAGGAGGCGCTGGGTGACCGTCCGATCTACTTCGCGGCCACCGCACCGCCCGTGTACGAAGTCTGGAACCTGGGTCCCCATCTCATCCGGCAGGGACTGGCTCACAAGCTGGCGGAGAACATCGAGCCGACGGACAACATCGTCATGCTCGATCCCCAGTTCATCATCCGGTGGGTCGATGTGAGTCGTACCGACGAATTGCTCTGGGACGTGTTTCGGCTCGACTACCTGTTCGACTGGGACCTGTGGCCCGAGCCTTCCACGAGGGCGAGCATCCCGGCGCAGTACTACATCGCTCACATCGCCCTGGCCGCCGCCCTGGATCACCTCGGCAGAACGGAAGAAGCGCAAGCGACCGCCGAGCGAGGTGAAAAGCTCCTCGACCTGCGAGGCCGGGCTATTCCCTGACGCCGGGCCCGCCCGAGGCCGTGAGACCGGTGATCTGTCGCCCTTCGGCGTATACCGCGACGTACTGCGATCCGCCTTCCGGTGTCAGCACGAGCTCCAGCTGGCTCGTTCCCGTGCCGCCGAGAAACCGTCCGAGTTCCAGATCGAACCGTACGGTCTGGTCGGCGGCGCCCCGCAGCGAGACCACGCCGCCGCCCGCCCCGACCCGGTCGGGCGCCGGCTCCCACACCGTCCGGACCGCCAGGAACGCGACCCGCTTGCCTCCGACCGACCGCACTTCAGTGAGACGTACGGTTCGGGTCTGCAGGACGTCGAAGTCGACCGCCAGGCCAAGCGCGGCGGCGGGAACGGGCTTCGCTTCCGACCACTCGTCCCCGATCGCCACGGCGCGGTCGGGCAGCCGCGGAAAGCCGAGATCTTCGAGCCAGTTCTCGACCTGTTCCACGAGTCCGGAGCCGGCCTCCGCCTCCTGACCCGCCAGCTGCAGGCTCAGGGTGCGTCCGGAACGACTCGAGATGAGCCGGAACTCGATTCCCTGGATGCCGGACAGGTCCGGCAGCTCGGGCGGGGGAGGCCGGACGTCCAGGGAGACCTCCACCAGCGTGGTGGCGAACGTGATCGCCTCCGGCGAGACATCATCCACGACTTGCCGAAGCCGAATCGTCGTGCGGGTCGTCGCGGGACCGCCGAGGTCGTCCGGGAAGTCGATGAGAAGGTCGGTGCGGTGACTGTACTCCTGCCAGTCGCCGGTGACGCCGTCCAGCTGCAGCCGGATCGTTCCCTGCGCGTAGCAGGGTTCGGGTGTTCCGAGCGGCGGGACGGCGGCCGCGCAGCACACGAGCACGGCCTGGAGCGGTCCAAGAAAGCGCCCTGACATGAATGGACCGTAGTCGGGGGTCTCGCTTCTCACAACCGCCCTGGACCCCACATCGCGATCCGCTGTCCTTTTTTGGGCCAATTTGACGATGCGAACGGCTCGCCCGGTTCCCTTTCAAGGCCATTCGTGACTGCCGGCCCGATCGAATTCGTCGAAACGCCCTCCGATCGAGCAGCTACCCCGCAGCAACGCTATCTGATATGGGGAGAAGTCGTTAGGCGAGCGCAGAAGCGTGCGCCGACCCTCAACGAGCCCTTCACGCCGCCGACCGACACGACGATCCTCGTCCGCTGCGCGGTTTCGGTTTCAATCTTGCTCGGGATGGCACGAGGCATGGACGCCGCAGGCTCCCCCGGCCGACCCCGGCGCCGCGAAGCGACGGATCCACCATCCCGGTGTCGCGTGATGAAACAGGTGACTGCAGACCAGGCACGGACCGGCGACTCACCGCTCCCGGAAGCTGGCTCCACGAGCGCGCTCGAGGAGCTCCTCGCAGCGGAGGAGCGGTATCGCGCCATCTCGGAGGTCGTTTCCGACTGGGCGTACTCGTTGCGAATCCGGCCGGACGGAGAGTCCGAGCTTCTCTGGACCAACATGGACTCGGCCCGTGTCGTCGGATACGGAGCCGCCGACCTGGATGAGAGGCTCGGCTGGTTCGGTCTGGTTCATCCGGATGACCAGGCCGGGCTGCGCTCTCACCTGGCCGCCCTGCTCAAGGGACGGACGGACATTGCCGAGTACCGGATCGTCACCCGCAGCGGCGAAGTTCGGTGGGTACGCGACTACGCTCGCCCCCTCGAGGCCGGCAACGGCACGATCAACGCGGTCGGTGGCGTACGCGACGTGACGGCTCGCCGGCAGGCCGAGCTGGACCGCGCCCGCCTGATTTCCGAGCTCGAGGCGACGAACGAGGAGCTGGAGAGGATGGCGGCTTCCGTCTCGCAGGAGCTCGAGGGTCCGCTGGCGGCCGTCGCCGGGGGGCTGCAGCGATTGAATTCACGCCTTCAGGACAGCGACCCGGCGCTGGACGCGGACGTCCATCGGGCACATTCGGCCGTGCTTCACCTGCGCGAGATGCTGGAGAACCTGCAGGAGCTGGCGCAGGTCGGGCACCTGCCGGAGGTCCTCGAAACCGTGGATCTCGGCGTGCTGGCGTCGGAAGCCGCCGACCTCTGCCGCGGCCAGATCGACGCCAGGAGCGTGAAGGTGGAGATCGGCGAGCTGCCCGGCGTGTTCGGCGATCGGATCCGTCTGCTGCAGCTCCTCCGCATCCTGGTGGAGAACGCCGTGGCCTACATGGGCGATCAGCGCGAGCCGCGACTCGAGATCGGCGCGATGCGTCGGCGCGGCAAGCACGTCATCTTCGTCCGCGACAACGGGGTCGGGATCGACCCTGGCGACCTCGATCGGGTGTTCGACGTGTTCCGGCGGCTCGATCCCCGAAGCCCCGGTACGGGAGTAGGCCTCGCGATGGCGCGGCGAATCGTCGAGATGCACGGCGGACGGATCTGGGCTGAGTCCGAAGGGAAAGGCAGCGGAAGCACCTTCGTGGTGGAACTGCCCGCCTGATCTCTCTCGGCGTCCGTTCGGGCAGCGCCGGTCCGGTGCCCGCTAGCGTTCCTGCAGGCTTCGCACGGAAAGCCGACGGCTGCGGAGCGCCATGATCGCGTCCGTCGCCGCGGAGGCGGCGGAGAGGGTGGTGGTGTAGGGCACGCCACGGGTGATCGCGGCCCTCCGGATCATGTAGTCGTCCTGCTGGGCGTGCTTGCCGAGCGGCGTGTTCAGCAGCAGCTGGATGTCGCCCGACAGCAGAAGGTCCAGGATGTTGGGCCGCCCCTCGTGCACCTTCAGCACGGACTCGCAGGGCACTCCCCTTCCTCTCAGGTAGCGGGCCGTACCCTCAGTGGCCACGATCTCGAATCCCAGCTCGTGGAACCGGCGCACGATCGGGGTGGCGGCCGGCTTGTCACGGTCGTGCACCGTCACGACCACCCGGCCTTCGAGCGGTAGCGATCCGTCTGCGGACACCTGGGCTTTCGCGAAGGCGAGGCCGAAGCTGTCGGCCAACCCCATCACTTCTCCCGTGGAGCGCATCTCCGGGCCGAGCTGTGGATCGGCGTCCGGGATCTTGTTGAACGGGAAGACGGCTTCCTTCACCGCCACGTCCCGGACCTCCGGATCTTCCGGCAGGCCCATGTCCGCCAGGCGCTCGCCGGCCAGGACACGCGCCGCGACGCGGGCGAGGGGGATTCCGGTCGCCTTGCTGACGAACGGTACGGTGCGGCTCGCCCTCGGGTTCACCTCCAGCACGTAAGTCCGGCCTTCGTGCACCGCGTACTGAACGTTGATCAATCCCCGGACGCCGAGCGCTTTCGCGAACTCGCGCGTGTGCAGCTTCATCTCCGAGATGGCCTGGTCGCTCAGCAGATACGGCGGCAGCACGCACGCCGAGTCCCCCGAGTGTATCCCCGCCTCCTCGATGTGCTGCATGACTCCGCCGATCAGAACGGTCTCGCCGTCGGACACCGCGTCCACATCGGCTTCGAACGCGTCCTCCAGGAACCGGTCCAGAAGCACGGGATGCTCGGGAGAGGCCCTTGCCGCGACCGTGAAGTACTCCCGGAGCTTGTCCTGGTCGTATACGATCTCCATGCCGCGGCCACCGAGCACGTAGCTCGGGCGCACGAGCACCGGGTAGCCGATCCGCTCCGCGACTTCCACCGCCTCGGCCACGCTCCTGGCGGTGCCGGCCTCCGGGCAGGCGATCCCGAGTTCGCGGCACAGGGCCTCGAACCTCTTCCGATCCTCCGCGCGGTCGATGGCGTCCACGCTCGTCCCGAGGATCGGCACCCCGAGGTCCTGGAGCTTGCGGGCCAGTCGAAGCGGCGTCTGTCCACCCATCTGCACGATGACGCCGTCCGGCTTCTCGTGCTCGACGATCTCGAGAACGTCTTCCAGGGTCAGAGGCTCGAAGTAGAGCTTGTCCGAGATGTCGAAGTCGGTGGAGACCGTTTCCGGGTTCGAGTTGATCATGATCGTCTCCACCCCGACCTCACGCAGCGCGAGCGACGCCGACACGCAGCAGTAGTCGAACTCCACACCCTGGCCGATCCGGTTCGGGCCGCTGCCCAGGATCACCATCTTCCGGCGGTCACTCCGCTCGGACTCGTTCTCGGACTCGTAGGTGGAGTACAGGTACGGGGTCGCGGCGGGGAATTCCCCCGCGCACGTGTCCACTGTCTTGAACACGGGGCGGATGCCGTGGGCGTGCCGCTCAGTCCGGATCTCGTCTTCGGTGACTCCCCGGAGGCGGGCCAGCTCTGCGTCCCCGAACCCGATCCGCTTCGCGGCGAGCAACTCGGCCGGGCCGATCGACGGAAGCTCCGCGAACTCCCGCGCCGCTTCCCAGATCTGCAGAAGCTGGTCCAGGAACCAGGGATCGATCCGCGTGCGCTCGTGGATCATCTCCAGCGGCACCCCCGCCTCGAGAGCGCGGTAGATCTGGAACGGCCTCTCGGGAGTGGGGGTTCGAATGGCCGCCTTCAGCGACTCGACCTCGCCGTCGGGAAGCCGGTCATCCGCCGGATCCGGAGCCGGGACCCAGCCCGGACGGTCGTTCTCCAGCGCCCGGAACCCTTTGAGCCAGGCCTGCGTGAACGTCCGTCCGATCGCCATCACCTCGCCGACGGCCTTCATCTGCACGCCGAGCGTCGCGTCGGCCTTCGGGAACTTCTCGAACGCGAAGCGCGGGATCTTCACCACCACGTAGTCGAGCACCGGCTCGAAGCAGGACGGCGTCTTGAGGGTGATGGCGTTGTCGATCTCGTCCAGCCGGTAACCCACGGCGAGCTTCGCCCCGATGCGGGCGATCGGGAACCCGGTGGCCTTGGAAGCGAGAGCGGAGCTGCGGGACACGCGCGGGTTCATCTCGATCACGAGCAGCTCGCCGTCGGTGGGGCTGAGCGCGAACTGGATGTTGCAGCCGCCCGCCTCGACCCCGATCTCGCGGATGATGGCGATCGCCGCGTTCCGCATCTCCTGGTACTCGTAGTCGGACAGCGTCATGGCGGGCGCCACGGTGATCGAGTCACCCGTGTGCACGCCCATCGGGTCGAAGTTCTCGATCGAGCACACGATGACGACGTTGTCGGCCCCGTCCCGCATCACCTCGAGCTCGAATTCCTTCCATCCGATCACGCTGCGATCGATCAGCACCTCCGTGATGGGCGAGAGCTCAAGGCCGCGCCTGACCTTCGCCTCGAACTCCTCGCGGTTCCAGGCGATCCCGCCGCCCGTCCCCCCCAGCGTGAAGGAGGGCCGGATGATGGCCGGGAAGCCCGTGTCCTCGACGATGGCGATCGCCTCGTCGACCGTGTGCGCGAACCCGCCGTGCGGAACCTTGAGGCCGATGCGTTTCATGGCCTCGGCGAACTCCTCCCGGTCCTCCGCCATCCGGATGGCGCGCGTGTCTGCCCCGATCAGCTCAACGCCGTGCTTCCCCAGCACCCCGCTGTCGTACAACTCGAGCGCCACGTTGAGGGCCGTCTGTCCGCCCATCGTGGGGAGCAGGGCATCGGGCTTCTCCTTCTCGATCACCCGCTCCACCCACTCGGCCGTGATCGGCTCGATGTAGGTGGCGTCGGCCACGTCCGGGTCGGTCATGATGGTGGCGGGGTTGGAGTTCACCAGGATGACCCGGTAGCCCTCCTCCCGGAGCGCACGACAGGCCTGCGTGCCCGAATAGTCGAACTCGCAGGCCTGGCCGATGATGATCGGGCCGGAGCCGATCAGCAGGATCGAGGAGATGTCGTCTCGTCTGGGCATCGGAGCGGGAAGCTAATGCGGGAGTCGGGTCGCCGCACGCCGCGGACAGCTGATTCGGGCAGACAACTGTGATGCTGGCGCTTCCTGCTCAGCAGGCGCGGCTCAACTCACGCACCTGTTGCGCGGAAACCTCCAGATCGAAACGACACTGAACTCCCACCTGGCGCGACTCAGGCGCTGCTGGCGGACCGACCCAACCATGCCCCGTGCTCACCACGCCCAGCGTGTCGCCTCGCCACGCAACAAAGCTCACGCTGGTCGTTCCTGGCTCGGCAGCGGCTTCTTCACCGGCGAGGAGCCTCTCCGGATCGACGGCAGGTGGAAGCTCGAGACGAGAGGCCCCCTCCAGCGACACGGCGAGCAAGAACATCCTCGTCGCGGCCGAACCGATCTCCCCGGACTGAAGCTCCGGTACCGTGATGATCGCGATGAACTTGCTATCCGGGCTCCAGTGAGCTTCGACGAAGCCCGTCAGTTGCAGCGACGTCAGGGTGCGCGTCGGGTCGAAGGCTGTCCCTTCCGCTTGCACCGTTAGACTGCGCAGCTCGTGTCCACCTGGCGAAATAGTCAGAGCGGAGCTCACGTATATGCCAAAACGTCCGTCGGGTGAGATCTGCGGGAACTGCTGATCCGACCTGGGATCTGCGGCTCCCGGGGGCGTCGTCGAATCCAGCACGACGTAGAACGTGACAAGAGCCAGGAGGATGACCGCCGCCAGAGCGTTCGCCCGGGCGAACCCCCGAAGCCGATCCAGGACGTGGCCCGCGAAGGCTCCTCGCCAGTTCATGGGGTCCCGAGTCGACTTCTCCGCTTCCGCCTCTCAGTCTACCTCGAAGTTCTTGTGATAATCACTGGTCCCGTCCACCGTGATCTTCACGTTCGAGCTCGGTTGGACGCGGGCCTCGCGTTTCGCGTCGTTCACGAAGATCACGTACTCGCCGGCCGGAACAGCCTCCATGCGGAACGCACCGTACTGATCGACCGGACTCCTGAGGATGAGTCTCCCGTCCGGGTGCAGAAGCTGAACGTCTTCGACCATCTCCGGGTGGCCGTGGATTCGCCCTCGGATCGTTGTATTGCCGGCTGTCGAAATGGCGACCTTGCTGCGCTGCGGTTTCGAGCGACGCCCATCCGTCGATACCGCCACGATGTCGTATTCCAACTCTCCCGCCGGAAACGGACCGGCGACCAGCTCGAGAACGTTGCCGTCCGCCGAGCCCTGCACCAGGCCGTTGACCCACAGCTCGACGCTCGCGACCGACGCCTCACCAGGCCGGGGCGTGGCTTTCGCCAGGAACTCGATCCGATGATCGGCCAGCGGCGCGTCGACAGCCGTCATGGCGGTCACTTCGACCTCGAAGTCATCTGCGACGTCACTGCTCGCCGTCGGCTGCAGGTCGGGCGCTCCTGGCGGGCGGCTGGTCAATGGTGGCCGGCCGGGTGGCCGGGTAGCGGCAACGGCAGTCGATGCTGGCTTCAGTCCTTTGCCGGGCGTAGCTTGGCCGGTCTGTATCTCGTGAGGCGACGCACCGAACTCCACCTCGGTCCATCCCGGCACGCTGGCGTCGGCTGTCGCGCGCGGATAGATGAGACGTCCTCGCAACCTTCTACCGTCGACCTCGCCGGTGATCAGACGCAGGTCGCCGGACGCCGACGTCCACGCGGCCACGAAGCGACCGTTCCCGACACGGCCTTCGAACACGGTCGTGGACATCGTGCTGGCGAAGCTGCGAAACTCGATCGTGATCTGGTCTCCCTGTTGCTCGACGTTCAGGGTCGTGTTGTCACTCAGGGCCCGCTCGACCGGTTCGCGATCGAGGTAGACCGTAGTGCCGCGGACCTCCACTTGGTACTCGCCGGCCAGGGACTGGGCTCGGGCTGTCGACGTCGATGTCGTAAAGGCGGTGGCCGTGGTCGCGGCCACCGCGAGGGTGCGAAGCAAGTGACTCATCCTGAACTCCTTTTCGTGCCACCCGTCGGATTACGGGTGGCTGTTGCTTGAGCTGATTGCTAGTCCCCGGGCACGGTTTCGGAGGGAGAATCGAAGAACCAGGTGAAAGTCGCCGCTCTTTCCGGAGTCTGCTAGCTTCTGACCATCTCGCAAATACCAGGCTGACTCCAAGACAGGACTTGTCCGCCACCGTCGGATTCATAGCTGGTTTCCGGCGGCGCCGAACGCCTGCGCGATTAGGTCAAGGTCCGAGTAGTTCGTGGCGGTGAGACGGCCCTGACCCATGGCGTCACCGAGGACAGAATCCACCGCAGGCCGGCCCACGGTCCAATAGAGTTCGACCCACGCTTCGGACAGTTGGTCGTCGAACAACGCTGAGAATTCCGCTTGACTTTCGGCCGAAAGACCGGTGAAGTAGTCCAGATAGGCCAATGGCAGCAGTGCCGGACTCGGGTCAGCCGACACGGAGGTCTCCGTAGGATTCACTCCTTCGCTTCCAACTTCGCACAGTGCTTCAGTGAAGTTGGCAATCGAGCTGATCGTCGCGCGCGATCCATAGCTCTTGAGTTGCGCCTTCTGAGCTATGATTCGCTGATTCGCCCGGCGAATCGCCCGAACGTAAGCATCGAGACCAATGTGCCGCCGCGTATACTCGGCGAACACCAGGGCGAGCACGAGTTCGTTGTGAATGATGAAGCGTGCGGGAAGGTCGCCGATCATGTAGAACGCGTAGCCGTCCAAAGTACTGAAAGGCCTGGCACCCGCCGCCTGAATCTGATCGTCGAGCCACAAGTCCGGCGATATGGGTCCGGTGACACTCGAAGGGTCGGGCACCGAGACTTCCACTCGAATGTAGTCGTCCGGTTGAAAGCGCCTGAAAGTTTCCTGTGCCTCCCCTTCGTCGTACAGGAGCTCCATGCTGTTGGCGACGGCCTCGTCGAACGTTCGGCTCAAGTCCGGAATCAACTCCGTCGCGTAGTGGTCACCGTCCGTGCCATACACGTAGCTCTTGCCACCGGCCATGAAGAGATGGGGTCGCTCGTCGGTCTCGAGCTCCAGGTGTGTCAGCTCGTGGAGGAACGCGGATTTCGCATCCCTGTCGGAGACCACGTTGTAGGCCCCAATCGCAAACGACCCGGCATAACTCTTGGCCCGACTCGAGTTCGTGGCCGCCGGCCAAACGCGCTCGCCGGAGGCGTCGATGGCGGCACTGTATCGACGGGTCGCCACCTTGCCGCCATCGGCGAGCGGCTTCTCCACGTCGTCGATCAGGTATACAGATGCACGAGCGCCCCTGATACCCAGAATCTGCGAAAGGAAATACTGAAACCGCGCACTGCCTCCACTCGATGGATCACGAAGAGCGCCGCCGACGAACTCCTGCAGAACGGCAACATCCGAGTCCTCCCAGAAATCGCCTGATTCCGTACCTGCGAGGATCGCCTGGTTGTCCAACAGTACAGGTTTGTAGTTCGGGTGATCGTTGTTCGGGAAGCCGACGTAGTAGAAGAGCAGATAGTCGGCAACGCGATCGCGATACGATTGCGCCAGCGCATCAGCGGAAGCAGCCGCCAGCAGGACGGCGCAACACAAGAGGAAGGCAACCGGTCGCAAGACGAAGCCCCGAACGCGATCTCTGGTCGTGAGGGTCCTGTTCATTGTGGTGGCACCTGGTCGACGAAGAGGATGGAGGCGGAGGACGGGGTACGGCCGGAGGTTCTCTCGTCGCCGC